>WNGB01002044.1_pt1 | contig 32851 bp, 21 predicted proteins | sample 5400681 | NCBI WGS metagenome assembly WNGB01 (sample SAMN13153367, study PRJNA577476) | soil metagenome | isolation source: 115 cm soil or saprolite under grassland replicate 2 | place: USA:California | collected 2016-06-15
ATCAGCTTGAAGCCCTTGCGCGCCAGGCTGCGGATCACCTGCTCGGAGTCGGCGCCCTCGGGCACGTTCTCGATGTAGGCCGTGTGGACGCCGGGGACGTTCTTCTCGACGTACTGCAGGCCCTCGTAGTGCGACTGCGACCAGCCGCCGTCGTCGTGCGGGCCGATCAGAATCATTGCGACGTTGAACTTGCCGTCCTCGACGGCGGGAATCTGAAAACTGCCTTCGGTCGCCGGAGCCGCGGTCGCCTCGGCCGCCGGAGCTGCCGTGGCTGCCGCCTCGGCCGCCGTGGCTGCCGGAGCCGCGGTCGCCTCGGCCGCCGGAGCTGCCGTGGCTGCCGCCGGGGCCGCCGTCGCGCCGCCGGTCGACGGCGCAGCACCTCCACAGGCGCTGAGCAGCACGGCCAGCACGATCAGTAGGCTCGACCATCGCAAGAGTGCCGTCGTTCGCATGGTGCCTCCTTATTGAAGCTGTGTCCTTTCCAAATACCAGCGATTGTGGATTGTGGGGTGGATGGCCTTTCAGGCGCCGGCGCAGTCAGACGTTTCCTGGAATGCAAACACGGCCGATCGACTCTCGCCGACGGCCGTGTCGTAGGAGTGTATTGCCACGTCTCTGCAACTGTAAGATGAAAGAATCCATCCTGCCTGAGCGGCGCTGCTCGACGCAATGAAACGCGGGTTAAACTGGGCGATGCCGAGTATAGCGTAGGGTGGTGTGGATGTCAAGAAACGTGCTCGCCGTCATTTGTAGGGCTTTGTAATTTCGTACCCGAAAGTCTTGTGATCGTCGTCCCCCCTCGCCTGCGCTGCGAGCGGCAACGTGAGACGTGCTACAACAAACAGCCGACCCGTTGGGTCGGCCGTTTAAGGTGACAGAGCCTGTATACCGCTTTCATCGTCATGCCTCCTTTGGTACCAGCCTGCCGATCGTCCATGGTGGCGAACGATTGCTGGAGGACGATGTGGTGTGCATCGGATGAGGGGAGGAGCACGGTTGTACGCTCTCAATTATAGACCTCGCGTCAAGTGGTGCGGGGTTGCTCATCCGGCTGATCGGGAGATTGAATGGAAGAACGAACAGCCGACCCGTTGGGCCGGCTGTCCTTGTGGTGGCGATGACCGGATTTGCACCGGCCTGCTTGTGTGTTGTACTGTTCTGTCTAACTCCCTCGCCATGTACAGGCGAACTGGGCGCGCTGAGAACCACACGCGTACGGGCGATCATGGCACCGCACCGGCGTAGGTCGTTGTATTGGTCCGCGCCGCCGCCTGTTTGTGCCAGTATACTCCATTACAATTTTTTAATAATCAGTACTTTCTTCCTATCTACAGATAGTACCCTTCCAATAACGATTCTAGATGCCAGCACCTCTGGCTAGTGCGCCCCACACTGGAGTGAAGTTTTCATGTTTGCCGGTAAGACAAGGTTTCGCGTCAAGCATTTCAGCGCCTGCTGCCACCACACTGGTACGCGCCGACTCTTCCGAGAAGAGTGACATTCTAACCACCTCCATAACTCTGTCAACTACCCACGGCCAGAGGCGCGTGGGCTTGCATCTCGCTCTTTCGACACGTTGATACAGGAGCGGATACGATAGGCTGGTTGACACCCGCTGGCGACGGGAGTATCAGCCCGCCGGAATGGGACGGCTCTCGCCAGGGTTACGAGCCGCAGGAGTCGCCTCGCACGTGCCCAAACCGGCATGTTGACAACCGTTCGTTTTCTCGCGGCGGCGAAAACCTGAACATCCGAAGATGCAGGAGCGACAAAGGCAGAAGCCAGCGTCATACGAACATTCGCCGTTTGGTCATCAACTGATAGAACAAGTGTACCACAAATCGTTGTTTTTGGCCATCGGAAGCGGCAAACGCCTGTGGGCTAAAGCCGCTGAAGCGGGGCGCTTCCGCCCACCGCGAAAAGCGGGTGGGCTACCGCGCCTGAAGGCAAGCATCCGTGTACGGAGATTGGGTCAGGCTACTGTCACCACGATCTGCTTGAAGGCGCTCGTCACTGGATGGTGTGGGTAGCGTAGACTGAAGATATCCGCACTAGCAAGCGCCATCAGCTCGTCGGAGTGGGGCAAAACAGCGGCGACTACACAGTTAAACGTCTGTTCGATCTGGGTTTTTACATCGGCAACATCGAAGGACAGCAGTACCTCGTTGCCAATCAGCACCACCCGAGGCACATTGAGTCGGCGCGCGAGGCCCACTATAACGCTCGTGCCCTGGTAGTCCTGCTGGTCGTGACGTAGCATGATCACCAGCACGTCGCAGATAGCCATCAGGGTCAGCGCCTCCTCGTGCAGGCCGGCGTGGGTATCGACGATCAAGGCATCGAGTCGCAGCTCCTCAATCAAGGTCTGGAAACCGTCGTTGAGCAATGTGAGGTCATTGCCTTTGCGCAGCATGCGCGCGATCTCGTTGGGGTCGGGGTTGGCGGGGATGAGGAAGATCTGCCCGGCGATGGGGGTGTTGAGACATGATGTCACATCGTGGGCTGTCTGCTCGATATCGCACCTGCCCCACAGGTAATCATTGAGCGAGCGAGTGATAGCGGCCTCGTCAAGCCCGAACAACGTCGACAGCGCGGGAGATTGGAGGTCGGCGTCAACCAGGCCGATCCGGCACCCCGTGGATGCCAGCAAGCTGGCGACGTTGGCGGCGACGATAGACTTGCCTGTTCCACGCCGAAACGAGTGGATTGAAATAATGTTAGCCATCTTCAAGTGACTCCAGCAGATCGGGTGGGAGCTTGTGCTGACGAGCGTGGGCAAAGCGCACGCGGTAGACAACCTCACCCTCGGAGTCGGGCTCGGTTGCAATCACCAAGCCCTTCTCAACCATCAGCTCCCCCAACAGGCGCGCCTGGGCGTGGGTCAAATCGAGTTTGGCTGCGAGCATACTCGACGTGAGAGAACCACTGCGCATCATCAGCTTGAGGATGGCATCCAGCGGGTCAGGGAGTCCCATCGCATCAATGATCGTGATGCCCTGGCCGGCGGAGCGTTTTGCTAGTTCCTGCTGCAGCCGCTCAAACATGGTTTTCTCCCTTACAAACCTAGCCCGTAAAGCCCAGGAGGCATCCAGAGGGTAGCCGGCCCTGGGCTATGAGGGCCTCACTCGTTTTAACCGCTTCAGACCTTGCAAAATCGCCTCCTTCGCGCTATACTTCGTACAGGTGTTCGCATCACCCGGAGGGTACCCGCACGTTTGCAATTGAGCTTTGGCGGTTCCGCTAGGGGTGGGAGCATGTCACGATGCCTGGTTGTGGGGAGCCGTCGGGGTCACCACCTCGCTATCACCAGATGCATCCGGTGGCTGCGGCGCCTGATTGCCGGCTGCATCCTGTACCGCACCGGGATTGCGGACCCGTATGGCACGGGCTTTGGAGCGCAGATTCTGGAAGAAGTCGGTCTCCACAATCTCACTGACCTGCTGCTGGCGTTTGACCTCATCGATCTCGATCCGAAGCTGCCGGATCTCCCGGCGCAAACTCTGTTCGCGAATGTAGGCCTCCAGTGCGGCGACGGCCAGCGACGAGAACGACTCCATCATTTGCTGCAGGTTGATGTCGAAGGGAATAACCCGGCCGGTTTGTGGATCCTGGGCGTTGAGCAGTTGCAGCACCCCCACCACCTGGCCAAGTCCGTTTTTCAATGGGATGGTCAACAGCGAGGGATAGCCGGTCTCCTCGTCAAAGTCCTCAGGCCCACTAATGTCGAATTCGGCGGACTGATAGGCGTTGGGAATGTTGACCGATCGGCCGCTCAAGGCGGCCTGGCCGGCGACGTTGCGGTCGTTTGGCGCTCCGGTCCTCGGGTCATAGAGCAGCAGCGGCGGGTAAGGGATCGGCTCCCCAGTGGTGCCGCCCAGGGCGATCTTCCGCGTGTCGTTGCGCACAATCACATACTTCAGCTGATTGTCGTCGGTACGCAGGTAGAGCATTCCAGCATCGGCATTGCAGAACGATTTGGCTTCCAGCAGGATGGTTTCTAGCAGCCGGTTATAGTCTTTCTCCGCTGATAGCGCGACACCAATCGGAATAACCACCTCCAGCAGACTGTCGGCACGCACCTTCTCTTTGCGGACCTGCATCAGAATATGGCGCAGTTGGTGGGTCATGCTGTTAAAGGTCGTCGCGAGTGTGCCAATCTCGTCGCCCGACTCGACGTGCGCCTGGATCACGAGATCGCCCGCGCGGATCTGCTCGGCCACCTGCGTGAGTCGGCGGATGGGTCCGACGATGTTCTGCCGGAAGAGCCACGCGAGCGCTAATCCGAGCAACACCGCGAACGCCCCCCCCACCAGCGTCTGCATCCGCGAGATATACAGGCTCGTGCTGCCGTGTGTCAGATCCGCCTCAAGCTCCGCCTGCTGGCTGGCGGTCAGCTCGCGCAGCAGTCGCTGCATAGTATCGGTCAGCGGCGTGACCTCGGTACTGAAGAGGTCCAGGTCGAGGCGCCAGCGCGGGCTCTGCATAATCTGGAATGCCTGTTCAGGCACCTCGGCCAGGAATGTCTTGCGGTTGGCGTCAATCGCGAGCAGGATCGCGCGCTGGTCGTTGGTGAGCGCTCCCTGCTGACTCATCAGCCGGTTCCAGACCTCATTATTGATGAAGAGGTTGTTCTCGTACTCATAGTAGCGGAACAGCGAGTTGCGTGTTGTCACATAGCCGCGCAGGCCGGAGAACATCGCCGCGAACGAGCCTTCGAACTTTGCGACGTCGCGAAGAATAACGGTATTTGTTTCGGAGGGCGTTTGCCTGGCGATCGTATCAATCAAGAGATTGGTATTGATCAGAACCTGGCCGCCAAGCTCCGTGCCGCGGGTGTTCAGCAGCGCGTAGGCCGGCTCGCGATCCATCTGGTCGTCGCGGAGCGCAAACAGTCGGTCGGGATACGATAACCAGCGCTTGTAGTTGTCCTGAAGTTCCTGGAGCCGGCGCTGGTCCTCGGGGCCCAGAGCGCCTGACAGCTCCTGAAGGCGGGCAAGATGTTGTCGAAAGTCCTGTTCGGACGCGCGGTAGCTCTGGATAAATTGCGGCTCGCCCAGCACCAGATAGCCGCGCATATCGGTCATCATGCGGTACAGGCTTGCCTGCGCACGATATGCTGCGAGCGCGGTTGGCTGGCGGATCTCGCTGGTGTTCCTGATCGTCGCGGTCGCCTCGTTGCCGGCCCACAGGCTCAACCCGATGACCACCAGGGTCAACGCAACCAGGATCCCGAAACCGAGCGACAGCTTGGTGCCGATCGACCGATTCCTGAGCAGGCCGCTTCCTGGTATGCGGCGCGCGGTGCTCTCCGTCATGGTGTCGTGCCCCTCTTCCAGTCTTGAATATTCCAGGTGTCGGTGTCCCAGGGGGTCAGGTCGGCCCCCAGAAGCGTCTTACTCACGGCCGACAGTTGCGCGACCCGGGCGATCACGATAAAGGCGACGTCCTCAACCATCATGTCGTTCAGCTTGATGAACATCTCCCGGCGCTTGTTCTCGTCGAGTTCGGACCGCGCGCGTTCGAGCAGCGCATCAAACTCCGGGTTACACCAGCGCGAGATGTTGAACCCGGCCCAGTTATTCGCCTGCGTTGGGATGCCGGCGCAGCGCCAGTAGGCCAGATTTGGCACCGGATCTGGCGAGTCGTTGATCCAGTCCCACGAGGCTATGTCGGCCAGAAAGCGCACGTACGAGCTTGGATTCGCGGTGTCGGTACCGTAGAAGACATTAATATCCTTGAGATCCGTCACGACCTCGACCCCGATCGATTCAAGGTCGTGTGCGATGATCTGCTGAATGCGCTGCGAGGTCGGGCTGACCGGGATCTGGTAGATGACCCGCAGCGGCCTGCCATCCTTAGAGCGGATCTTATCGCCGTTCTGGTAGTGCCAGCCCGCCGCATCCAGGAGCGCGGCAGCTTGTTGGAGGTCGAAGGAGTAAAAGTGCTGCGGCGAGCGGTACTCTTCGGGCACAAACACGTAATCGCTCTCGGCAAGGGCCGCGCTGCCATATACCTCCCGTACAATCCGATCGCGGTCGATCGCGTGAGCAAACGCCTGCCGGACACCTTGATCCTGAAAGATCGGGCTGCTGAACCTGAGATCGGAGCCACTCGTGGGATCGGTGCGATTGATCGGCATAAAGTAGATGTTGGCCCCCAAGTTGACGACGACATTGCCTTTCCCACGCGCTTCCATCTCGCGCCGCCGCGCGTCGTCGATCTGAATATTCCACGCGTAATCGGCGGTGCCCTCCTCAAGCACGAGGCGAAACGCCTGCTCGATGGTCCCGCCGCCGCGCAGTTCAACGCGGCTGAAGTACGGTTTGTCCGGATCGCGAAAGTACGGGTTGGGTTCAAAGACGATCTTGTTCGTCTTCACGAGCTCCGTGCCGAGAAACAGCACCTCCTGCGGTTTGATCGAACCGACGATCCGATACGGACCGGTGCCGACCGGCCGCAGGTTAGCCGGCGCGCTGCGGGCATTCGGGCCGTTGTAGCTCGCGAACACGTGGCGCGGTAGAATCATGCCCGGTTTGCCGACAAACGGCACCGCCCAGGTCGGGGTCGGGGTCTTGAAATTGACCCGGACGGTGGAGGCATCGATGACATCGATACTCCGCACGGCGGCGTAGTTGCCCGCGAAGGTCGCCTGCACCTCCGGGTTGACGATGAATTCGTAGGTGAACTTCACATCTTCGGCGGTGAAGGGCTCGCCGTCGGACCAGCGGACTCCGCGCTTGAGCCTCCATGTGACTGTTAGACCGTCGGCGGCCACGCCGCCGTTCTCGCGGCTGGGTATCTCGGCTGCCAGGAAGGGGATCAGCTTGCCGTTGCGATCAAAGCTCGCCAGCGGCTCATAGACGATTCGGCTGGCCTCCAGATCTTTGATGCCGGTGCTTAGATGCGGGTTCAGCAGCGTCGGCGCATCGTAGTAGACCAGGCGTAGGACGTCGCCCGCGCCGCGCTTACTCGGCGCTGCGCTCGGGGCTAGCGCGGACGTCGGCGTCACAGATGTGATCAACGCCCCGTCGACCGGGCCTGCACACGCGCTAAGCAGCAGCATTCCCAGCGCAAATAGCCAGGTCACGCGCAGGCGCCGGCACATGTGCAAACGATCGCTTCTCATCACGATTTCCTTAAGAACAGGACTTACGCAGTCACACGCAGAAAACGGATTTTTTTTCCCATCGGGTGATTTTTCGCCCGCAGGGCGAAAAATCACCCGATGGGAGCTTTGTCAATCCGTTCCGCCGCGAATCGCGCACCGCCTAAGTCCTGTTAAGAAGAGCTCTTATAGCCCAGGAGCTTTAGCCTTGGGAGTTGTCATGTCCCAAAACGCTGCCGAAATGCCGCGATTATCGGCTCGGGCAGCACATAGTAGTCACAATGGAGCCTGGCGCCCTGAAAGCCGAGTTCGTCAAGCACTACGAAGTGCTGCTGGCAGGTCGCGGCATCTACGTAGCCCAGGGTCGGGCTGATCTGCGCAAAGCGCGCGGTCAGCAAACTGCTGAGGATACAGCCGGTGATCTCATGGGGCTGATGCCAGGTAACCGCCGCGCGGTAAGGCGCGGGCAGCGATCGCTCCAGCGCGCGCGGAAGGTAGCGCAGGGTGCTGATCGCCTTGGGCGCCTGTAGTACGCCCCCCTCCGTAAAAAGCACGTCCCCGCGCTGCGCAAAGCGCGCGATCACGCTACGTGCGTTGAAGCAGTGGGGCCACGAGTCGTCCACGATCAGCGTCCCGGGATTCACCCGGCCAATATCCAGGACATCCGGCACGTTTGTCGCGCCGATGATCGTCGTCGCGCTGTAAAACTCGGGGGGAATCTCGCCAGGGGCGGCGATGATCCGGATCGGCCCCCGAAAGCCAAATACGTCGACCAGCTCCTGCTCGATACGGACCATCGAGTCGTACTTGCTGTAGAGGTCGCACAGTATCAGCTCGCGGGGGTGCGGCAGACAGCACAGCGCCAGGCGTAGCGTCGCCAGACCGATCGAGCCCAGGCCAAGATACCCGACGCGTTCACCGGCGAAGTGGCGCCCGCTCTCCGCCAGGATTCGGCGGATCGCCATCACCACGGTCGCCGCGGTTGTAGCGTGGCCGGTGGTGATCAGCGGCAGATCTGATCTTCCCTCGACTGCGGCGGCCAGGCGGCGACCGTAGTTGGTCGCCGAGGGCAGCAGACCGGCCAGCGAGACGACCCGCGCGCCGATTTGCGCGGCCAGATCGAGCCCCCTGACCATGCTCTTGATCAGCTCGTCCGGAGTATCGTATAGCTGATCGTCGAAGCGCGGCAGGGTAATGAGCGCGATACGACCGAGGTGAGTCGTCAGCACCTCGTCGATGCCCGGCAGGTTGTCGTACCAGTCGTGAAGCAGGTCCGCGCGGCTGAGCATCGCCGTATCCGACGCCCCCGGCTCAATAGCCGCCGCCGGTAGGTAGCTCAAGACAGCCGAGTCGACCGGCGCCAGACTACCGCTAACGATCAGCGGTAGCACCGCACGGTGTTCGATGGTCAGCCCTGCCGCGGCCGATGATTCGACATGCACCGCGTCTCCCGCATGTGCTGGTCGCGTGTTTGCCGGCGGTCGCTGCTGCAGCGCCGCGACGAGTGTCGCAACTGTCGGGTGCAGAAAGATATCTTTGACCGAGACGGTGCGCCCGAGCGCCGTCGACATGCGTGTGGTCAGCTGCACCGCCTGGAGCGAGTGACCGCCGAGATCAAAGAAGTTGTCGTCCATTCCAACGCGTTCCAGCCCAAGCGTGGCGGCCCAGAGGGCCGCGACACGGTCCTCAAATGGGGTGCGTGGCGCGACGTAGGCAATCTCATGGTCGCGACCGGTCACGGCTGGCGCAGGCAGGGCGCTGCGGTCAAGCTTACCGTTCGGCGTCAGCGGCAGCGCGTCCAGCAGGACGAACGACGCCGGCACCATATAGGCGGGCAGGCGCGATTGGAGGTAGGCGCGTAGCTCCCAGGCAAGCGGCATCTGGCGCCGATCGCCTTCCGTGCTGGCTTCAGCGATCGCCGCGCTGGCCGCCGGCAGTACATACGCGACAAGCCGCCGATCGTCCGACCGATCCTCCCGCGCCATGACCACGGACGCCCGCACCGCCGGGTGCTGGTTCAGGTACGCCTCGATCTCGCCCGGCTCGATGCGAAAGCCCCGGATCTTCACCTGCTCGTCGATCCGGTCGAGGAACTCGAGCCGGCCGTCTGGCCGCCAGCGCACCAGGTCGCCCGTCTTGTACAGCCGGCAGTCGCCGGTCGGCAGTTGCCAGTCGGCAGTCGTTAGCGGCTGCTGACTGGCAACTGCCGACCGGCGACTGCTGACTGCGAAGGGGTTGGAAATGAACTTCTCGTCGGTCAGCTCGGGGCGGTTGAGGTAGCCGCGTGCCAGCCCGTCGCCGCCGATGTACAACTCCCCAGGCACACCGATCGGCACAGGCTGGAGCTGCGCGTCCAGCACATAGAGCTGGGTGTTGGCGAGCGGCCGGCCAAGTGACACCGTAGCGTCGCCGGCGCTGACCTGGCAGCATGTCGACCAGATCGTGGTCTCGCTCGGGCCGTACATGTTCCAGAGCGCCCGGCCGCGCGGGAGGAGCTGCTGTGCCAGGCTCAAGGGCAGCGCCTCGCCGCCGCACAGCATCGTCAGCCCAGAGCTTCCCGGCCAGCCGGCCGCCAGCAGCATCCGCCACGTCGTCGGCGTCGCCTGCAGCACTGTGGCCCCGGTGGAGGCCAGCAGCTCCGCCAGCCCGGCTCCGTCGGACGCCACCGCCCGGCTGGCGATGACCAGCCGGGCCCCCGTGATCAGCGGCAGGAATAGTTCGAGCGCCGCGATGTCAAATGCGAGCGTCGTCACTGCCACGACCGTGTCTTGGGGCCCCAGCGCGAACTGCCGGGCCATCGCGCATAGCAGGTTCACCACGCTGCGATGGAGAATCTGCACGCCTTTCGGTTGCCCGGTGGAACCGGAGGTATAGATGATGTACGCCAGGTGATCAGCCGTCACCGGTCGGGCAGGCGGGACGGCGGACATGGCAGTTGGAGGTGTCGGCACAGCATCCAGGCAGATCGTCCGCGCAAGGTGCGCTGGTAGCTGGCTCAGCAGCCGCTGCTGCGTCACCAGCACAGCCACCTGTGCGTCCTCCAGCATCAAGCCGATCCGCTCCCGCGGGTAGGTGGGGTCGATCGGCACGTAGGCGCCGCCGGCCTTGAGGATGCCGAGCAGGCCGACCATCATCTCGATCGAGCGCTCGACGCAGAGGCCCACCGGCACCTCCGGCCCGACCCCAATCGCCTGAAGGCGCTGCGCCAGCCGATCGGCGCGCTGCTGCAGCTCGCGGTAGGTCAGCTGTCGGTCCTCGTGGATCGCCGCCACGGCGTCAGGGGTGCGTTCCACCTGCTCCTCCACGAGGTGATGCAGGCACTGGTCGCGCGGATAGTCCGCCGCGGTCGTGTTCCAGGCGATCAGGAGCTGCCGGCGCTCGGCATCGGTCAGCAGCGGGAGTGCGGCGACCGGACGATCGGGATCGCGAACAATGCCCCAGAGCAGCACCTCAAAGTTCTGCGCCACCCGATCGATGGTCGCCGCATCGAACAGATCGGTGGCATACTCCCAGCTCGCGCGGACCCCCGCGGCCGTCTCCTCGATCAACAGCGCCAGATCGAACTGAGTTGCCCCTGTCGCCAGCCACTCATAGGTCACTATCAACCCATGCAGTGTCGGCGTGCGCGTCACCGCGTGCTCGAACTCAAACATTACCTGAAAGAGCGGCTGATAGTTCAGCGTGCGGACCGGCTGCAGCGCCCTGACCAGTTGCTCGAAGGGCAGATCTTGATGCGCGTAGGCGCCGAGCGCCGCCGCGCGTATGCGCCGGAGCAGCTCCCGAAAGGTGGGGGCGCCCGACAGGTCGGCGCGCAGCACAAGCATATTCACAAAGAAGCCGATCAGCGCTTCGATCTCGGACCGGGTGCGGTTGGCCACGGGCAGGCCGATCGGGATATCGACCTGGGCGGTATAGCGCGAAAGGAGGATAGCAAACGCGGCCAGCATCGTCATGAAGAGGGTGGCATGTTCCTGCCGGCTGAGCGCTCTGAGCGCTTCGAGGAGCGGCTGCGGCATCTCCCAGCGGAGGGTCGCGCCGCGCATGGTCAGCTGCGGCGGGCGCGGCCGATCGGCAGGTACAGCCAGCAGCGCGGAGCTGCCGGCGAGCCGATCCTTCCAATAGTCAAGCTGGGCAGCGAACGCGGCGCTGTTGACCGATGCATGCTGCCAGTGCGCGAAATCAGCATACTGGATCGGCAGATCGGGTAGGACCGGTGTGCCCGGCTGCGTCTCCGTACCGGTGGCGTAGGCGCTATAGTGGACGGAAAGCTCGTGGAACAGCACATCGAATGACCAGCCATCGGTGATGATATGATGCATGGTAAGCAGCAGGGTGTGCTCATCGTCGTCCTGCCGCAGCAGGCTCATGCGTATGAGCGGGCCGCGCAGCAGGTCGAAGGGCTGCCGGATTATGGCCTCGATCAGGCCGCGGGCCGCGGCTGCACGCTCGCTCTCGGAGTGGTGGCGCAGATCGATCGTGGTGATCGGGATCCGCAGAGCGGGCGCGATCACCTGCATCGGCTGCCCATCCAGTTCCACAAAGGTCGTGCGCAGCGTCTCGTGGCGCCGCACGATCTCCGCGAAGCTCTGCTCCAGCGCCGCCGCGTTCAGCGAACCGCTCAGGTGCAGAGCGACGGCGACCACATATCCGGCTCCCATCCCAAGCTGCTCCAGGAACCAGAGGCGCTGCTGGGGGAAGGAGGCCGGGATAGGATCGTCGCGCGGGATCGGAACGATCGGCGAGGGTTGGGCGCGGCCGCTGCGCTCGGCGGCGCGGAGCACCGACAGAATATCGGCCCTCCGCGCCGCTATCTCCGCGCGCAGCGCTGCGGTCAGCACCCCTGGAGGGGCGCTGTAGCGCAACCGATCACCCTCGACCCAGAGGCGTACGCCGAGGTCGCGCAGGTCTGCCAGAAAAGTCAATATCGTCACCTGGTTATATGTCTCCTTCTTCCCGGTCGATTCCCGCGCTAAACCCTGAGTCGTGCCCGGGCCGGTCGGCCCAGCGGGCCGCCTCGATGAACGTGGACAGCGTCGCGACGGTCGCGCCTTCGAATATGGTGGGTAGCGAGATGTCGACCTGGAGGGCATCGCGTAGGCGCGCGACGATCCGGGCTGCGAGCAGTGAGTGGCCACCGAGCGCGAGAAAGTCGTCGTGCACGTCGACCTGTTCCAGACCAAGCACCTCGGCCCAGATGTCCGCGACCGTCTGCTCGACCGGGGTGCGCGGCGCCATATACGTGCTCTCCGGCTCAGAGTGCGACTTCTCGGGAGCCGGCAGCGCGCGCCGATCGACTTTGCCGTTGGGGGTCAGCAGCAGGGCATCGAGCAACACAAACGCCGAAGGGATCATATAGTCTGGCAGTTTCGCTGTGAGATAGCTTCGCAGTGTTCTGGGCAGCTGACGCAGCATGGTGGCGCGGAGCGGGTCGGTGGCATACGTATGCCAGGGGCGCGGCGGCTCAGCCAGCAGCCCTAGCGGAGTAAGCGCTGGGACATCCGGCGCGTCGGCGGCTGCTCGCCGCACAAAGACCACGTCATAGCGCTGCGGGGCCGCCCCCGACCAGCAGATCTCGACCTGGTACCCCAGCGCATGGCCGAGCGACCAAAGTGCATTGGGATCGACCCCACGCCCCATGGTCATCTCCGCCGCCATCGCGCGCAGCGCCGCTACGGTAGGCGGGCCGTCGACGCGCTCGATCAGCTCTGCAGTCACGACATCGGCCATGACGCGCGCGTTCGGCACGCCGGTCAGACCGAGCGCCGCCGGTCGATTCGCGGTAAGCTGCTCCCGCACTGCCGACAGCGTCAGCTCCTGCTTCTGCCAGTCCAGCCATATCGACGAATCGCGCAGGGCAGCCGGGGGCGCCGCCGGCGACTCGTCCGCGCCGATGTGCAGCAGTACATCGTAGCGGAACCGCGTCAGCTCGTTGTCGGATCGCCCGCGCTTCAGCATGATCTGGACGTGACGGATGCGCGGCTCGCGGTGCTTCAACGCGATGAAAAAGGCCGGGTCAATCACCAACTGCTCTTCGTAGAGCACCGCAGACCGAACCTGGGTCCGCAGATCGGGGCACGCAAGGCCGGCATCGGCTTTGAAGCACTGCACCGAGGCGTGAAATGCCTGGAGCAACGGCAGGCTGCGCACATCGCCCACGAAGAAGATGCCGCCCGGGGCGAGCGCGCGTACGGCGCCGTCCAGCACGCGGAGGAAGTACTCCACGGAGGGGAAATGATGGATGACCGAGTTCAGTATCACGACGTCGAAGGCCCCTGGCGGAATGCCGTCGAAGTTGTCCGCGGCGCGGTGCAGCAGCGTGACAGGCGGCAGGCGGCGATCCAGGCCAGGGAGCTGCCGGCGGATATAGTCGATCGCCGGCAGCGCGGGGTCTGCCGCCCAGTACTCCTCGCAATGCGGCGCGACCTGAAACAGCACCAGCCCTGTGCCGCAGCCAAGCTCCAGCACGCGGTGCGGGCGGCGCGTAATAATCGGCGCAACCGTGGTGTGCAGCCACTCACGTATTTCATCGGTGGGCAGCAACTGGCCAGTGTAGCTGCTCTTCCAGCCGATGATATTGAAGGTCGGATCATCGGTTGGAGATGGCTGGCGATAGTAGTGATCGTAGGTCGTTTCCCACTGTCGCATCTGCTCGATCGACGGGGCGGGCAAATCGCCAGCAACTTTCTCCCCGGCGTCGCTCGCCCTGGGGACGACATAAGCGACCAGGCGCTGGTCACCCGGCTGATCCTCACGCGCCACGACCACCGCCGCACGAACTGCCGGATGTTGGCGCAGATGCGCCTCGATCTCGCCCGGCTCGATCCGGAAGCCGCGGATCTTGATCTGATGATCGACCCGCCCAAGGTACTCCAGCGTACCGTCGGGCAGGTAGCGCCCCACGTCGCCCGACTTATAGAGCCGCGCCCCCGGCTCCTGACTGAACGGGTGGGCGATGAATCGCTCTGCCGTGAGATCGGGACGGTTCAAGTAGCCGCGCGCGAGTCCCGGCCCACCGACGTACAGCTCGCCGGGCTCGCCATTGGGGACCGGGCGCAGCAGATGATCGAGGAGATAGATCGACAGGTCGGGGATGGGCTGGCCGATCGGACTGCCACGAGCCGGATTGTCCGCGTCGCTTGCCCGCAGCGGGTAGTAGGTGGCGTGGACAGTTGTCTCCGTGATGCCGTACATATTCACGAGCTGGGGGCGCGTCTCGCCGTGGCGTTGGAACCAGGGTTTGAAGCTGGGGATGTGGAGCGCTTCGCCACCGAAGATGATCAGTCGGAGCGCCAATCGGCATGCGGACGTGGCGGGCTCTTGCTCGGCGATCATCAGCTGGTAAAACGCCGAGGGCGTCTGATTGAGCACGGTCACCGACTCGCGGCACAGCAGGTCGTAGAAGAGGTGGGGCGAGCGCGTGACCCAATACGGGACAACAACCAGGCGACCGCCGTGGCACAGCGCACCCCAGATTTCCCAGACCGAGAAGTCAAAAGTGTAGGAATGAAACAGGGGCCACACATCCGAGCTATCGAAGTGGAACCAGGGCTGCGTCGCTGTGAAGAGCCGTACAACATTCCTGTGGCTTACCAGCACGCCTTTCGGGGTTCCGGTCGAACCCGAGGTGTAGATGATGTAGGCGAGATGATCGACCATCACGTCACTGGGGGGGGGCTTGTCGTACTCCTCGGATGCCGGGTCACCCAGCGTGTCGATGTATACCACCTGCGCCGCATGTGCCGGCAGCCGGTCGGCCAGATGGCGCTGCATCACCAGCACGGCGGCCTGCGTATCCTCCAGCACGAAGCTGATCCGCTCCTGCGGGTGGGTAGGGTCGATCGGCACGTAGGCCCCGCCGGCCTTCAGAATACCGAGCAGCCCCACCACCAGATCCAGTGATCGCTCGACGCAGATGCCCACAAGCACATCTGGGCCCACCCCCAGCCGCTGCAGTTGCCACGCCAGCTGGTTCGCGCGCCGGTTCAGCGCACGATAGGTCAGCTGTCGATTGGTATGTATCACCGCGACCGAATCCGGAGCGCGAGCGGCCTGCTCCGCAAACAGCTGGTGGATGCACTGGGGATGCGAAAAGAGCGCGGTAGCGTTATGTTGCATGCTACTGCTCCTCGTCGACGTATCCTGGCTAAAGGGCTTCACAATTGCTCAAAGAGCCGGTGCAGCTCGCGCGGCCTGGTGCGGGTCAGGTCGGCGATCCGGTCGTTGGCCTCGCGCAGCCGCTGGCTCAATACGCCGATCAGCTGGAGCGACAGGTCGGGGTTCTGACGCATCAGCGCAATCAGTGGCTCGCGGCATAAACGTAGAATCAAGGTGTTCTGAATCGTGATGGCCGACACGGGGTGCGGGCTGCTGTCAAACAGGTTCATCTCTCCAAAGTAGGAGCGGGCCTCGATCGTCGCCACCCGCGCAAACGAGCCTTTCCGCTTCTCCTGCTCGATCCCCACGCGCCCACCGACAATCACGTACAGCGCACCGCCGGGCTCGCCCTGGCGATAGATGTACTCACCGCTGGCGTACGGCCGCTCCTCACAGACGGTCACCAGCACCTTCAGCTGATCGATCGTCATTCCCTGGAAGAAAGGAACCCCTTTCAGAAAGATGATCTTCTCGACCGCGGAGAGCGTGCGCGGGTGCTCCCGATCGAATGTGGCAGACCCGTGCGGCCCAGCCTGCATCTGCCTGGAGGCGCCCACTGCGGCCTGTACCTGGTCGGCCGGGTCCTGCTGCATGGTCTCCAGCATCCGGTCGATCTCCACGAGCGTGAATAGACGCTCAACCGGTGTAGACGGCGGCCCGGCCGCACCGGCGCCGGCCTGTGCCGCCAGCACGTCAGGCCGGTCGACGCCATCAGACCTCCCGCGCAGGTCGGCCGGGGGTGGGCGTCGCGGCCGCCTGCGCTCCGGAGCAGCGCCAGCACCGCGCCCGTCGTGCATCCCGGCGTCGGCTGCGTTGCCAGGGCTGTCGCTGCCCTGCGCCGAGGGCTGCTCTGCGCGGGCGAGCGCCGCTCCGATCTCCCCGAGCAAATAGATCGCTACGGCGCGCAGCCAGGAGTCATGCGGATCGGCGATCATCAGCCGGATCGCCTCGGCAGTAGCGGGGTGCACGGTGTCCCAGGTCTCAGTGCTGATTTGCAGCTTGTGGGCCGAGGTAACTTCCGGATCGAACAGCGCCGAGACCAGGCTGGCGGTCTGCGGCGCCGTGAGGGCCTCAAGCGCCTCAGTTGCATTGGCGCGCACGTACGGGTCGGGGCTCCGCAGCGAGTCCTTGATCAGCTGCACCGTGCCATGCGGGTGGATCGCCGACAGGAGATAAAAGATGTCGTCGATCAGGCGGTCGTTCTGCTCGTTGAGCGTGCTGCGTAAGACGACAACGCTTGAGTAGGCACCGCAGGATGCGACTGCTTCCAGGTAGCTGTGGTTACGATAGATCGCGACCAGGTTACCATAGATACAGGTCTTGATCAGGTCGCCGAACTGCGCGGGGTTAATCTGGCTCAGCACGACCGCCGCCATCTTGCGGCGACCCGGGGCGGCTATGCCAAGCTCGGGTAAGATCATCGGAACGGTCGGCTCACCTGCCCGCACCAACATACCCACCGCGATCTCGCGCACCTGCGGGCTCGGATCAGTCAGCGCATCGATCAGCACCGGGTATGTCTGCTGGGTGCCTACGTGCCCCAGCATCACCAGCGCAGCCTGTCTCACTCGCTCGATCGGATCGCGCACGAGGCGACGCATCTGTTCGGCCACCGACGAGACCAGCTGTTGCGGTAAGCTATGCTGCGCGAGCGTTTCGAGCGCGATGGCGGCCTCCAACCGCACCTCGTCTGCTGGATCGCAGACATACTCCAGCAGTCGCGAGACAAAATGTGCATCGCCGGTCCGTCCGAGCGCCTGGACGCCCAGCACACGCTGATTCACATCCTGGCTGCTCAGCGCTATGCTGAGCAGTTGCAGTCCGGCGTCGCGATACGACGCGCCCTTCGCCCGCAGGTGCGCCGGCAGCACGCGCGCTCGCACGGCGCTATCCGGGTCGTCCAGCATCCGCGCAACATGCGACAGGTACTGTTCGTTGTCCGATTCGAAGAACTGCTCCAGCCCATGGATCGCCGAAAGGCGTACGGGCACGTGCGGATCGGCGAGGAACTCGGTATACAGCTGGCGCGCCGCTTCGACGCGCCGATCGGCGACCGCCAGGATATCGACAATCGCGGCGCGTACCCGCGGATCCGCAGCGGACCGCGCGGCGCTTCCCAGGATCGGCACCGCCTCATCGCCGCCGATCTCGCTGATAAGATTGGCCATAAAGATGGTAAGGTCGGCGCTGGTGCTCTCCTCCAGCCGGCGCTTCAGCTCTTTCAGAGTCGCCGGATCGGCCGCCGTAAGCTTGGCGGTGTCGTGCGCCAGCAGAAACGAGAAGTCGTCGCGCGCCAGCATCGCGATCAACGCCTGGCCATACCGGCCGCGCACCGCCAGCGCACTGATGACACAGGCCACGGCCAGCGCGGCGATCAACGCCGACACGAGCCACACCAGCGACAGCGCCTGTGCCAGCAGCAGCAAGGTGCCGCCGACCAGCGATCCGATCGGCGCAATCAGCCCACTGATAAACGCGCGCGCCCGGCCTTTGAGCGACAGCGGCACCGCGTTGTACAGGAGACTGTCGATCGGGTAGCCGATCGAAAAATAAAAGTGTGTCCGGCCGAAGTACGCCAGCGCCGCGCTCGGCAGGGTCGGAGCGGCGACCAGGGCACCGCTGAGCGCCAACGTACCGACGGGAAAGATCAGGTTGGCGTTCCCAAGACCGATGCGCCCAATGATTCGGCTGAGGAGAAACAGCTGAACTGGCAAGATCGCCAGGTTCGCAACGCCGGTGAGAATGCCGATGAAGCTTGAGATACGCTCGACGCTGGCGAGATCGCGGAGCAGCACCTGGCTGGTCTGATACTGCAGGAGCGCCAGCAGCGTGGTGATGAGCAGGGTCGACACCATCATCCAGCGCAAGAATGACGACTGCAGCACAAAGCGCGCGCCCTCCCGAACGTTGTCGAGATACGCGCCTAGCCCGCCGTGGCGCCCGTGCGGCGCCGTAGGGGATGCGCGCGGCACGGGCGGTGGCGCCATACGCGCATCCTTGAACATATATGCCATGACCTGGGCCAATATCGCCATACCCACGACGGTGCAGAGCCAGATGGCGATAATCCCGGGCGGCGACAGTCTGGCATTGATGCGCGGCATGGTCAGCCCGCCCAGGATGCTCGCGACGGTAAGGGCGGTGCCAAGCACCGGGATAATGCGCTTGGCTGCCCGCGTGTCGTAGAAGCCGCTCACATACACAAACCAGTGGGTGCCGAGAATATCGTCGAGTGGGATGAACGCCACCAGGTACAGCAGAGGGTAGGCGACATACACCCATCCCAGGCCCAGCAGCACGAGGCCGATACAAATACCGCCCGCGCCGACGGCAAGAATGGCGATGAGCAGCCGCTTATTCGACACGCGATCGGCAAAGGCAGTGTAGGCTGCGATTGACGGGATCGCAACGAGCCCCTTTATCAGCGCGAACCAGGGCAGAAATTCGACACCAACCTGTCGCAAAAAGACCGCCTCGAGGATCGCGATGCTCCAGGTGTAGCCGATCACGAAAATGAAAAACATCCCATAGAGCATCAGCAGGCGCGGCCACTCGGCCGGACGGACGTCGAACAGCTTGCTCATGAGGGGCCGTACCATCGCTTATCCCACCCGGCCAGATACTTCCGTCGGCTACTCAAACTGGTCGTACAATTTGCGCAACTCGCGCGGCCAGGTGCGGGTCAGGTCGGCGACCCGGTCGTTCGCCTCGCGCAACCGCTGGCTCAGGATATTGATTAATTCCAGCGAGAGATCGGGATGCTGCCGTGCCAGGGCAATCAGCGGTTCGCGGCGCAAGCGCAGAGTCAACGTGTGCTGGAGCGCAATCGCGGCGACGGAGCGCGGGCTGTTGTCAAACAGGTTCATCTCGCCGAAGTAGGAATAGGCCCCAATCGTTGCCAGGCGGACGAACACTCCTGTGCGCTTCTCCTGTTCGATGCCAACCCGACCGTTGACGATCACGTACAGGGTGCCACCGGGATCGCTCTGGTGAAAGATGTGTGTGTCTGCCGGGAACAGTTCCTCCTCGCAGACGGTCGCCAGCACTTTCAGCTGATCGACGGTCATGCCTTGAAAAAAAGGAACTTCCTTCAGGAACATCACCTTTTCGAGCGTTGAAAGCATGGTCGTTCAATCCATCAGCTTCGCCACCACCTGCTTTATCGAAGCCGTGACCGGATGGTCGGGGTAGCGCAGCACAAAGATCCCCGAACTGGCCAGGGCCATCATCTCATCAGAGTGGGGCAACACAGCCGCCACATCACACTTGTAGAGCCGCTCCACCTGTGCTTTGACATCGTTAAAGTCGAAGCTGGTCGGCACTTTGTTAACCACCAGCACCATGCGCTCGATGTCGAGTCGGCGCGCCACCTCCACCGTAACGCTGGTGCCCTGAAAATCCTGGTTATCAGGGCGCATGATGATTGCCAGAGCGTCCGAGACGGCAATCGAGAGCAACGTCTCCTCATTCAGGCCAGGGTGGGTGTCAACCATCAGGACGTCCAGCTTTAACGCCTCCAGCAGCCGGTGAAAGCCATCGCTGAGCAACCCGGGGTCGTAGGCTTGATTCACGATCCGGGCGATATCGCCCGGCTTCATGCTGGCGGGAATGAGAAACATCTTTCCCGCGATTCTCGTGCCCAGGAGATTGGTCACATCCTGGGCAGTCTCTTCGATCTCGCACTTACCCCAGAGATAATCGTTGAGCGATGGGCTCAGCGCGTCTTCGGCCAGGCCGAACAGCACGTGAATACCCGGTGATTGGAGGTCGGTGTCGATCACTCCGACGCGCAGCCCTGAAATGGCCAGCAGGGCTGTGATGTTGGCCGTGGTGTTCGATTTGCCGGTCCCACCACGAAATGAGTGGACCGAGATGATCTTCGACATGATTGGGCTCCGCTGCTACTATAGAGCGCTGCATAAGTAACTAAAGTCGCAAGTCGCAAGTGGCAGGCTCCGTGATGCGACCTGCGACCTGCGACCGCACGTTTAGTTTTCAATGCATCGGTCAATAACCCACCCGGCATAAACTTCTCAAGAGGACGCGCCATAGATATGCCGCGCACTATACGGCCATTAACTTTGTCGCGATCTGCCTGAACCCGTCGGTGAGTGGATGGCTGGGGTAGCGCAAGGCAAAGATGCCAGCGCTGGCAAGGGCCATCAGCTCGTCCGAGTGGGGCAGGACCGCAGCGACCTCACAGCCGTAGGACTGCTCGACCCGCTGCTGGACTTTGGCGAGATCCAGGGTGTGCCACGCATTATTGACCACCAGCATCATTGTTGGCACACCGAGCCTGCGCGCGACTGCCACTGTAACACTGGTGCCCTGGTAGTCTTGCTGGTCGGGGCGCATAATGATGACAAGGGTGTCCGAGATAGCAATCGCAAGCAGGGTTTCTTCGTTCAAACCGGGATGGGTGTCAATCATCAACATGTCCAGGCTCAGCACTGCGATCAGCCGTCGGAAGCCGTCGTTGAGCAGGCCCGGATCGTAGCCTTCGCGCAGCACCCGTGCAATATCGCTCGCTTTGATGCTCGAAGGAATGAGAAACACCGCACCGCTCATCGTTGCCGCCAGGCGCGATGTTATGTTGTAGGCAGCTTGCTCAATCTCACACTTTCCCCACAGGTAGTCGTTGAGCGAGTGAGGCACACTATCTTTGTCCATGCCCAATAGGACGTGGATACCCGGTGATTGGATATCGGTATCAACCACGCCGACTCGCAGCCCCCGGGATGCAAATAGCGCGGCGACATTGGCAGTCAGGTTGGATTTGCCGGTCCCACCCCGGAATGAGTGGATGCTGATGATCTTGGACATGGCGGCGATCCTACTGTTTGCTTCAGGTTCTGCGTCCATGTAACGACCACACGCAGTATGGGTCGAAAGACGTGCGAAAGATACCCTTATGTATCAACGTACGTGGTTACTCCAACAGTTGTGGGAGCAGAAGGGTACGCTTAGGATCCTCCCGTTGCCGCTTGCGCATTCTGTCAGCTTTGGCCTGTAAATCCTTAAAGAAATCACTTTCCACGATCGCTTCGACGTCCTTCTGGCGTTTCCTTTCGTCAACCTCGATGCGGAGCTCCTGCATCTGTTGTTTCAGATCTTGCATACGGACATAGACCTCACGCGCCATATCCCGAAAGACGTGCGACAGATGCCCCAACTCATCAGCACGCTCAGACGCCTTCAGTATACTTTCAGATGCCAGATCATCAGCAGTCATCTCGTCATTCCTGATTTTTTGGGCCAATCTTCCCATGACGCTAACTGGTTCAATGACATATCTCTTGAGCAAGATATTGATGAGCAGAATAACGACGACAAAGGAGGCACTAAAGATACCCATAACTAACAAAAAGGATCGAAGCGCACTATTATAAACCTCATTCGCGGGAACATAGATAATCTGCGTAACATTAACGTCACCAAGCTTCCAACCGAAACCGCCCTGCGATCCATATATATCAACCAGACCTTTTGGAGCTTTTTCCGGAGTACTATGACAGGAAAGGCAACTTTGTGATGTCACGGCCAACGGTCGCGCGATATAGAAAAAGTCCTTACCATCGATCGCACGAAAGCCTGAAATTTCACCAATGCTTCGATCTCCGCTCAGTTTCGCTATAAGAGTAGCTTCAAAATTATCCGCTTTATTGCGCGGATTTGTCGGATTTAATGCCGCTTCTTTGTAACTAAATTCTCCATAATCCTTGTATTGACGAAAATTCTCAAATACCGATCGTGCCGAGAAGGCTGGCACGGTCTCGGGAATAAAGCCCGCAGTTCCATTCGCGTTACTGTCTAAAATTGGTTTAATACGCGTATCTGTATACCCGCGCACTGCTTTCATTGCTTCGATAAGTATTAACCCTTGAGAGGTTATCTCTTGCTGTGCTTTCCACACAAGCGCCTGCCACAATGCCAACCCACTGGCGATCATGCCTCCTAAAAAAACGATTGAGAGGAGTAAGGTAAACTTCTTGTTGAGTCCAAGTTGCGCTATCATCAAGTGTTCCACCTTCTAAGCTACATCTGGTCTGGCGGCAGACAGGCAGCTGAACAGGGGCAGGGCCGCTCCAAGGGTGTCACCTGACTCTGCCGGAAACAGGCTAGGTATTATGATACATCGGCAACAACCACGTGCAAACCGACTTTTGATGGAGTTTCGAGCGACACCAATGAGGCAACGTATCGGCACGCGCGTACTCGCCGGTTTGGGCGCCCTGGCGGCGACGCTCCAACAGGTGCACTCCTTTGAGAGGTGGGCCGGGGATAGGTTGCGCCATTACGCCAGACTTTCCGGTGGTGCCCGCCGCACCGCCAGCATCGTAATATCGTCGAACTGCGCGGCGCTGGCGATATGCGCCTGGACACTCGATTCGATACGGCTGAGCAGCGCGGAAGCCGTGGGATCAGGTTGCTCCAGCAAGCTCTGGAGGCGCTTGGCGCCAAAGAATTCGCCGCCGGAGGACCGGGCGTCAGTCACGCCGTCGGTGTAGCAGAACAGGATATCACCGGGTTCGAGCTGCGCGTGCCCAATCGCGAAGTCCACGTTCGGCATCAACCCAACCGCGGGCCCAGTCACTGCGAGCGACGATTTGACGCCATTTGGTCCGACAATCACTGGTGGTAGATGCCCGCCGTTCACATAGATCAGCGCACCTGTAGCCGGGTCGAGCACGCCAAAGAACAGCGTGACAAACATATTCATGTCAACATGGTTGTCGGTGATGTAGTTATTGGTCAGCACCATGGCGTTTCTCAATGCGGTGGTCCCAATCGAAGGCGGCGCCTGCTTCCCCGTCTTCGAGCGTCGCCTGTCAGCGGTACTCTGGTCGTCCGAGAGAACGTCCATCCAGCTCAAAGACTGATTCTGCTGAGCAAAGGCCCGGATCAAGCTGCGCGAGAGGGCCATGAACAGCGCCGCCCCCACCCCTTTGTCGCACACATCTGCGATCACGAAGCCAACTCGCCGATTCTGGGTGATCATGAACGCATCGTAGAAATCCCCCGCCACTTCACGGGCGGGGTGAAAGCGCGCCGCGATCTCCCAGCCGGACGGCTGCGGTAACCGATCTGGCAGGAAGCCCGCCTGGATCTGCCGGGCAATTTGCACATCATGCTCGATCTTCAGCAGCTCTTCCCGGCGCGCAAGATCTTGCTCGTCCGCGCCGGCTTGTCTCTGTGCAAGACAGGCATTCACCCGTGCCTTCAGCACTGTTGGAATGAATGGTTCAGACAGGTAGTCCGATACACCTAGTTCAAAGCAACGTTCAAGTCCTGGTGTATTATCGGCAGGGGTAAGCAAGATGACCGGCATCGAGCGGAGTGTGCCGTCAGCCCCCAGGCGCTCTAAGACTTGATAGCTGTTCATCCCCCACAGCCCGATCGAAAGCAGCATGAGATCAAACCGCTGCGTCGCAAGCATATCGAGCGCCTGGTGACCATCTTCTACCCCGGTAACACGATAGCCAAGTCGCTCAAGCTGACCAGACAGCGTGCTGCGGTTGGCCGGATTGTTATGAACCACCAGGATCGTTTCAGGTTGGGCGGCCATGATGACACCTCATGGGATGATATCCAGGCAGGGGCGGGTATTCTTTCGGCAAGAACCAGGACTGCATCTGCTGGCCGATCTCGAGGTCGCTCTCGATTTTTTGCAAGGCTTCTTGGTCATGGCGGCTCTCTTCACCCGGCGGATGCGATTGAGTAGAACCTGGTCTCATATGGGGAGCGCACCCGGCGGTTACACTCCGGCGGGCCGATAGACAAGAAATACGTTGCGATTCCGGCCGCCATGCCGCTCATAGGTGAACTTATCGACGCCCTTGATCGCTAGATAGATACCCAGCCCACCGATCTGGCGCTGCTCAAGCGGCAGATCAAGATCGCCCGGCTCTGCATGCTGGAGCGGATCAAACGGCTGCGCGAGATCTTCAAGTGTGATCGTCAGGGTGTGATCGTCCATGTCGGCAGATACGGTGATATCACCCTCGATGCCGGCCTCTTCATAGCCATAGAAGATGATATTGGTGGCGACCTCGTCCACGGCCAGCCGCAGGCGGTAGGCTGCTTTCCGATCCAGCCCGGCCCGCTCCGCCGCATCCAACACATATGCTGCGATGGTTGACAGCGAGTCTGGCTTTCCGGGTATAGTCAGTGCTTTCATAGTCGTATGTATAGCGTGCTGTGTGCCGCGCGCGACGCGCCACACAACACGCCTCTGAGAGCGAACAGTCGCAAGCTACACTGCCTCGATCTGCGCAGCATCGTAGGTATCCAGCAGAATGACACTATTGCGCATGCCGGTCATCGTGAGCGTCTCCAGCACCGACTCCTGCACACCGATCATATAGATGTCGACGTTGGCCCCCATCTTCTGCTTGGCGAAGGCCAGCACACGCAGCCCGGCGCTTGCCATGTAGCTGAGTTCCTGCATCAAGAGCGCGAGGCGCTTCACCTGGGCCTGCGCAGCCTGCTCTATCTGCGCTCGGAACTGCGGCGCGACGGATGCGTCGAGTTCTCCCGACAAGGTGATGCGTGCGATGCCGTTGACTATTTCGAGTGTTGAGGTGAAAGCCATATAGGGCTCCTTTCATGCGTCGATCCGCTACTTTCCGACCAGGATCACCACCGAACGACCGCCGACGAGGATACTATACGGGTCGCTTAACATCGGCTCGCTGCCTGGTTCATAGCAATCGTCGGGCGGCGTAGCTCCCGTATTGGCAAAGACATGCCACTGCATCTCCTGTGGCAGCCCCGGCAGCTCGAACGTGAACGGATCCCAATACATATTCATGGCCACGTAGATGTAATTGTCCTGGATGGTTCCACCCTTGGCGTGGTTACCGCTGAGCAGAAAGGCCAGCGTGCGACCGGAACCCGACCAGTCGGCGTTCCAGGCCTGAATGCCGTGCCAGGAGATATCGGCGTAGCCGCAGGCGACGTAATCGCGGTTGCGGAAGTGATCGCGGTTGCGGAGCACCGGATGGGCGTGGCGGAAGGCGATGCACCGGCTGGCAAACCGCAGCAGGTCGGCGTTGGTCTCGACCAGCGCCCAGTCCATCCAGTTCAGGTCGTTGTCCTGGCAGTAGGTGTTGTTGTTGCCCTGCTGCGTGCGTCCGATCTCGTCGCCCATCAGAATCATCGGCACACCCTGGCTGATCAGCAGCATGGCGATCGCATTCTTCATCTGGCGCTTGCGAAGGCCGTTGATCGCCGGGTCGTCGGTCGGCCCCTCCCAGCCGCAGTTCCAGCTGTAGTTGTCGTTGCCCCCATCGTTGTTGTTTTCGCCGTTGGCTTCGTTGTGCTTCTCGTTGTACGATACCAGATCGTGTAGTGTGAAGCCGTCGTGGGCGGTAAAGAAGTTGACCGAGGCCGTCGGCCCGCGCCAGGGATACAGGTCTGGCGACCCCTGCAGGCGCTGGGCAACCTCCCCGACCATGCCCGGATCGCCTTTGAGAAACCGGCGCAGGGCGTCACGATACTTCCCATTCCACTCCGCCCAGCGCCCATAGGCCGGGAAGATGCCAACCTGGTAGAGACCGCCGGCGTCCCAGGCCTCGGCGATCAGTTTGCACTTCGCCAGGATCGGATCGAAGGCCAGCGACTCCAGCAGCGGCGGGTTGGTCAGCGGCGCGCCCGAGGGATCGCGCCCCAGGATCGAGGCGAGGTCGAAGCGAAAGCCGTCGATATGATACTCGGCCGCCCAGTAGCGCAGGCAGTTGAGGACCATATTGCGGACGATCGGGTTGTTGCAGTTCAGCGTATTGCCGGTGCCGCTGAAGTTGAAGTAGTACCCCTCCGGTGTGAGCATGTAGTAGACCTTGTTATCGAGGCCCCGGAACGAGATGGTCGGGCCGCGCTCGTTGCCCTCGGCCGTGTGGTTGAAGACCACGTCGAGGAACACTTCAATGCCATTCTTGTGCAGCTCCTTGACCAGGGCCTTCAGTTCATCAACCTGCATTCCCAGCCTGCCCGTGGCCGCAAACCCCGCTTTAGGCGCAAAGAATCCTACGGTGCTGTAGCCCCAGTAGTTCATCAGCATCTCGCCGGTCTGGGGATGGGGGCGGCTGTTTTCAAACTCATCAAACTCATAGATCGGCAGCAGCTCGACGCAGTTGATGCCCAGCGCCTTGAGGTAGGGGATCTTCTCGCGGATCGCGGCGAACGTGCCACCATGCTTGACGCCGGAGGAGGGGTGGCGGGTAAAGCCGCGCACGTGCATCTCGTAGATCACCAGATCTTCGATCGGGATTTCCAGCGGGCGATCCGACTCCCAGTCGAAGTCGTCGTAGACCAGGCGGGCGCGGTGCTGGTAGATATCGTTCCAATCGGGCGCCTGGCTCCATGCATCCCGCCCGCCGATCGCCTTCGCATACGGGTCGAGCAAAATCTTGGTGGAGTCGAAGCGATGGCCGGCGCCTGGGTTGTAGGGCCCATCCATGCGATAGCCATATTCGATGTTCTCGTAGTCGAGATCGAAGACGACCATCGCGAAGACGTTCCCGATGCGGAATTCGTCCGGAAACGGGATCTCGACCAGCGGTTGGGGCTGCCCCTTGTCGAAGAGTACCAGCGTGCAGGATGTGGCATGGCTCGAGTAGATCGAGAAATTGACCCCGCCTGGCACCAGCGTCGCCCCGAAGGGCAGCGGCGTACCGCGGCGCAGCTTAAAATCGTGATAGGTATGGGTCGGATGCACATCTATGCGCTGAAGTGCAGTAGTTGCCATTCGCGTTCCTCGTCCTGCTTGCTACTGTAGCGCCGCTATTCCCGCATCGAGCGTGTCGCAGGTGGTAAAGTAGGCGAGAAATCCGGTCGCCGACATCGTGTCCTGGAGTTCCTCGGACAGCCCAACTAAGACGATCTGCCCCTGCGCGCCGGACACCTGGCGATAGAGCAGCAGCAGCAACCGCAAGCCTGCGCTCGACATATACGTGACCTGGCTCATATCCAGGATCATCTTGCTGCCCGGCTGATAGAGCGGTACAATCTGCTCCTGAGCCAGGGGCGCCGTTCTACCGTCCAGTTCACCGCTGATCGCAACAACAGTGACTTTCTGGATCGTTTTGATATCAATGTCCATATGCTATCTCCTGAACCCAGCTTGGGTCGCGATTGGAAGCGGATACCCCTCCTCCAATCTCCTCACTGCGAGCGATTGAGAAGATACCGGTTGAAAGGCCTGAACTGTATCTCACGACACTACAACTTCAACGCTGCCCGTATCCAGATCGTAACGGGCACCAACAATTTTTAGCTCGCCCTTTTGCATTGCTTCGGACAAAATAGGCGCGCTTTTCAGGCGTTGGACGGTCAATGCGACGTTTGCCTTGACAGCATTGTCGAGCAGATCGCCGGAGTGCGCTTTGGCCTGCTCAACCGCGGGACGAATGCCTTCGACCAACCAATTGATGTCAGCTTCCGCATGAGCGTTTTTCTCCACGGCTTCGATGGTCGCCTGGACGGCACCACATTTCTCATGTCCCAGCACCATCAATACGGGAATATGCAATTCAGCGACGCCAAACTCCAGGCTGCCCAGGACGGCCTTGTCAAGCACATGTCCGGCAGTTCGGATGACAAACAAATCCCCTAACCCACGGTCAAAGACGAGTTCGGGGGGAACACGCGAGTCTACGCAACTAAAGATCGTCGCAAAGGGCTGCTGACCTTTCGCGACATCCATACGACGGCTCTCGGACTCGTTCACGGGAAGCGTTTTATTCGTCACATAGCGTTGATTGCCTTCCATGAGGCGTTGAAGCGCCTGATCGGAGTTTGTCACGGGTGCCTCTGCGCCGATCGTCGGCTGCGGAGCGGAGGTGGTTGTTGCGGCGCAGGCCGCTAACGTAACCCCGGCCACGGCTACGCTTGAAACGTGGAGAAAAGCACGCCGTGAACGTGAGGGTGGGTGAGCCATGATGCCGTTCTCCTTGTTTGCTATGCACCCGAGAGCCCGTCGTAGTGCCGCCTTTAGGCGGTTGGAATGCGCCTGTCCCGCCTAAAGGCGTTACTACGAGATCGCCCCAACTGTAAAGTACCTGCGAACCTTGTCTTACCCACCTGCTGCGCCCTGGCGTTCGGTGGGATCGATCCGAACCTTGACTCGCACCCGCTCCTTCGTTTCCGGCAGATTGACGGTCAGGGCGTTCGCGTCGAAATTCGTGTACGGTGCATCATCGATCCAGACCGCACCGATACGAATGCTACCCGGCGGCAAGATATCCGGCTGCACACGCAGGATGTTGTCCTTGAAGGCGCCCGGCTGCGGTTTGAAGTAGAACTCCATCGGCTGCCTGGTGATCAGCAGGTTGGTGTAGACCGCCGACAGGTAGCACAGCTCCGTCGAGTGATAGCCGCTCATCGAGTGGCTGCCCTTGAACCGCTCGTTGCCCATCAGGTAGGGCAGCCCGTTCGCCAGCACGTTGAAGTAGACCCCGCCGTCGTCGTGGTCGAGGAAGAAGGCGTTGTAGAATGCGGCAACTTCACGTGCATGCCGCAGGTGCTCCGGCTCCTTGAGCACGCCGTGCAAAATGAGATAGGCCAGAATGGCCTGCTCCTGCTGCCACCACGCCTTGCGGTCGTGCCAGACATAACGATAGATCTCTTCGCCTTCGCCCAGCGTCCGCTCGACCACGTCATACCAGCCGCCGCGCTGCTGGTCGCTGCCGGCGGCCGGCATCACCTCGGCGATCTTGCGCGCCAGCGCCACATACTCCTCTTTGGGCTTGAGGCTCTGCATCCGCATCAGGTTCCAGGCGATCTTGAGGTTGTGCCCCACCACCGCCCGGTTTTGCTGCCAGCCCCACGTGGTATCGTGGCTCCAGTCCTCGTAGAAGCGCTCCTGGACGAAGGGGCTATGGTCGTAGTCCGGGAAGTGCGCGACGATCGTATCGAACGTATACTCAAGAAAATCGGCGTATTTCTGCTCGCCGGTCGCCAGCCAGAGATTGATCAGATAGGCCGGCGCGTGATCGCCGACCGAGTTCCAGTTCTTGCGCGCGCGATTGTGGGCCAACGACTCGGCGCGCGGGTCGAGGGTGATCGGGTCGATGTGGGAAAAATAGCCGCCCTGCTCCCGATCGATATAGAATCGGTCGAACAGCCTGACGGTGTACTCGGCATCGTGCAGGATGCGCGGGTCGCCGGTCACGCGGTAGGTCTGGATGGGGCCGGCAAGCGCGTAGATCTGCTCGTACATGGGGATGGAGTCGTAATCGTCGCCAAACTCCGATGTCAGCAGCTTCTGCTCGCGATTCCCGGTCACCTGAATGCCGTGATACCAGTAGATCAGGTCCTCGTCCCGGTCGAAGAAGCGCATGTGTTCGCGCAGGTACTCCGTGCCCTTTTCCGCCGCCTCGAGGAACGGGTCTTCGCCTGTCATCAGATAGGCCGAGGCGAAGCCGTACACGAGGCGCGAGATCGTATCGGTCTCCTGGAGAAAGTCGCCCTTTTTGCCGCCGGCGAGATGGAGGAAGGTGCGATAGTTCCGGTAATCGATCTCCTGGTTCGGATAGTTGAACTGCCACTTCATGTAGCTGTTGGCGATCGAGCGGACCTGCCTGACCCACCAGGCCGGCTCCTCCTGGCGGTAGCGCCCCGGCTCATCGCCCGGAAAGACCAGTGACTTCGCTTCATACTTATACTCATCCCCCTGCGGATAGAAGATGCCGTAGACGAACAGGTGCTGGCCGGGAGTCAGCATCTCGGCGAGCCGCGCGGTACAGTCGGCATACGGCTCCTCCAGGTTCTGGGCGATGCGGGCATACGTGGATGGAGTCAGGAAGGCGCGGAACTCTCGCCCGTCGGTGGTCTTGATGCCAAAGCTTTTCTCGGCGCGGTTAAAGCTGGTCACATATCCGGCAATCATGTCCGAGAGCGAAAAGCGCATCGGGTTCATCGCGGTGCTCCTTCTGCATATTTGGGGGATACTGGTGAGCGCTACGGATTATGTTTGGCGAACTGGCTATGATGGTAGTTATCCAACGTGGCGTTTGATGTGCAAAAACATATTGTGCTGACCAACGGGTCTGCTGCGTACCGCTTGCTGCCTATTGCGTGCTGTCTGCTGTGTATTCCGCACCATCGCTATCCCTTGCTACCCAAATCTATAGCTGGGGAGGATCTGGCTGATCGACATACCCCTGCGAAATCTCGACGATGTTGCCCTCGGGGTCGGCGACCCAGACCGTCTGCCAGCCTGGAATGAAATCGCTGAAATCGAGCGGCCCCAGGGTGACCCTGGCATCCTGGCCGAGCTCGACCAGCTTGGCGTTAATATCATCGACCTGGAACGCGATATGCCGCCAGCCGGGGTACCATGGCCCGTCTTTCTCGGGCCGCGGCACCGGCGACTCCTCTTTGGCCTGGAAGAGCTCCAGGTAGATATCGCCCGACTTGATGAACACGAGCTGCTCCTGCCCAAGCGGGATAACCCGCGCGCGCCTGAAACCGAAATAGCGCGTGTAGAAGCGCTCAACTGCGAGCGGGTCATTGCAGGCGAGCGCGACGTGCGAAAAGGTGAAGTATGCCACGATCCGGTCCTCCTACCCACGTGTGGTGGCTGTTGTACGCCCGATCTGTCTTGTCGGCGTGCCTGCGGGAAGCGCCACCTTCCCTGCCGACGCCAGGTGCGCACGCGCGCAGAGCTCTATTATAGCCTGCTTCTCGTGCCATCGTACAGGATATCGATAATCTGCCGAGCGAACAGGTGGCAGTGGCCGCCCGTACGCCCCGTCACCAGGTCGCCGTCGACCACCACATCCTGGTCGGTGTAGATCGCGCCCATGTTCCTGACGTCGCCGAGCAGGTTATTGTGGGCGACGACTCGACGGCCTCGTACCAGCTCCGGCGCGGGGGACACGAGCCACATGCCATGGCAGATGATCCCTTTCAGGATGTCCTGCTCCGCGAAGGCACGCTTGAGAAACTCGGTCGCTGGCGGAAGCTTATTGATATCCTCAGTGTATCTGAGGCGATCGGATACGATGGCGGATGGCACGATGATAGCCGAATAGCTCCTCAGCGTCTCATCATCCATGTTCTCAAAGCTTTCGCGGCACTCGAATGGCACCTTATATTCATGGCCATAGAACGTCAGCGATGGCTGGCCCCACAGGCGGGTCAGGAAGTGCAGCTCGATGCCCTCCTCCGGAAATCGGTGCTCGTAGTAGAAGATTTCCTTTTCGTAGAAGTCGCTTTCGATCAGGACGGCGACCTTTTTGCCCTCGAGTTTCATGGCTGCTCAACGCCTCCTTGCTCGAACGACGGTCAAGTATTCGGGCCAGCCGTCCAGGAATGAACCACGAATATTCGAATACCGCGTGCCAGAGCCATTCGTTTATTCGTGGCAGTATTCGTGGATGGCCGCTCCCGGTGCCATGCAGGAATACGTGACCGGTGCTCTAGGCCAGCGATCCGTCGGGATACTGTACCATCCCGGCGAAGTGGATGGCGATCTTGCCCTCACGCAGCACCCAGCTGTCCGCAAAACGCATGTGCGCGGTCCCGTCCTTCGTCTGCATCGCGATCTGCTCGGTGATCATGAGGGTCTGCGGATCCTCCGTCTCCCCCCAGAACACGATCTCCGTCTCGAGCCCCTCGATGCCCAGGATGCCCTGCATGTGCTCACGGAGCTGCTCGCGGCCCTTGTAGATGATCGGCTTCTTCATAAAGCTGCTGATCAGCAGCGCGTCGTCGGTGTACTGGTCCAGCAGCGCCTCGATGTTCTTGTCGAGGATAAACTGGATGTGCTGGCGGTACATCCGTCCCAGTGGTGTATCAGGTACGTTTTTCATTCGTGCGCCCTCCTATCGCGAGTGGAGTTATTTGTCCTCGAGGATCATATCGGCCACTTTTTCACCGATCATGAAACAAGCGGCTACGGTATTGCCACTAGGAATGCTTGGCATCACCGAAGCATCAGCCACTCGCACTCCCTCAACGCCCTGGACTCGCAACCGTGGATCGACAACTGCCTGAGCGTCACGCCCCATCTTACACGTACCGACCGGGTGCCAAAGCGTTGAAGTCTGCGTGCGAATGAAGCCATCCAGGTCCGTACCAGGCCCTGGTGCAAGTTCTCCACCATTGAACTCGGCAAACGCCTTCGTGTTGGCTAGTTCGCGGATGAGTTTGACGGCCTGGACGAAGACCTGCACATCCGCATCTTGCTGCAAGTAGTTCGGGTTGATGATCGGTGGATCTTGTGGGTTCCCCGAACGGAGCCTGACTTCACCAGTGCTGTCAGGCTGGACCAGGATGGGCAGAAAGATCAAGACCGGAACAGGCAAATTCAGAACAGGGGCTAAGGGAGCCGGAACCGCAGGCGTAAAGTTGAGCTGCAAATCCGGGGGCGCATCACCTCGATCCGTCTGTGTTCTGACGAACAACACATTGCCAGTGAGGACGGTGGTCATGGGCCGCTCGACCCTGGATTGGTAGACAACCGGTAGCTGCAGATGATCTTGCAGATTTTGCCCAACCCCCAATAGATCGGCGATCGGGGTAATCCCGTGCGATCGCAGGTGGTCGGCCGGCCCAATGCCGGACAGCATAAGGAGCCTGGGGGAGAGA
>WNGB01002109.1_pt1 | contig 32848 bp, 34 predicted proteins | sample 5400681 | NCBI WGS metagenome assembly WNGB01 (sample SAMN13153367, study PRJNA577476) | soil metagenome | isolation source: 115 cm soil or saprolite under grassland replicate 2 | place: USA:California | collected 2016-06-15
ACGCCACAAGTCGGCCTGTCTGGGGGTCATCCCGATCGTCATCGGCCACTCCAGGTCGAGAATCACATCCATGTGATTCTCCCCGATCCGGGATCAACCAGCGAGCCTGCACGCTCGCGAAAAACACCAGCCACCTAGCACAGTCCTCGGTGAGCCAGTGGGAGAGGGGCGGCACGCAGCCCTCGACGCCCCACCTTCTCAGGCTCCTTCGGATATTCCCCGGAGCAGTCGCCGAGCTGATCGCGGGAGGGACGACCAGCGACATGACGCCGGCGGAGCGAGCGACGTAGGGTCCGAGGCTTGCGGCATCCCGGTCGCCTGCGCGAACAGGGGGAAGCCGTTGTCGAGGGGGCCTCGGGCATCGAGCGCCCGGCGGCAGTGCGACGCCGCCGGGCGCTCCGCTACTTCCACGACTACTTCCAACGGAGCGAACGGACCTCGGCCCCGGCGGACGCCTGCGAACGGCCATCAGCCGCCGACCTGGACCGCCGGACAGCGGCGAACCAGAACGAACGGTCCGAGATGGATTAGAAGTCCGCCGCTCTCTCCACTGAGCTACGGGCGCTGGCCTGCGGTTTAGGGTCCGTCGATCTCGATTTGACCACCAGGTTGACCACCAAGCTCGGGGCCGTGCTGGTCTCCGAAGAGGTCGTCGAGGGCCGTCACCGCTTGCTGCTGCATCGTAGCGGTTACGTGGGAGTACAGGTCCAGCGTGATGCCGATCTGGCTGTGCCCGAGCATCTCACTGACCACTTTGGGATGGATGCCCAACTCCAGCAGCAGCGTTGCGGCGCGGGGGAGACCCGCCCGCTTGAGCAGCGGGTAGAAGTCGCGCGGCATGAAGTTGGACGGGTTGATCGGCCGACCGACCTGGTTCGGGAACACCAGCCCGTTGTCCTCCCACGCCGTGCCCGCCAGGCGTCGCTCCTGGCCCTGCCGCTCGTGGTGAGCGGTCAGGGCCTCGACGGCGATGCGGGGGAGAAAGATCTGGCGGCGGGAGGACTTGGTCTTGAGCTGGCGCACGGGCCGCACCGAGCCGGTCTGGAGGTTGACGTCGGCCCAGCGCAGCCCGAACAGCTCGCCCTGCCGCATTCCGGTCGTGAGCGCGACGACGTACAGCGCCTCGAGCCGGTCGCCTCTGACGGCCTGGAAGAAGGCGCGGGCCTGGTCAGGGAGAGGACCCGGAAGTCATAGCGAGCCTTGCGCGGCGGGGTCACCAGGTCGGAGACGTTGCGGGGGACCAGGCTCCATCGGGTGGCGCCGCGGAGCGCGTGGTGCAGGACCCGGTGCAGTTGCAGCACCGTGGTCGGCGACAGGCCCGCCTTGATACGCGCGACGTAGAACTGCTCCAGGTGGAAGGGGAGGAGCCGCCCGAGCCGGAGCCGACCGATGAACGGTGTGGCGTGGCATCGTAGGAGGTTCTCGTAGCGGGTCCAGGTGGAGTCTGTGACGGAGGTCCGGATAGTCTCGAGCCAGGTGTCCAGGAACTGTTGGACGGTGATGCGCTCGTCGGCGATGAGCTGGCCGGCCTGGTGATCGCTCGGGCCTTGGCGAGCTTGTCGGCGAGCTCGGCTCGGGTCCTGCCGTAGAGGTACTTGCGCTGGCGCTTGCGGTCCTGCCAGCCGAGGTCAACGATGCCGATCCAGCGGCCGTCCGCGCGCTTGGAGATGGTGCCCTCGCCAGGCGCTCGCGGTCTGCGGGAAGTCACGCTCCGCGCTCCTGAAGCCGGAGCCGCTCGACGAAGTCGCGGAGTGCCTGGATCGGGATGCGTCGTGATCGGTCGATGCGGACGGATTCGATGGTGCCGGCGCGCAGCAGCTCGTAGAGCTTGGATCGGCTGATCCCGAGCGCGTGCGCGGCTTCCTCGGGGGTGAGGACGAGTCGCGGCGCGCGGGGGAGGGGATGGTCGCCGGACTGATGGTCAGAAGGGTCTGGTTGCGGCATGGTGGCCCCTCCGTGAGCGCTTCATTCGGTCGAGGACCGCGGGAAGCGCGGCCGCCCGCGCCGCCCTTGTCGGGGGAGGGGGCGGCGCGGGCGCCTCGGGGGGCGCACCACCGCGGTGGCGCTCGCGAGGGTGGGCGTAACCCCTTACAGAATCCTTGACAGAACCCTTACAGATGACTCACAGCCCCAGGTAGAGAGCGCGTAGTGTCCGGTCTCAGCGAAGGTGCTTCGGTCTCGCTGAAGCTGCTCCGATTCGCCGGCGGCCCTCGTGATTCTGCTCCGGGCGGCGGCGACCGCCGCCGCCGCGTGCTTGTTTCAGCGGCGCCGGGGTCTGCCCGCCGCGCTCACCGGGCCGGCACCTCACCGGCGGTTTGGGCGGCGGCGATACCGGGTCAGCACGAGCAGCAGCGGGACCTGCAGGGCCGCATACAGCGCGTGGACGGCGTAGTGGTGCAGCGACTGCTCCGGTTGGTACGGCCACAACGGCACCGGCAGGACGCTGAGCAGCCCGCCGCCGATCGCGTGCAGCCACCCCCAGCCCAGCAGCAGCCAGGCCGCGACCCGCCGCGCCGGAGACAGCCAGCCGGCGGCCAGCAGCAGCCACACCGCCGTCGGCACGACGGTGGCCGGTCCGAGCCGCGCCTGGATGGTCAGCTCGGCGAGGTTGTGGATGACCAGGCCCAGCCACGACAGCGCGACGACGGCGACAACGGTCAGGATGCGGACCGGATGGCCGACGGGTCGCACCCCAAGCCCCGGTCGCGCGTCCTCGGGCCGCTCGCGGGCGGGCTGCGGTATCCCCGACACCGGAGAAGGTGTGGCGTTCATCCGGTCGTCTCGGTGACCGACGGGACGGCGGGATGGTCGACAGCCTCGGACGGGGCGCCGTGCCGCTGCCGGTGCAGGTTGCCGACCAGCACCCGCAGGGCCATGGCCGGGCGCAGCAGCCGGGCGGGTGGGTCGAGCAAGCCGCTCACGCGCACGAACTGGCGGGTGAGGACCGGATCGTGTTCGGCTGCGGACTGCAGCCAGCCGACGTAGGCGTTGACGGCGCGCACCGGCATCGAGCGTGGCGCCGTCACCGCCGGCAGCGCCAGGTCCGCGCCGACGGCCACCTGCCAGGCACGGTCGACCGGCTTGGCGGCGGCGCGGAAGAACCGCCGTGCCAGCTGGCGGTTGCCGCCGGCCAGGCTGTCGCGCAACGCGACCGCCTCCAGCGCGGCCACCGACATGCCCTGCCCGTACAGCGGGTTGAAGCTGCAGATCGCGTCCCCGAACACCAGCAGCCCAGCCGGGAACCGGCGCAGCCACTCGTACCGCCGCCGCAGATTGGCTGGGAAGTGGTGGACGCGGACGTCGTCAAGCGGCTCCGCGTCGCGGATCGCGGCGAACACGTGGGCCGGAGCGACACGCTCGGCGAAGGCGAGGAACCCTTGCGGGTCGGTCGGCGGGTGATGGCCGGCATACCCGCCCAGGGTCAGGATCCAGCGGTCGTCCTCTTGGGCGAACAGCGCCATGCCGGTGGGACGGGCAGGTTCGGCGCCGACCAGGATGAGCTTCTGGCTCCCGAGCGCACCACGGCGCAGCCGCAGGCGTCGGCTGGCGTACTTGACATCGACCCGGACGCGATCCTCGGCCGGCGGGTCGTAGCCGAGGCCCTGCAGCCACGCCGGGTTGCGGCCGCTCCGGCCGGTCGCGTCGACCACCAGGTCGGCAGCCAGGATCGCTTCGTCGCCGATGTCGGCGCGGGGTCGCACCTGGACCCCGGTGACCCGGTCGCGAGCGTCGGTGGTGACCAGGCCCACCACCTCGCACCGGTCCCTGATCGCGACGTTGCCAAGCGCGCGGACCCGGTTGCGGACCTGGCCTTCCAGATATGGACGGCTGGGCTGGTAGCCCAGGTCGCTGGGTCCGCCGTCGCGACACAGCAGGTGCCCCCCGAACGACAGCCAGAACTCTCCAGGGCTCCGGGCGACCGGGACGCTGTCGGCGACCAGCTCGCCGAGCAGCCCCGGGAACAGCTCGTCGAGGATCTGCGCGCCTCGCGGTAGCAGCGCGTGGGCGTGGAGGCCCTGGGGCACCCCCCTGCGGTCCAACCCGGACGCTGGCAGCGGGTCGCGCTCGATGACCGTCACCCGCTGGTAGGCGTCCGCCAGCACGCGGGCCGCCAGCAGCCCGCCCATGCTGGCGCCCAAGACCACGCCGTGCTCGCCGACCGTCCGCATCCTGCACCTCCTGCAGCATTCAGAGAACCAGCGCGTGGCCCGTGCTGGAGACGGGTTGGTAGCCCTTGGCCTGCGGGCGCTGGCCTGGACCAGACGGTGTCAGGACCAGAACTCGTCCAGCGCGTACTGGTCGGTGGTGTAGCTCCAGAACTCGACCGCCTTGCCGTCGCGCAGCCGCACCACGTTGACCCCCGGCGCATCCAAGCTCCGGCCGTCCCGCTGGGCCGAGGCGTGGACCAGGGCGAAGGCGTACTCGTCGTCGGCCACGATCACCGAGGGGATGATCCGCAGGGTGCCGCCGCTGAGCTGGAACTGCCGGCCCCAGAAGCCGAAGACCTCCTGCCTGCCCTTGTAGTCGGCGGCCAGCGGGCTGCGGCCGCCGAAGTGGTAGACGATCTCGTCGTCCAGCATGTCCCCGACGGTCTCAAGATCCCCCCGCCCGAAGGCCTCGTACGCCGTCCGCAGCCGCGCCGCGTTGGGGTGCTCGTCCATCCCAGACCTCCTGTGCGCTCGATGCTTGGTGTCCGGGTGGTTGTAAGCCCCCGACAGGGGCGGATCGACCCCACGATCGAGGGGTTTCTCCGAGAGCGGAGCCGCTCTACGCTCAGCGCATGGCCAGCTCGTCCACCACTGCCGCGGTCGCAGCGCGCGCCCGCCAAGACGTCGTGCGCCTGTGCCACCAGGGCCTGCCCGCCATCGAACTGCTCGGCCAAGTGCTGGCCCGCGTCCGGCGGGTCGTGCCGTTCGACGCCTCGTTCTGGTCGATCACCGACCCGGCGACGCTGCTGCCGACCGGCGGGCTGGTCCACAACCTGCCACTGGAGAGCTGCCAGCCCTACTTCGACCAGGAGCTGCTAGTCCCCGACGTCAACAAGTTCGCCGACCTGGCCCACGCCGCACGGCCGGTCGGCGTGCTCAGCCGGGCCACCGGCGGCGACCTGCACCAAAGCGCCCGCTACCGGGCACTGGGCGAGCAACTCGGCCTCGAAGACGAGCTGCGGGCGGCCTTCGTCGCCGACGGCGGCTGCTGGGGGATCACGGCGCTGCTGCGCCAGAAGGGAACCTTCGCGGCCCGTGAGGTCGACTTCCTCGCCGACCTGGCCGCCCACCTGGCCCACGGTCTGCGCACCGCGCTGCTGGCGGCCGCAGCCAAAGATGGGCACGGAACGCCAGGCACCGTTGTGATCGACCCGGCTGGCCAGGTCGAGGCGGTCACCCCCGAGGCCCAGCGGTGGATGGCCGAGCTGACCGCGCTCACCGACCGCACCGGCTACCCCGAGCAGCCCACCATCCCGCCGGTGGTCTACATCGTCGCCGCCCGCGCCCGGGCCGCGCTGGCGGGCCGCGACGAGGGACTGCCCAGCGCCCGGGTGCGCACCCGCGCCGGCCAGTGGCTGGTGGTGCACGGCTCCCTGCTGTCCGGCCCCGACGGCCCGGACGGGCGCGCCGCTGTGGTCATCGAGCCGGCCCGCCCGGCCCAGATCGCTCCGGTGATCGTGGCCGCCTGGCAGCTGACCGGGCGGGAGCAGGACGTGCTGCGCCTGGTGTGCCGGGGGCTTGGCACCGACCAGATCGCCCAGACGCTGTTCCTGTCGCCCCACACCGTGCGCGGCTACCTCAAGGACCTGTTCGCCAAGGTCGGCGTCACCAGCCGCGGCGAGCTAATCGCTCGCCTGTTCGCCGACCACTACCACGACCAGCTCATCGGAACCGCGACCATCCTGCACGACCCAGCCTGAGCCACCACGAGGCTGCCTGCAGCGAGCGCCCTGAATGACTCCCAGAATTCGATCACTGCTCACCGTCAGACTTCCTGCGCATCACAGCCTTTGACGAGGCCGGACCACAAGCGATCCGGACGGCCCCGCTTCAGGTCCGTCCCAGGGTCCCTCAGCATACGGCGTCGTAGCTGGCCCCGAGCGTGTAGCGAAGCGGCGCAGCGTCGCTTAGCGGCGGCGGCTTCAGTGCTGGTGACGCTGGGCGCCGACGCTGTCGGCGTGTGGAGCCCGTCCGGCCAGCACCGACCCGCCGGCTTGCAGGAACTCCGCGGCGAGCAGATCCATGAAGACCGCGTCGTAGCGGCGGCCCATGATGACCCCGCGCCGCGGCACCGCTCCTCCAGTTATCGGCGGTTAGACGTCTGGGCGGGCGCCGCGTGTGGCGCCCGCCGATGCGGCCACCACGCACAGCACCGCGATCCACTGCGACCAGTGCAGCGACTCCTGGAGCACGATGAAGCCGATGAGGGCCGCCATCGCTGGTTCGAGGCTCATCAGGATGCCGAACACGCGCGGTGGGATCTGGCGTAGTGCTTCCAGATCGAGCGAGTACGGGATCACCGACGACAACAGTGCAACGCCAAGCCCCGCAACCAGGACCCATGGCTGAATCAGCGCCGTTCCGCTGTCGGCCACGCCGAATGGCACAGCCACCAGTGCCGCGACGGCCATTCCCAGAGCCAGACCATTGCCTTCCGTGGTGTGGCGGCCCAGCGCCGCGCCGACCAGGATGTACACGCCCCAGCACGTCCCTGCGGCGAGGGCGAACAGAAAACCGACAAGGTTGAGGTCGCCGCGTCCCTCCATCAGCAGGACCACACCGCCTGCCGCGAGCACGGCCCAGAAAGCGTCCAGCCATCGCCTCGACCCGGCCAGGGCCACCGCCAGCGGCCCGAGGAACTCGATGGTTACCGCGATCCCCAGCGGGATCCGGGCCAGCGCCAGGTAGAAGCACTGGTTCATCAAGCCGAGAATCACGCCGTAGCTGAGCACTACTGTCCACGTGCGACGATTCATGCGCAGTGACGGCCGCCACAACAGCATCAGCACCGCCGCCGCGAAGAACAGTCGCAACGCGACTGTCCCGAAACTGCCCACTGCGCTGAACAGGTGCTTGGCCAATGCCGAGCCCACCTGAGCGCTGACGATGCCAAGCAGTACCAGTGCCGGTGGCGGGATCGCGCCGAAGGTACGTCCGGCCAGCGCGGTCAGGGAGGATCGGGGGGACGGGCCGCGTCTAGTGGGTGCGCGGGTTGGGGCGGTCACCGCCGTGCGGGCGGTCCTTGGCCTGGCAGGGACCAGTCGGCCCCATCGCGGGAATCGACGCCGAACCGGTTGGCGGCGACCGCCAGGGCGGTCAGGATCAGGACGAAGAGCAGCACGCTCATCTCAGATCCTCGGGCTCGCAGCGGACCGGGTGTGGTTGCGGATGGCGGCGCTGAAGCCTGGCCTTGCGGGCGGCCCGCACCAGACGCTCCGGTCCGCCTCGCGGAACAGCTCGGCGACGCCCTCGTGGACGACCGCCGCCGTGTAGCTGTCGTACATTCGGCCTCCTGCTGCCGTGGTGGAATCTATGGACAGCATGCGGCTAAGGCCGGGCGCCCGCATCGGCTGACAGCCATATCCGCAGCCCCGTGATGCCGTAGCCTGCCGGCGCGAGGGCCTTAGACGGCGCGGCCGGGGCCGGCGTCCCCGCCTCGAAGGTAGCGTCGCCCGGGACCGGCCCCGCGCCGGCCGGGACGCGTGTCCGTGCAGGTCACGGGCCTGCTTCGAGGCGCCGGCCCGGCCGGGGGCGGATCGCCCGGTTCCGGCCGCTGCTGGACCACCTGGACCTGGCCGCCACCGTCATCACCGCAGATGCGCTCCACACCCAGCGTGAGCACGCCGACTGGCTGGTCGCCCACAAGCACGCCGCCTACGTCTTGATCGTGAAGTGCAACCAGCCCGCGCTCCACCAGCAGCTCACCGCCCTGCCCTGGCGCCAGGTCCCCATCGCCGACCACACTCGCGACCGCGGGCATGGCCGCGTAGAGATCCGCAAGCTGCAGGTCACCACCGTCGCTGGCCTGGACTTCCCCCACGCCACCCAGGCCCTGCGGATCACCCGCCGGGTCCGCACGCTTGCCAGCCGCCGCTGGCGCACCGTGACGGTGTACGCCATCACCAGCCTCACCGCTGCCCAGGCAAGCCCCGCCCGCCTTGCCGACTAGCTGCGCGGGTGGGGCATCGAGGCACTGCACCACATCCGCGACACCACCTTCGCCGAGGACGCCTCCCAGACCCGCACTGGCACCGCCCCACGAGCCATGGCCAGCCTGCGCAACCTCGCCATTGGCGTCCTGCACGCCCACGGTCATCGCAACATCGCCGCCGCGCTGCGCCGCGACGCCCGCGACGCCACCCGAGTCCTGCCACTGCTTGGCATCATCAGCCCGTGAACCAGACACTCCGGCACTTCGCCGAGACCCTGGGCGCCAGCTACGGGCGTTCAAGCAGCGATGCAACCCGTTGGAGATCATCATTGCTGGCGGGTACCTGCATGACCATGAGCAGGTTGGGATGCTCGACCAGGCGAAATTGGAAGACCTCCAACGCGATCCGCCCGATGCGGGGATGATCAATCCCGATGGTTGCGGGTCTGAAGTCGCGGATCGGGTACTCCGCCCACCACTCCTGGAATTCGGGGCTGGCCTCGGTCAGAGCCGCCACGATCTCGATGAATCGAGGGTCGTCGGGTCGTTGACCAACCGCGGCTCGGAATTGACCGAGCACAGCACGAGCGGCCGGCTCCCATCGAACCATACGAGCGCGGTTCTCCGCGTCGGTGAACATCATCCAGAGCAGGTTGCGTCGATCACTGGGCAACGTCCCAGGATCGTGTCGCACCCGTACGTAGGGCGTGTTCCACACCAGGTAGTCGAGGTGACCGTCATAGATGCAGGCAACATTCGGTGCCACCGCGTCGACCAGCCGCTGCAGCCGAGGGAGCATGTCATCGCCGGGCATCTCACGCTCCGGCGGGGTGAGGCCCGCCAGGTCTCGCAGGTGCCGATGCTGGTCTGGGGTCAGCAGCAGCGCCCGTGCCAGCGCATCGACAACCTGGGCGGACGCCGAGATGTCCCGGCCTTGCTCCAGCCAGGTGTACCAGGTCACGCCCACCCCCGACAGTTGGGCGACCTCTTCGCGCCGAAGGCCGGGAGTTCGACGCCGACCGGGAGTGCTGCCCTCCGGCAGCCCGACATCGGCTGGCCGCAGCCGCGCCCGCTGCGCACGCAGAAAGGCGGCCAGTGCGCTGCGCCGTGCTGGCCGTCCCGGCTGGCGGTTGTCCCGCAATCCGAGTTGCCCCCATCTGGACGGCGGCCCGCCCGGAGGGTAGCAGGATTAGTACTAGGATCGATACCAGCACGCTCGCTACCCTGACGGTCATCGCCGACCGGTGGCGGCACGCCGCCCAGGAGGACCACATGGCTGATCGAGCGGGACCGGTGCTGGTGATCGGCGCCACCGGCCAGCAGGGCGGCGCGGCCGCGCGTGCACTGCTCGAGCGTGGCTGGACGGTCCACGCCCTAGTCCGCGACGCCGACACGCCAGCCGCTCAGTCACTGCGCGAGGCGGGCGTCAGCCTGGTCACCGGTGACTTGGATGATCCGGCGTCGCTTCGAGCCGCGATGCGCGCCGTCCACGGCGTGTTCCTGGTGCTGACCATGATGACCGGACCCCGGGTGACACCTGCCGGGGTGGCGGCTGAGGAGCGGCGCGGCAAGGCCGTAGCCGACATCGCCAAGGAAACCGGCGTCGGGCAGCTGGTGTACAGCTCGATCAGCGGCGCGGATCGACAGACAGACATCCCGCATCTGGAAAGCAAAGGCCGGATCGAGGAACACATGCGGGCGCTCGAGCTCCCGGCGACGATGCTGCGGCCCGTTTTCTTCATGGACAATTTTGCGTCGTTCACCCGCCCAGTCCTGGCTGACGGGGAGCTGCAGGTGAGCCTCGCGCTGCGGCCCGAGACACGGTTGCGGATGATCGCCACACGCGACATCGGCGCGTTCGCCGCGCTGGCGTTTGACCAGCCTGAGCGATTCCTTGGCCAGCACCTCGAGCTCGCCGGAGATGACCTGGCCGGTCCGGCGATCGCCGAGACCTTCGGTCAAGCCTGTGACGTGCCGGCACGCTTTTCGCAGCTCCCGATCGAGCAGCTCCGCGCCTTCGACGAGGAGGTGGCCAGGATGTTCGAGTGGCTCGACAAGCGTGCCGTCGATGAACCCGACTTCGCCGCCCTGCGGGCACTTCACCCCAGCTTGATGACGCTGGAGACCTGGTTGCGCACGACCGGCTGGAAGCCATCCTCACCCGATGGGGAGTTAGGTTGAGCGTGGCGGCGTGCTGAACGGGAGCTCCGCGACGGAGACGATCCCATCACGGGCGGCATGCCGGCGTTGCTGGCGCTGCGCCCGACCGCGGCTCGGTCCCGGCCCGGCCGCGCTCGGGATCCTTTTCCGGTGCGCCAGCTTGGAGGACGGTCCCGATGGCCGGCCTGGTCGTCCAGCTCAGGCGACCGGTCGAGAAAGCGAGGAAGCATGACCGATGGACTGGTGCTGCCGCCCGGCGCAGGCCACAGGATCCAGGGCGCGGGCATGACCTCAAGGTCGGCGCCGAACGGTCGAGGAACTGGTCGGTGTTCGAGGCCGAGGTCCCACCGGGATTCGACGTCGGGGCACACCTGCACGGCGAGGCCGAGGAGCTGTTCTATATCCTCCAAGGCGAGCTCGACCTGCTCGCCTTCGAACCGCGGACCAGGACCACCGGCGACTGGCGCGCCTGGGAGTCGGACACCGGCGCCAAGGTGGTGCGAGGTGGGCCGGGAAGCGTCATGTCCGTTCCGCCCGGGTGCCCGCACGCCTTCGCAAACCCCGGGCCTGCGCCAGCCCGGATGCTCTTCCTTGTCGCCCCGTCCGGCCACGAGCACTACCTCGAAAAGCTCGCCGAGCTTCTCACTCACCCAGAACCAACAGACCAAGCTGCGATCGCAAGCCTGCGCGCCCGCCACGACATCCACCAGCTCACGGCACTGGTCCCAAGCCGCCCCCTCCACTAAGGCGTCGTTTCGCTCCTGTTGGCGGAATCACGGTTCCCATGCAGGGCACGCGTGGGTTCGCCCCCGGGGGCCGCCAGACGCGCTGTTCCGACGATGAGTAGGGCGGCGGGTACGAGCATCGTGCGCACCAGCAGAGGGTCGAGCAGGACGCCGATGGCGACGTCGTCCGGACTTCGGTGATGTCGATCCGCCGAGCGCCGTGGGCCACCACGACCTCATCACCTGGTCCCGGTAATGAGCCGTTCGCGGTCGAAGGTCGCCGACGTGATCCGCCAGCCGAGTCCGTCGAGGATCAGCAGCGCCGCAGCGAGGCCGAGGGCAAGGCCGAGCGTGGCGTGGATCCCGTTGAACGCGATGAGCGCCGCCACCAGGGCCGTCGGGAGACTCGCGAGCGTGCCGAGCTGCTGTGCGACGCGGACGTCGCTCGCTCTGGCGGAGATCGCGAGGCCGATCCAGATCGACCACGCGGCGACGAGCGGCGTGAAGAGCACCTGGGCGAGCAGGTCCGGACCTCGGATGAGCGCCGACGCCACGGCCGGATCTGCGAAGAACTCGACGCAGGCCAGGAAGAAGGCGTAGACGGCATAGGCGATGACCAGGGACGGGACGAGAGCTGCCAGGGCCTTGCCCAGCAGGAACTCCTCGCGGCGAATCGGCGTGGTGAGCACCGGCTCCAGCGTGCCCTGCTGGCGCTCGCCGACCACGGCGTAGGCGGCGACCGTTGCGGGCACGAGCGCCGGGATGCCCAACATGTACAGCAGAAGATGCTCGTGGCTGAGCCCGGCCGCAGTCGACGCGGGCAGGGCGAAGACGACGACCAGCGGTTGGATGAGGAAGATCAGCGGGAGGATGACCATGGCCGCGATGATGTTGCCGTTGCGCCGGTACTCCCGCAGCTCCTTGCGGAAGATGGCCCGGATACGCCTCCTGCTCATGCTCACCTCCGGCCCGCCTCCTTGTCCTCGTCGATCAGTTCCAGGTAGACGTCCTCGAGCGAGTGGTGCGACTCGCTGATCGACAGCACCTCGGCACCGGCCGCCACCAGCGCCTGGGTGACGGCTGGTGCGGCCACCGCCGATTCGGACACGGCGAGGACGTAGGTGACGGGGCTGTCCTGGCGCCAGCCGTCGACGGCCGGGAGGCCGCCAAAGACGCTGCCCGGCTCGGGGAGCGGGACGAGGGTCCTGACCGCGAGCGTCTTGGCAAACAGCCGCTCGCGGAGCTCATCGGGTCGGCCAATCGTGCGCAACGTCGTGTTCAGAATGGCGACGCGGTCGCAGAGCCGTTCGGCCTCCTCGAGGCGATGCGTCGTGAGGAAGATCGTCACACCGCTGCGGCCGAGCGCGGCGATCAACTCATGGACGTCTCGAGTGGCGACCGGATCCAGGCCGGAGGTCGGCTCGTCGAGGAACAGCACCTCCGGGTCGCTGAGCAGCGCCCTGGCCAAGGCGACCCGCTGGCGTAGACCTTTGGACAGAGTGCCGCAGGCATCGTGGGCCCGGTCGGCCAGGTTGACCGCCCGCAGGGCGCGGTCAATGCGATCGGTCGGGTCGGGCGCCTCGTAGAGGTCGGCGAAGCATTCGAGGTTCTCGCTCACGCTCAAGCGCAGATACAGGCCCGGCGACTCCGGCATGATCGAGATCCGCCGGCGGATCTCGACACCATTCTCCGGGCTCAGTGGGGTCCCACTGATGAACGCAGAGCCTGCCGAAGGGGAAAGCAGGGTCCCAAGCGTCCGCACCATCGTGGTCTTGCCGGCGCCGTTGGGGCCGAGAAACCCGAACACCTCACCGTGGCCCACCTGGAAGGAGACATCGTCGAAGGCGATGCGGTCGCCGAACCGCTTCGACAAATGATCGACCGATAGTGCTGGAGCGCCGCTGCCACCAGCAGACGACGGCTTCCCGTCCCAGTCGCTCACAACGCCGTCATCCTGCAAGATCGCCGACTCCGAGCGACAGCAGTGAGATCGCCACCAGGCCGGGCCGCCAACGCAGGCGACGAGAACTCGCACGATGCCAGGGGTTGTGCAACGCCACCAGGCCGTGGCTGTGCCTGCGTTAGCCGTCGGCGTTTCGGTTCTGGGCCGGTCTCTTGCCATGACGAGCCGTTGGGTGCTTCGCAGGGTCCGGACATCCTCCCCCGTCCCACGTCCCTAGCCCCCGGGGCTGGTTCGACTGGCGACCGACCGAGAGCCTGTGATCTTCACGTGGAAGATGAGGGCAACGGCCGCAAGCTCCACCAGCCAGAGGACACTTGCGATGGCCAGGTCCGGCCGGGCGTAGACCGCCGAATTCCCGACCAGCCCGTCGAGCAGGCCATAAGTGTTCAGGCCGAAGAAGAGCGCAAACACGATCCACGCCCAGCGATGTCCACGGCCAATCGACCAGGCCATCCACAGCCAAAAGCCAACCGCGATACCGGCCGCCACCGCCGTCGGTTCAAGCTGGCCGGCTACAACTGCGTGCCACTGGGCTTCGGTGAGACCCGGATTCCTCTTGACGACGTTCGACCTGACGTCGCCGATGGTGGCCAAGATGACGAGCGCAGCAGCAAGCTCAACCACGGCGCCGACGTACATCAGTTTGACCGCATTGAATGCTGATCGGTTCGACCGAGGCACCCTTGGACGCAGACGCATCCACAACGCGCTGCGCAGCAACTCCAGACACTCGATCGGCTCTGGCTGGCGCTGGCCCTCTCTGGCGCCCGCCATCAGCACTCCAAGGATCTCCGCCTCGTGCTCACGCCGGAACGACCTGGGATACCACCTCAGCCAGCGGCGGTAACCTCGCTCCAGGTCGGCGGCGGCGGTCATCTGGCCATCCCCCCCGCCAGACCGAGCCGCGCGAACGCTGCCGCCGCATTGGATCGGAACCGAGCCGCCTCGGCGGCCAACTGCCTGCTGCCCTCCGGCGTAAGCCGGTAGTACCGGCGCAGGCGGCTCTCGACGATCTCCTCCCGGTCGACACGGATCAAGCCGTCGAGGCGCAGACGGTCCAAGGCCGAATACAGGGTCCCGGCGCGCAACCGCACCCGTCCGTCCGAGATCGTTGCGACGTCGGCGATGATCCCGTAGCCGTGCTGGCTGCCCGCAGCCAGCGCCGTGAGGATCAGGAAGGTCGCCTCCTGCATCGTCCGCTTGGCCATACCAGCAGTATATACCGGTGAACTGTTGGTCTCCTTGCCTGGTGCTCTCCGTTGACAAAACCGCCCTGGTCAACGCCTGTCACGAGTCGGTCAACGTCAGCACGCGCCCGTCTGGCCACTGAGCAGATGACCGCCGAGAGCGTCCATACAGTCAGGGTCGAACCGGTTTGCCCCTAACATGGTCGGCGACGGGTTGATGCTGGTCGCGGCGATCACGCGGCCGCCGAAGCAGCGCGCGGATCCGGCCGGCGGCGGTGTGGTCGGTGTCGTCCAACGGGTGCAGTCGGGGGCGTCCACCGGCGCGGTCCACGAGTCGCGGTCGAAGCCGAGCTGGCAGATCCACTGGTAGGCCCAGCCCAAGCGGTGATCAGTCCGGCCGCCTTCAAGCAGAAGCCCTTGGCCTTTCGGTTGACCCCAGCGGCCCCTGCGACGGCCGTCCTGGGTCGGCAGCGACACCTGGCACCTGGGCTGGCCTCCACCACTGCTTGTACGCTCTTGCCACCATGAGCCTTTGGCGTGCTTGGTTCCGAGGTCTTCAACACTGGGAGCGAGTCCGGCGACCACCCACGCCAGCCGAGGAGGACGCAGCGTACGAAGATCGCATCCGTGCAGGGCAAGCCGAGCAAGAGCGGCTACGGAAAGCCCTCGATGAGCTGTCGGACCCCCAGCAGACCGGGCCGGTAGCAGACGAGGAAGACTCATCAGCGTAGCCGGACGGCCGCCCAGGCTATTTCGGTCTCAGGCAGGGAGCTACCATCCCCTCTCATCACTGCCGCGCCGCCTTTGACGGCTTGCCAACGAACAAGCGCGTCACCGTGGCCAGAATCTGACCCTTCATGTAAGGCGGCACGGTCGCTGGAGGTGGCGCAGGGTCGGGCAATCCTTACCTTCGCCGTATCCCTAGGCATGGCAGGATCTGAGGCAAGAGGCCTGACGAGTGGACCGGATCGGCCGGTTGAATTGGCACAGCGATCGGGTCGCTCTCTATGGATGCGGGTGTCGGGATGATCGAGCTGGCCGAAGCCATCGGCAAGCTGCGCCGGGAGCTGCGGCAGGCTATGGCCGTTGGCGAGGGAATTCGTTGCGGTTCGAGCTGGGCCTTTCAGGGCTCGCATCAGGCGGCGCTGGTCGGGCCGACCGTGGAGGCTCGCCGCGTGCTCAGCAACCGCTCCCTGAGACGGGTCAGGAGCGTGTCGGCCCGCTGGCGCCATGGCCCCCAAGAATCTTTCGCCTCCGGCCCGGCATCTGCAGCGCGAGCTCATGGATGCCCTGTTGCAGCGCGGCGCCCGTCGGGCCGGTGAGCACCTTCCCAGCCACGGAGATGACCGTGCGTAGCTCCCTGGATAGCTCTTCGCGGAGGTCCGGTCCCACGTCGAGGCCCCCGGAGTCGAGCCTGCGCAACAGCCTCCGCACGCTGCCAAGCCGCGGGTCGACCTCGATCAGCCGTGGGTCGATCGAGCGGGTGGACTCGACGCTGTAGATGTACTGGTTCAAGGGGGCATCGAGCAGGCTGCGCGCCGCGGGCGTCCCGAGGTACTCGACCAGCTCGCCGACTATGTCGGCAAGCTCCGGCCAGAGATCCTCCACCGCGTTTGGGTCCGCGTCGAGCTGGCGGCGCACTGCGTCGGCGAACGCCTCCGGCTCGGCCAGGAGCGCTTCGTAGGCGTCCTCCCAGTCGGGCCGGAACGCGAGCGTTTGCATGGCGAGGACCACGTCTGGCTGGAGCATCGGGCGCGTCTTCATCTGCAGCAGGTAGGCGTTCACGAAGCGCTTTACCTCACGAGGGTTCACCCGAGCGGCGGAGCCGACCACGTGGTCGAGATGTGGCCGGACCCGCTCGTTCAGGTCCTTGACTTGATCGGCCGGCAGCCCTGCAACGAGCGTGGCCACGAACTCGTCGAGCTGCTCTAGCGCCATCGGCGGAAGTGTGAATGGAACCTGGAAGATCTTCTTGATGTACTCTGACCCTCGGATGGTCGGTTCTGGCTCGCTGCTCGCGGGGGTTGCGGTCGCTCGGTCCCGATCGCGGTACCTCGCCTCGATGGCACGCTCGACCACCTCCCGATCGAGAGCGACCACGAAGATGAAGCCGTCCAAGTCGAAGAAGAGCTTCATCGACTCCAAGACCTCGAGCGCATTGAGCGGAAGGCACCGGTCGAGGTCATCGACGAAGACCACGATCCGCCGCTTCGTGACGTACTGCTCGTCCGAGTTCTTGCCCTTACTCTTACTGTCACCGTCGTCGCCGACGAAGGCGTCGAAGGCCTCCTTCATAGCCTTAAAGCTCGCATGGTAGAACGACTGTGGCGTGGCGGCTGCTTTCTCGTCATCGCCTTGCCGTATCTCGTTGAGGAACTTGCTGCCGTCGAAGCCGACGTCGACGCCGCCGGTCCAGCTCGGCGACTTCGCCTTGAGGGTTACACCAGCGAAGATCGCCCGCGCCGCCCGGCCGGCCATGGCCGCCGCCCGGACCGCCTTTTCCCTTACCGAGGGATCGTCCTTACGCTTGTCAGCCCACTCGATCAACGCGTCGCGAAGGGTGTCGAGGAGCGGCACGATCATGTGCTCTTCCCGCTCATACCGCCAAGCGTTGAACCAAACCGGAACCACTGACCTGGCCATGCCGGGGCAGCGACCTTCCGCGCGATGGCCCGCATGAGCGTGGTCTTGCCTGAGCCCCAACCCCCAAAGATGCCAACGGCAAATCTGGGGTCGCTCTCCTGGACGATCTCCAGGAACGCGTTGGCGAACTGATCGAAGCCGAGCGCCGGGGCGGCGGCTGGGCTGTCGAGAAGAATCTTGAAGCCGCCGTAGCCAGACATGGACCAAAGTATCGCACAGGAACAATGTCTGAGGGACCTCGAACGCTCGTTCGTCCGCGAATCGGCGATTGCCGCCCAGTTTGCCACAGCGTACGTTCGTCGCAGCCGCATCCGAGGTGGCCCAATGACGTGAGCCCCGAGCAGCCGCAGCGCCGTGGCAAGCCGTCGCGGTCTGAGTTTGAGCTCAAGAAGCGGTTCGACCAGCGCTTCTACGGCAACGACCTGAGCCTGACGGGCCTCGACCGGATCGCCGGACCGGAGGGCGAACGGTTCCACCTGCTCAGCGCCACGTTGACGGCGCTTGGCGGCAAGCCGGAGCAACGCGACCTCTGGCACCCCGGCTACCAGGAATGGGTATTCCACTACACCGTCGCCAAGGGAACCGACTGGGGCGTCTGCCTGCTCCACGTTCCCCGGTCTTTCCTCGAAGGCCCGACCCGTCGTGACGACTTCATTCGTCTAGAGGCGGCAGTCAGGCTCATCTGGCACCAGGAACGCGGAGGAACGCGCGGAGGAATTGGCTGTGTCCTCATCTTCTCTTGGAGGAGCCGCAGGATCTTCTACGGGCTCCGGCTGCTGAAAGACCGTCTGCGGGAACGGGATGGCATCAGGATTGACTTCCGGGTGTGGGATGATATCGGTCTGCTTGAGGCGAGGATCGCCCACCACGGCAAGCGCGCCGAGGAAGCCAGCCTTAGGGAGCTGGTGGCGGATCGGAGCACCGGATTCGAGATCGCGGGACGAACGTTTTTCTGCCTCCCACCACAACGCTGAGGGCAACCCTGAGGGAACGTCCTCTGGCCCGGGCCATGGGGGAGGTCGGCGTCCCTTGAATGGTGGCATCTGTAGCGCTCGGCACAACCGGTACCCCTGAAGCCATCGACCAAGACAGACTAGCGCGAGCGGCCCACTGATTTGCGAATGAAGGCTGTTACACTGAATGCGCAGCTCAACAGGCATGCACTGGCATAGGAGCAGTGTAAGCCATGCTGCGGAGGCGTGACCTTTTCAGGTGTAACTAGCTAGGTGTGGGCGGGAAGCGAGCCTAGGACGCAGAACTCGTTGCCTTCCGGGTCGGCGAGCACGACCCATGGTTGCGTCCCTTGACCTACCTCGGCATGTCGGGCTCCCAGACTGATCAGCCGCTCCACCTCCGCCTCGTGCGAGCAGTCAACCGGCCTGACGTCCAGGTGCAGGCGGTTCTTGACCGTCTTGCCTTCCGGAACGGTCACGAACACAAGCGCCGGGACACTGGGAGCCTGTCGCACCTGCTCGGCCAGGTCAGGCGGTTCCTGCTTCCAGGGCGCGATCTCGACCTGCGCATCCTCGGTGCGCACCACGTGGTAGTCGAGGGCAGCGGCCCAGAACGCCGCCTGCGCAACAGGGTCGCGACAATCGACAACGATCTCGGTGAGCCTGCTCCCCATGAGGACCTCTCTGAGCGAGCCAGTTCGTCTTGTGTGCTGGCAGCTTTCTGCCATATCTGTGCAGCGAACACCAACCGAACCGGTTCGCTGCCTTCCGGCCGACGAGCGCCAGGGGCTCTCAAGGGCTTCGCGGCTATGAGGATGACGGGAGCGAGGGCGTCATACGCTGGCACAACCGTGTCATCGTCTACGCCCTCACCCTCGTCACCGACGAATACCCGCCGTTCAGGCTTCGTTGAGGACCCGCTCGGCCAGGAAGTCTTCCCAGGTCCGGTGACCCACTGCTCGTTCGGGAGCCAGATTCGCGCCAGCCCGCAGCGCGCGGGCAGCCTTTCCCGGAACCCGGACCGGCACCATCAGCCGATGCTTGCGGCGAGCCCGCAGGTATCCTCGGAGCAGGTCGGCCGCCCTGTACACTCGCGGGCCGGCGATGTCTGGTGCCAGCCCGGCCGAGGTGCCGAGCGCCAGCTCCACGAGCCGGGCAGCGACCTCGCCGGTATCGACCGGCTGGAACCGGAAGCCGGCGGGGACCGGTATCAGCGGCAGCTTCGTCATCTGCTGCGCCACCTTCAGGAGCAGGTCATAGAACTGGGCGTCACGCAGCGTCGTCCACGGCAGGCCAGAGTCGGCGACGACCCGCTCCGCGGCCAGCTTGGACCCGAAGTAGCCGAACATCGTTCGGTCGATGCCGCTGACCAGCGGGATCCGGTCCGCCCCGATCACCGAAATGTAGACCAGATGCTGCGCCCCGGCCCGCGACGCGGCCCGCACCAGGTTCCGGGTGGCCTCGTCGTCGCCCTTGCTGCCGCCCGCGCAGTGCACGATGATCCCGGCACCGTCCACCGCGGCCTGGATACCTTCGTCCTTGAGCAGATCACCGGTCACGTACTCGATACCGTCCGCGGCCTCGTGGGTGCGTCGGCTGAGCACCCGTACGTCGCAGCCCGCGTCCCGCAGGCGCGGAACGACGTGGCGCCCCAGCGTGCCCGTGCCGCCGGTGACCAGGATGCGTGACGTCACAGCTCCTCCTAACCGATGGGTCTTGGGCGAACGCCCGCTCCGGCTCGCGCTTCACCCGGAGCCCGCCCTGCCGGGCGGTAATCGGTGTAGTGCGTGCCATTGCTCACCTTCGTCGCTTCGTGCCATGCGTCCCGCATGTCACGTCCGCGGGGTGCAGGGTGTCAGTGTGGTGACAGGCAACGAGGGAACGTGACAGATGGCCGACAGAGACTGGCTGGCAGCTGCATTCGAGGAGCACCGCGATCACCTGCGGGCGGTGGCCTACCGGCTGCTCGGCTCGATGACCGACGCCGACGACGCGGTCCAGGACACCTGGCTGCGGCTGTCTGGCGCGGATACCAGCGAGGTGGAGAATCTCGGGGGCTGGCTGACCACAGTCGTCGCGCGGGTGTCCCTCAACATTCTCCGGTCGCGCCGGTACCGGCGCGAGGAACCGGTCGGTGATTCCTGGCCGGGTGCCGCGGAGGTGGCGGCCGGGGCCGGCGCGGTGGGCGGACCCCGCGGCGCTGGCCCGGCCGGGCGGGCTAGCGATCCGGAGGATGAGGCTGTGCTCGCGGACTCGGTCGGCCTCGCCCTATTGGTCGTGCTCGACACGCTCACGCCGGCCGAGCGGCTCGCGTTCGTGCTGCACGACATGTTCGCCATGCCATTCACCGAGGTGGCGGCCGTGCTCGGGCGCTCGACGGACGCGACGCGGCAGCTCGCCAGCCGGGCCCGGCGCCGGGTAAGCGGTGCGCCCAGCCCGGATCGCGCCCCCGACCTCGCCCGCCAGCGGGAGGTGGCCACCGCGTTCCTCGCCGCATCCCGCGGCGGCGACCTCTCGGCCCTCGTCGCGCTGCTCGACTCCGATGTCACGCTGACAGCCGATGCCGTCGCCACCTCGTCCGGCAAGCCGTCGCTGCTCCGGGGCTCGGACACGGTCGCCAGGGGTGCGCTTGCCTCCTCCAGCCGGGCCAAGCATTCCCGGCTGGCCATGGTGGACGGGGCAGTGGGCATCGTATTCGCGCCCGCCGGCCGGCTGCAGGTCGTGCTGGCCCTGACGGTCAGCGCCGCGAGCCGGATCACCGCCATCGAGGTGATAGCCGATCCGGACCGGCTGCGACGGCTGCGGGTGGCCGTGCTGCCGGACTAGACATGCGGCGGGACTTAGCCGGCCACCGCCGAGGGCAAGGCTCCCAAGCGGGTATGAGACCGGCGCCTGGCCGAATCCCGCCGCCAGCCAGGCAGATGGTGGGCTCACGGCGCACTGGTGGACGTCCCACGTTGGGCCCAGCGCTTGCCCCACCTATCAATGGGATGGCAGTAGCGGCGAGATTTGGCCGGTAGGTGGATTCTGGGGTTTGCTCTTCACGGACACCGATCTGAAAGGAGCAAGGATGGCGACCGCGGAACGGCAGGCGCGCGTTCTGTGGGAGGGCTCGCTGCTCGACGGGAGCGGTGAGCTGGAGTTCGCGAGCAGCGGGATCGGCAAGTATCCGGTGACCTGGGCGTCCCGGGTCGAGCGGCCCGAGGGCCGGACGAGCCCGGAGGAGCTTCTGGCCGCGAGCCACGCGGCCTGCTACGCGATGGCGTTCTCGGCGACGCTGGGCCGGGACGGCAACCTGCCGGAGCGGCTGGACGTCACGGCAACCGTATCGCTCGACCCGAAGCAGGGCGGCGGCGTCGAGGTGACCAGTTCGGCCCTGGAGGTCCGTGGCGTGGTGCCCGGCCTGGACCAGGCCGGCTTCCAGGCGGCGGCCGAGGAGGCCGAGAAGGGGTGCCCGATCTCCAACGCCCTGCGCAATAATCTCCGGATCACGGTCAGCGCGACGCTCGAGTCCTGAGCTCCCACGCCGGCGCGATCGAGGCCTCGCCAGCGCCCGCAATGGCGCCGGCGGGGCCTTGCGACTCTGCCGCCGTCGGCGACCGGAAGCCCCGGACCGGCCATCGACTATCGGATGCGGCCGGTCCGGCCGCCACCCGACCCTCTCGGGCAGAGGCGACCCGCGCGAACGGGCTGAACCACCCGGGGCACATTCCCTCCGACAGGGCCATCAGCTGGAGCGGGTGACGGGAATCGAACCCGCGTCACGAGCTTGGAAGGCTCGAGCTCTACCATTGAGCTACACCCGCCGGTACGGCTGGCGCGAGCGTATCATCTCGCGCTCCGGGCAGACCGCGACCCCGCCCGGTCTCCAGGCCGGGCGGGTATGTCACCGGCGGCGCCGGGGCGTTGGCTCCGGCGGCGGTCATGACCGACAGGAGGGAGCGGCGCCGCGGCGTGGAGCATCTCCGCGGCGCCGCCAGGCGACCCTTACGACGAGGCGGGGCTGGGCGCGACCTCCTTGGTCTCCTCGATCTGCGGCCGTGGGGGTCGAACGATGAACGGCACGATGAGGCTGACCAGCATGATCACGGCGATGATGGAGAGCGGCTGGCTGTAGGAGCCGGACGAGGTCCGCAGCGTGGAGACGATCAGCGGGCCGACCGCCGAAGCGGTTCCCCAGGCAGTCAGCATCAGCCCGTAGATGATGCCGACGTTCTTCGGCCCGAGGTAGTCGGCCGCGAACGCCGGCATGGTGCCGAAGCCGCCGCCGTAGCAGGTGATGATGATGAACGCAAACAGCGTGAAGAGCGCGTACGCGCTCGCGTTCGGCAGGAGCAGGAACAGCACCGCCCGCACCGCGAACATGGTCAGGAACACCCACTTGCGCCCGATGAAATCGGAGAGCCAGGCTCACAGGGACCGGCCAGACGCGTTGGCGATCGAGATGATGCTGACCAGCGCGGCGCCCGCCGTGGCGCTGGCGCCGGTGATCTCCTGGGTCATGTCGTAACGATGGCGCCGCTGCCGCCGGCACCCGCAGTCAATCGGTCACAGCGGCTCGACAGGTACCGCCTCGTCGAGGGTGGCGTAGGTCGGCAGTAACGCTGTGATCCCGGTCAACTCCAGCACTCGCCGCACGTGCGGGCTCGGTGCAGTCAGGCGCAGGGAACCGCCGTGTTCGCGGATGCGCCCCAGCACGCCGATCAGCACCCCTATCCCGCTCGAATCCAAGAAGGTGACCTGGTCCAGGTCGACGATGAGGTGGTGGACGCCGCGGTCAACCAGCTCGGCAAGCACGTCCCGGAGCTGCGGGCAGGTGGCCAGGTCGACTTCCCCGCTTACGTGGACCACGGCCCGGTCGTCGTGGTGCTGGACGCGCAGATCGAGTTCCATTGCAGCCTCCTGTCGTCAACAGGCAGAGGAGCCGTCGGCAGAGCGAGTTGGTCGAGCGGTGCGAGCATGGTCCGGCGCGAGGGTGCTGTGGCGAACACGAGCGAAAGGCGAACAGGCGAAGCGTTGCATTGACGACCAAGCTGTCCCGTCAGCCAGGCGGCACCAACAAGGTTCCGGGACCGCGGCGGAGGCCCTGCCGTGTCCGTGTTGCGTTGTTGCGGTGTGGACCGGCCCGTGTACCACGATCATGTCTCATCCATGACGGGAAAATGAGTAACTGCTCTTGTAGTATAGGACCATTATTGAGGAAGTTTTCTCTTCGTCAAGGCAAGATCGCCCCGAGGATGGTGCTGACATCTCGAAGAGGCCTGAGCGATGGCAGTGATGCCAAGGATGGTGCGCGGGTGCCGTGGTGACCTGCTGGTGGGGGGCCGCCGGTGAGCGGTCGTGCGCTGTACAGCATCGGTGCCGTCGCGCGAATGCTCGACATCCCACCGCCGACGCTGCGGACCTGGGAGGAGCGCTACGGGCTCCCAAAGCCAGACCGCAGCCTCGGCGGTCACCGGCTGTACTCCCGCGATCAGGTCGGCCAGCTCCGCTTCGTCAAGGCACAGCTTGCCGCTGGCATGGCGCCCGCCGACGCCCACCGTCTGCTCGCCGAACGGCTCGCCGCCGGCACCTTGTCCGTCGGCGAGCCCGAGCCGGCCAAGACGCGACTGCTGGTCTTGCTCGCCGAGCGCGACCCGTTCGCCGCCGAGCTGTCGGAGTATTTCCTGCGGACTGAGGGCTATGAAGTCGCCTCGGCGCTGGACGCCGCCGACGCGGCCCGCAAGTTCGATGAGCTCGCCCCCAGCGTGACCGTGATTGACCTGCTCATCTCCAGTGGCAGCGGGCTGAGGCTGTGCCGCCAGCTCAAGCAGCACGGCGACGCCCCGGTGTTGGCCATCTCGACCCTGGAGACGAGCGACGAGGCATTGGGGGCAGGGGCCGATGCCTTTCTCCAAAAGCCGTTGGACCCGCTGCAGCTGGTGTCGGCCATCAAGGACCTGCTCGGCACCAGCGCCTTCCTGCGCTCGGGTCAAGGCGGTCCCACATGACCAGCGGTGCTCCCCAACGCCGCCCCATTGGTGGGCGGCTGACCAGCGGCAATGAGCATCTGGACCGCGTCTTGGGCGGCGGGTTCCCAGCCCATGCGATCAACCTGGTGGTCGGGCCTCCGGGCAGCGGCAAGACGATCCTGGCGCAGCAGTACGTGTTCCACAACGCCACCGTCGAGCGGCCCGCCGTCTACCTGACGACCGTCTCGGAGCCGCTGGAGAAGGTCCTGCGCTACGGCCAGACCATGGCCTTCTTCGACCCCGGGGCGGTCGGCCAGGCAGTGTTCTACGAGGATCTAGGGGAGCTGCTTGGCACTATGGGGCTCGGCGGGATGCTGGAGCGGATCGATCAGCTGGTCAAGGAGCGGCGGCCCTCGATCATCGTCATCGACAGCTTCAAGGCGCTGCACCCCTACGCTGGCGACCAGGGCGAGTTCCGGCGTTTCCTGCACCGGCTGGCCGGCCGGCTGAGTTCCTTCCCGGTCGCGGCGCTGTGGATCGGGGAGTACGACGACGCCGAGCTGTCCACCGCGCCAGAGTTCGCCGTCGCCGATGCGATCGTGAGTCTGTCCAGCGACCGCATTGGACGGCAGGACCTGCGCCTGCTCCAGGTGCTCAAGCTGCGCGGGTCCGGGTTCTTGTCCGGCGGTCACGCCTACCGGCTGTCCGAGGGGGGCATGGAGGTCTTCCCGCGCCTGGCCGATCCCGTGGATCCCAGCGCCTACACCATGCCCGCGCAACGGATCTCGTCCGGCATCGCCGCGTTGGACGCAATGCTCGCTGACGGCTACTGGCCCGGGGCGGCCACCCTGGTCGCCGGACCGTCCGGGTCGGGCAAGACCCTCATCGGCCTGCATTTTGTCGTCAGCGGCGCCCGCCGTGGCGAGCCGGGCATCATCGCGACCCTGCAGGAGAATCCTACCCAGCTGGAGCGGGTCGCCCAGGGCTTTGGCTGGTCGCTTGCCGAGGATGGGATCGAGTTGCTGTACCGTTCCCCGGTCAACCTGCTCGTCGACCAGTGGGTGTATGAGTTGCTTGCCACCCTCGAGCGCACGGGAGCGCGACGCATCCTCATCGACAGCCTCGGCGATCTGGCGTTCGCGGCCGGCGACGAGGTGCGCTACCGCGAGTACCTGTACTCGTTGGTGCAGCGCTGCTCTCGGCGGGGGGTGAGCCTGCTGATGACCCTCGAGCTGGCCGACCTGTTCCAGGTCACCCGCTTGTCGGAGATGGGCATCTCTCACGTGTCCGACAACGTCGTGCTGCTCCAATACCTGCGCCAGCAGGCCCGCGTAAAGCGCACCCTGACCGTGCTCAAGACGCGCGCCAGCCTGCACGAGCCTCAAGTCAGGCAGTTCACGATCACCCCCGAGGGGGTCACGCTCGGCGACGAGCTCGGCGACGAGCGCCTTGCCGACCCTGCGGGCAGGCCCGGAGGATCGGCTTGATGAACCTGGTCAGGCGCCGCTCCACCTAGGGGAGACGCCGGTCACTCACGAGCGAGAAGATCCTGTAGGCGAGGGGGCCGGTCCTGAGGACCGGCCCCCTCGCAGCACTCGTACCTGGCTAGAAAGTGGTGTTCGCGATAGTGAAGTGTTCGATGCCGCAGTCCGAGGTCGAGCCGTCGTTGTTGGCGTCGCCGCTGTACGTCACCTGCCAGCGCCAGGTGCCCTCAGTGCTGACTTTGAAGGTCGTGTTCGTAGTGGAGTAGGTGCCGTTTCCACTGACGTTCACCGTCTCGGTGTAGGCGGGCGTGCCAGAGCAGGTGGCATCACTCGGGCTGTACAGGTTGAAGGTGACGGTGCCGCCCGCGTTGCTGGTTGTTCCGGTGATCGTCGCGTCGTCGTTGGGGATGAAGTTCTGTGCGGTGCTTATCGCGGACTTCTTCTTGTTGACGACCAGCTTCTCCTCGGTGCAGACGCTGGTGGCGCCGTCGTTGTTGGCGTCGCCGCTGTAGACGGCCTGCCAGTAGAAGGTTCCCGCGCTGTCGAAGGTGATCGGGTCGGAGTTGGGCACCACTCCGATGGTCACGGTCCTGATGCCGGCATCCTGTGGGTTCTGCGAGCACTGGTCGTCGGTGTAGACGGTGTAGGTCACCGTCCCGCCCGCGTCGCCGGTGGCGCCGGTGAGTGCCGCCGAGTCGTGCACCGTGGTGCCGACGGTGACGCTGGTGTCGGACAGCGTCGTGGCGATCGAGGGACGGGCCTTGTTGACGACCAGCTTCTCCTCGGTGCAGACGCTGGTGGCGCCGTCGTTGTTGGCGTCGCCGCTGTAGACGGCCTGCCAGTAGAAGGTTCCCGCGCTGTCGAAGGTGATCGGGTCGGAGTTGGGCACCACTCCGTTGGTCACGGTCCTGATGCCGGCATCCTGCGGGTTCTGCGAGCACTGGTCGTCGGTGTAGACGGTGTAGGTCACCGTCCCGCCCGCGTCGCCGGTGGCGCCGGTGAGTGTCGCCGAGTCGTGCACCGTGGTGCCGACGGTGACGCTGGTGTCGGACAGCGTCGTCGCGATGCTCGGGCTGAGGTTTATGTGGTTGGTGTAGGTGCATTCGACCGTGCCACCGCCAGCGATGGTGATGTCGGCGGTCGCGCCGCTGCTGGTCACGTCGGTGCCCGAACCGCTCTTGGTACAGAGGAGACTCTTGAGCATCCAGCCAGCCGGGATGGTGGCCTCGGTCACGCTGTAGGAGCCTGCCAGCACGTCGCTGTAGGTGCGGGTGCCGCCGTTGGACAGGTTGAAGGTCGCCGGGTCAAGGCCCCCGGTCGTGGTGTAACCAAAGGTGCCGTCGCCGTTCTCGGTCACCTTGTGGATGATGATGGTCCCGCAGTTGCTGATATTGACCGGCTGAGGTGCGATGAAGTCCTTGACCTCTGCGCCGAAGGAATTCGACGCGCGGCTCTTCAGGAACGCGCTGCCGAACGCCCTACAGGTGCCGGCCGGGAAGACGCCCGCCGCGGTCAGGTCGATGGCTGCCTCGCCGAATAGCCCCGTGGTCAGGGTGCGAGGAGCGTTCGGTGGTACGGGGTCGGTGACCGTGGCTGTGTTGACCGCTCCCTCCGCCTCCCCGGCAACCGAGAGATTCACCCGGTTGCCCCAGCAGGGCAGCGAGTTGCCTGAGAAACACTGGCTGGTCGAGCCACTGGTGACCCACTTCAGCAGGCCAAGGGTCGGGTTGCCGCTGCCGGAGAAGTCGTAGGTAATCAGCACGTCACCGGCGGTGCGGTTCAGCGTGACGGGCCCAGTGACGGTGTCGGTGAATCCTGTGGTGGTCTGCTGGTTGATCTCCAGGTCCAGGTTGGCCGCGCCGATGTTGACCGCGCGCTCCCAGGCCAGGTAGAGGAAGTTGCTGGTGCTGGCGAACTCCGACCCGATGTAGAAGCGGGTCAGGTCGTTCTTGTTGGGCGGGATCGAGCCGGTGACCACAGTCGCGTCGGGATTATCCTCCTTGGTGCCTTGCCCGAAGGAGTTATCGCTTGTGCCGCTGGTCTTGTCGATGCCCACGACGCGGTTGGGCGCGCTGGACCAGTCGGTGTTTCCGGCGGTATCGACGACAAGGTTGCCGTCGCTGCCCTCAAAGGTGCTGCCTGACAGGTTTGCCAGGCCGGGATTCACCAAAGCAAAGAGCAGCAACACGGCCACAGTCAACGAAACCGCCACGCCACGGCGCAGGGAGCGATGGCGCAAACTTGACACATTCATTGCGTAGACCCCCGTCATAAAGCGGTGTGCGAGCACAACGGCAGCCGCAGAAACCTCGCCCGCTCGATGAAACGCATTGTCGCGATCGCTTGACCGAAGCTCTCACCTTAGCCGCCGCCAGGATCAGCTATCACGGCGAATCACCCCCCGGTTCTTGCTGCACGCCTGATTACGCCAGCCCGATGCCGACGTGAACAAGCGGGGCTTTATTGCGACGCCCTTCGAGAAAGGGCGAACTCGCTGTCTCTTGTTACACCTGTGATGGCAACGATCCGGGATTGTTTTCAATTGGTTACCATGGCGGAACCGGCCTGATCGCAGGAGGGATGGAGGTCTCTGTGAGCCGAGGTCGCGATTGAGAGAGTCGGGATTTTGCCGTACGTCCAGGAGATTCAGCAGAACTACTGAGAAATAGTTCCATTAGGCGCGGTAGTTCGTGGAGGTGATAGCCGCCAACCCCAATGAGAGTGTCCGTGATGTTTCTTCACCGCGGGGACCCGGTGCAGCCGCCGGCCGAGGCAGATGGGTGCGCCAGCAGCCCGGAAGACGGTCCCGGATTCGGTGCATCAGCCGCGCCAGTGGCGCAGCGCCCAGGCGTTGGCCAGGTGGCCGATCGCCTGCAACGGGCGGGAGTAGGTCCTCAGCGCCCTTGGGGACCGTAGCGGTCGAACAGGATGTCGACGAGCGCGCGCCCGAGGGCGGGGGTGACCGTGGCCTGGGTGATCAGCCGGCGCATCAGCAACGGTCCGAGTAGGACGTCGGCCGCCAGCTCCAGGTCGACCCCCGGGCGGAGCTCGCCCCGCTCGGCCCCCTCGCGTAGCACGGCAAGCACCTTTTGGCGTCGGCTGTCGACGAACGCCTTGCGCACCGCCACGCCGAGCACCCGGTTCCGGTAGGCCTCGCTCAGCAGCGCCGAGGACAGGCGGGCCGCGCGCTCGTCTCGCATGGCTCGGCACCACGCTTGCATGAAGGCGGTCAGACGTTGGCGGGCCGTGCCCTCGGCCGGCATCTCCGGCTGGTCGGTGGACCGTTCCAAGACCGCCAGCACCAGGTCTTGTTTGGACGCCCACCGGCGGTAGATCGCTGGTTTGCCCACCCCGGCGCGCTGGGCGACCGCCTCCATGGACATGGCCTGGAACCCCGCCTCGGCGAGCACCTGGGTGGCGGCCGCGATGATCGCCCGGTCAACCGCCGGGTCCCGGGGCCGGCCAGGCGGCCGGCCCCGGGCTGCGGCGTGGACGGTGCTGCTCATGGCGTCACCGTCTCGTCGTCGGTGCCGACAGCGACCGCTGGTTCGACCAGGGCCGTTGCGGCGGCTTGCGTGCCACCAGCGGGCCCGGTCTGCACGGCCTCCGGTTGTGGCTGCGCAGTGGCCGGGGCTGGCCGCGCGGGCAAAAACAGCAGCGCGACCAGCGCGCCCGCCAGCGTGAAGCCGATCGACACCAACACGGCCGTGCCCAGCCCATCGATGAACGCCGCTTGGGCGGCGGCGACAAGCGGCCCGCCGGCCGCCCCCAGATGGGCCGCGACCTGGGTGGCGGCACCCACCGAGTTGCTGGCCGCCGCGGCGGCGGCAGCAGGAAGCCCGGCAAGGGCAGGGCCGATCGACGACGAGTACGCGGCGTTGAGCACGCTGCCGATCACCGCGACCCCGAGGGCCCCACCGACCATCCGGGTGGTGTCGTTCATCGCCGAGCCGACACCGAACTTGCCCGGCGGCAATGAGCCCATGATGGAGGCCGTAGCCGGCGCCATCGCAAGGCCGTTGCCGATGCCGATCACCGCCAGGCCAAGGGCCACCGGGCCGTACCCGCTGCCTGCGCCGACGGTCGAGATGATCCACAGCCCAAGCGCGTCCACCAGCAGCCCCGCGGTGACCACGGCCTTGGTGCCGAGCTGGTCGACAATGATCCCCGAGGCGGGCGCCGCCACCATCATCGTCACGATCGGCAGCAGCCGCACCCCGGCCTGCAGCGGGGTGTAGCCCAGCACGAACTGCAGGTACTGGGTGAGGATGAACAGGCCCCCGTTGAGGGCGAAGAACACCAGGGTCACCGACACGCTGGCGGCCCAGAAGCGAGGGTCGCGGAAAAAGCCGATGTTCAGCATCGGATGCGTGGAGCGAAGCTCCCATGCCACGAACAGCGCCAGACTCACCGCCGCGACCGCGAAGCCCGCGAGCGTGACCGGGTCGGTCCAGCCGTAGTCCGGCGCCTTGATGACGCCGTACACCAAGCCGACCAGCCCGGCGATCGACAGCAGCGCACCGATCGGGTCCAGCGGCGTGGCATGGGGATCGCGGGACTCGGGGACCAGCGCCCAGCCGGCCAGCAGGACGACGGCCACGATCGGGACGTTGATAAGGAACACCGAGCCCCACCAGAAGTGCTCCAGCAGCCACCCGCCGACGGGGGGGCCCAGGATGATCCCCAGGCCGGCGACGCCCGCCCACACGCCGATGGCCCGCCCACGCTCTTTCTCGGGGAACATGTCGGTGATGATCGACAGGGTCGCGGGCATGATCAGGGCGGCCCCGATCCCCATCACCGTGCGCGTGGCGATCAGCACGCCTGCCGAGCCGGCGAAGGCGGAGGCCACCGACCCGCCCAGGAAGATGACCAGCCCGGCGGTGAGCGCACGCTTGCGTCCGAACCGGTCGCCCAGGCTCCCCATCGACAGCAGCAGCCCGGCGAACGCCAGGATGTAGCCCTCCACGATCCATTGCAGTTGGCTCGCCGACACCCGTAGGTCGCGAACCAGCGTTGGCAGGGCCACGTTCAAGATGAGGTTGTCCATCCCGATCACGATCAGGACCAGGCACAGCACCGCCATGGCCGACCAGCGCCGCGGGTAGCCCTCGCTGACCTCGGTGTCTTGGGTTGCTTGCGAGCGCTGGGTGCTTGTTGCTGGCTTGCGCTTCATCATCGCCGCCACCTCCTATCCGTAACGTGACGGTACCGTAACGTATTACGTGCGAGGTGGCAATGGGACGGACGACCCGACTTCACCGGGCCCTTGGCCCGCACGAGGCCCGATTAAGCCCGGTGGAGCCAGCGGCCCAGGCAGATCAGCGCGCCGGCGGCCCGGTACACGTCCCGAACCCGGTACAGCAGCCCGCGCCAGCGGCGCAGCGACCAGGCATTGGCCAGATGGCCGATCGACTGCTCCACCAGCGCGCGCAGCCCCGCCTGCAGACGGTTGAACGCCCGCTGCTCGTCGCTGAGCCGGTCGATGGTGCGCCGGTCCCCCACCGGTGTATGCCAGTGCCCGCGACCCTTGGCCATGCCCCGAAACCCCCGGTCCAGAAGACTGACCACCTCGACCTCGTCCAGCGCCCCATCCAGCCCTGCCAGTGCCAGCAGCTCGTGCTCGTGGCAGCTGCCCGGCCAGCCTCCGTCCAGCCACAGCAGATCGCCATGGATGGTCGACACCGCCAGACCCTGGGCGGTGTGGGTGTGCCGCTTGGCGTCGTACAGCACCTTCTGGTTGACCCACCCTCGGAGCCGCTGCACCCGAGTCGCCAGCCCGTCCACCACGACGGCCTCGCCGGAGCGGGCCATCTCCCCAAGCAGTTCGCGCAGGTCGGCCAGGCCGGTAATGAAGCTCCCGTCGGGTTGGCAGAAGCCGAGGTCGGCCAGCGGGCCCAGCAGCAGGTCCAGGCTGTCGCCGACCTCGGTCTTGGAGATGCCGACATGCGGCCGGCGCGCCGGTAGGACAGCCCGTCCAGCAGCACCGCGGCGACCGCGTCCAAGCGGACTTCCAGCGACAGCGGCCGGGTGCCGCCCTGTCCGGGCCGGCGAGGCGGGGTCAGATGGGCCAGGCGGGCGGCCAGCCAGCCAAGCACCTCAGCGGGCAGCGACGAACGCGGACAGTATGACAACAGGGACCAGGACTCCATGGCAGGCTTGAACACCTTGCCGATGGTCTGGTCCCCGTCAACGTTCGGACGCACGGAGCATCACGGACACCCTCAATGAGTCCTGGTTGCGTGGGTGGTGGAAATGCGCTTGAGCCCGACGGGCGTTGCCGTTGCGGCCAAGGCCGGGCCAAGGCCCAATGCCGTTGGGTTAGGTCGTCGGCGTGTCTGGTAGTGTCCGGCGTCCGGAGGTGATCACACTCGGATGCCACGCGCCGGCCAGACCAGGCCGCCGGTGTTGCCTCATTTGCCGGATCGGATCGCGATTGGAGTGCTGACCGGGACCTTCCCACCTGAGCTGGTCGATCGGGTGATCGCCTCGCGCCAGCGGGCGACCAACTCGGTGCGCGGCTGCGACAGCTCGGCGTCCCTCGGCCCTGACGCCCGCAACACCGCTTGGTCGACGCTGGCCCTGGGAGGTTCCTGGGGTCGTACTGGCCGAAGGCTCCGGGTCTCCGCCGGCAAGGCCGAGCGGTGGCGTGCAGCGCTGGCGGCAACCGCGGCCTGTACCTGCGCTTGCTGGCCGAGACCGGGACGACGGCCAGCGACTCGATCCTGGACCGCGCTGGCGGGTCGCCCCACGCGAGTGAGCGACACTCCTTGGTTCCTTGACCTTCCCTCGATCGATGGCGCAGTCGTCCGCGGCACGTCGGCGGCGACGGTGAATCGAGGACCGCATGCGCCCGCCGCCGGTGCGGTCAGCACCAGCAGCAGGCATGCACGCGCCACGAGGACGGTCAGGCGCCACGATGGCAGCCAGCTCATGCCCGCTTCGTGCGGCGCCTGGTCGCCGAACGGCGCATCACGTACCACAAGGTCGGGCGCTACGTCCGCTTCCACGAGCGCGACCTCGCCGACTACCTCGCAGCCAACCGGGTCGAGGCGATACGGGCCTCGACCGTCCGCCGCCGCGCAAGCTGAACGAGGAGAGCAGCACCATGACCACCGAGAACAACAAGCGCCGGCGCCGCCGAGCTCTCGGCGCCGTCCGGCAGCTCCCGTCGCGCCGCTGGCAGGCCCGCTACCGGGCTCCTACCACGACCCCAAGCGCGGCGAGACACCGTTCGGTGGGTGGGCCGAGCAGTGGCTGAAGGGCGCGACCCTGCGGCCGACCACACGCGACCTCTACGGCTACCTGCTCCGCCGCTTCATCAAGCCGACATTCGACGAAATCGCACTGAACGACATCGACGACGCGCTCGCGGTCGAGTGGCTCGACCAGCTCCGCGCGCTGCCGAGTATCAGCGAGGCGACGGTCGCCAAGGCCTACCGGCTGTTCGCGCGGATCATGGGCGCCGCGGTCGAGCACCGGTACATCGTGCACACCACCTGGAAGGTCAAGGGTGCCGGCCGGGAGCGCTCGCCGGAGATGCAGTTCGCAACGCCGGCGCAGATCAACGCCCTGGCCGCCGTGGTCGCGCCGCGCTACCGCGCCCTGGTGCTGCTTGCCGGCTACTGCGGGCTGCGCTGGGG
>WNGB01002181.1_pt1 | contig 32845 bp, 32 predicted proteins | sample 5400681 | NCBI WGS metagenome assembly WNGB01 (sample SAMN13153367, study PRJNA577476) | soil metagenome | isolation source: 115 cm soil or saprolite under grassland replicate 2 | place: USA:California | collected 2016-06-15
TGTCCCAGTCGATTCCTTGCTTGACCGACTCGGCGCCGAGCTTGGCGATCGCGTCGCGCGGATCGACTCCCTTCGGACAGCGCTCGTTACAGAAGTAGCACCGCGTGCAGTCCCAGATCCCGTGCTCGTCGTTGAGCTTGTTGAGCCGCTCGACGCCGGCCTGGTCGCGAACGTCTCCAACGAAGCGAAAGCCCTTGGCGAGCGCGGCCGGGCCTGTGAAGTCGGGGTCGGCCTCCATCGCGTTGCACTCGGAGACGCAGCAGCCGCACATGATGCACAGCGACTCCTTGGCGATCACGTTCATCTGCTGCTGGGAGACGACCCGCTCGCGCTCGTCCGCCTCGTCGTAGCCGGGGTCGAGCCAGGGCTTGACCGAGCGGATCTTGCTCCAGAACGGGGTCACTTCATCCGCTCCTTGCAGGCGAGGATCGCGCGCCCGTCCATGCGCATCCCGCAGGAGCCGCAGATCATCATCCGGCAGCTCTTGCGGTACGCGAGCGTCCCGTCGTGGCGGTCCTTGATGATGTCGAGCACGTCGAGCAGGCAGGCCCACTCGGGCGCCTCGACCTCGTAGGTGCGCAACTCGCGCTCGCCGTGCTCGTCGACGCGCCAGATCTTGAGCGCGACCTCCATCGTCGGGCCTTCCCAAGTCTGCACTGCGGCTTCGGTCACTTCGACCCCATGATGGCCTTTGCAAGATCAAAGACGGCGTCGGGCGACGGAATCCTGACGTGCGCCCGCGCGCCGAATTCGTAGAGCTCCATCGTCACGTCCGTTTGCTTCGACCAGCGTCGGCCTGTGCGCTCGTCGCGTACTGGCGTGGAATAGCCGTACTCCATCTTGCGAACGAACCCATCGTCGCCGATCCATACATCCGCTGGAACTGCCTTGGCGCCGGTTAGCGCGATCAAACTGTCGATCGGTCTTCTCGCCTCGCCCCGCCGATTTGGGGGTACGAGGCTTGGATACTTCTCTAAGTCGATGGTCACGTGGTAGTGCGTCGTTCCGACTCCGCGCACGTCCTCATTGCCTTTCTTCTCAACCTTCCCGCTGAGTGACCGGAGGTAATCGACGACTTGAGCAGGATCGCCCGCGCCGACCTGCGTGACCTGTTGAAAGTCGCTTCCAGCCTGTTCACCAAGCTTTTGGAAGTCGTACCTGATCCAAGGCTTCGAAGTCTTCACGATCCGGGACAGAGCCGGAATCCGCAAATACGTTACGAATCGGCCGCCCGAAGAGTCGATCACTTGCTCGCCTCGCCATGCTTGGGCATCGCCTAAGCGCTTTGCGGCTGCTCTTCTTGCATCCCCCGTGAGACCTGACATGGCTTCAGTCCTGAGGCTGGACAAGTCGACCGTCATGTGACCGCGTTGGGCCCGAGTGTCGACGACGCCTGCCGAGGTAGTGGTGATGGCGCCCGGTAGACCTTGGACGCGCGTCGTCATCGACAACTCGATGCGAAAGGTCGCGACCTTGCTGGTCTCCGTAGCTGGTGTCACGACCCGGTCAACCGAGACTACGCTACTCGAGCCGCAGCTAGCGGCGAGCGGCATGAGCACAAAAACCGATAGCGCTCGCCGCACTAGTACGTCCTCTCCTCCGGCTGCCACTTGGTAATCGTCACCGGCTTCCAGTCCAGCACCGGCCGGTCGGCGACCCAGCGCACCATCGTGTGCTTCATGAAGTTCTCGTCGTCGCGCTCCGGATAGTCGTAGGGCCGGGCGTGCGCGCCGCGGCTCTCCTTGCGCTCGATCCCGGCCACGACCATGCACGAGGCCAGCTCGAGGAGGAACCCGAGCTCGAGCGCCTGCGTGAGGTCGTTGTTGAAGACGTCGCCCTTGTCGTCGACGATGACGTTCTCGTAGCGCTCCCGCAGGTACTCCACGATCCGCTCCTGCTCCTTCATCTGCTTCTCGCGCCGGAAGACGCCGAAGTTCTCGTGCATCGTCTTCGCAAGCTCGTCGCGGATCTGCCACGGCCGCTCGCCCTTGCGCCGATCGAGGAGCGTCTTCAGCTCCCGCTGTGCGTCGGCTTCGATCCCAGGTGGAACGGCGACGGTCGTGTGCGTGAGCGCCCAGTCGGCCGCCGCTGCGCCGGCCCGCCTGCCGTAGGTGATCGTCTCCATGAGCGCGTTGCCGCCGAGCCGGTTCGCGCCGTGCACCGAGACGCACGCGCACTCGCCGGCCGCGTAGAGGCCCTCGAGCTCCGTCTGACCGTCCTCGTGGTCGGTGTCGACGCCACCCATGTGGTAGTGGGCCCCTGGGCGGACGGGGATCGGATCGTGGATCGGATCGACCCCGGCGAAGACCATCGAGAGCTCGCGCGTCCCGTGCAGGCGCTCGAGGATCTTCTCGGCGCCCAGATGACGCAGGTCGAGAAGGACGTTCCCGTCCACGCCCCGGCCCTCGTCGATCTCCACCTGCTCGGCGCGGGAGATGACGTCGCGGCTCGCAAGCTCCATCGCGTTCGGCGCGTAGTTCTTGAGGAAGCGGTCGTTGTCGCCGTTCAGGAGATAGGCGCCCTCGCCTCGACACCCTTCCGTGATCAAAACTCCGCTGGGTGCCAGCGTCGTCGGGTGGAACTGCATCATCTCCATGTCCTTGAGCGGCACGCCGACCCGCAGCGCCATCGCCATTCCGTCCCCCGTGCATGCGTACGCGTTCGTCGTCCCCGCATAGAGCCGGCCGGCGCCGCCCGTTGCGAGGATGACCGTCTTCGCGCCGATCGTCTTCAGGCCGCCATTGAGGAGATCCCAGGCGATCACGCCCTGGCAGCGGTCGTCGTCGACGACGAGCTTCCAGCCGAAGAACTCCTCGTAGACGCGCAGATCGCGCTTCATCACCTGCTCGTAGCAGACGTGGATCAGGACGTGGCCGGTGATGTCGGCGGCGTAGGCGGTCCGCGGCTCCCCCGCCGCGCCGAAGGGGCGCTGCGCGATCCGGCCGTCCTCGGTTCGCGAGAAGACGGCGCCCCAGTGCTCGAGCTGGTAGACGTCGCCGGGCGCCTCGTTGCAGAGGATCTCGATCGCGTCCTGGTCGCCGAGGTAGTCCGAGCCCTTGACCGTGTCGTACGCGTGCTTGACCGGATCGTCCTCCGACGCGTTCCCGAGCGCGGCGTTGATCCCGCCCTCGGCCGCCCCGGAGTGGCTGCGAACCGGATGGATCTTCGAGATGAGCGCGACGTCGGCGCCGAGGTCGTGCGCCTCGATAGCGGCTCGCATGCCCGCCAGTCCGGCCCCGACGACGAGCACGTCATGCGTCGCATCCACGCTACGCGTCCGAGCTACATCGTCGTTGCCAAACGAATCCGCGACACTCTCTCACGTGCCAACGGACGCTATCGAAAGCGTGTGCCGCCCGGCTCGTTACAAGCCGGCCAAACCCGCAGTTCTCAGTCGGTCAAGCCGCGCCTCAGACGATGGCGCCGCTCGATCTCTTCGCGGAGACCGCTCCCGAAGCCGCGCTCGAAATGAAGCTCGACTCCCCTTTGCTCCGCGAGAGCTCGGTCGAGCACGGGCCGGCAGACCGCGCCGGACTCCAAGAGGATCTCCCCGATTGGGTCGCCCTTCTCGAGTTGAGCGTTGAGGGCTTCCTCGACCTCGTCGCTCGTGACCTCCCCTTGCTGGACGAGCACCGTCCCCAGCAAGAGCCGTTCGCCGCAGTTCAGATCCATCCTCGTCTCCCTCCATTGGAGTGCCACAGGCCCCGCCGCCAACGGGTGCTCTTCTCAGGATGCGCTTCTGGGAGCCGAATGGAATCCCTGGCTCCAGGGATTCACGACCCCGGCCGGCAGACGAGGCTCGCGGCGGCAATAGGGAGTTCGTGACAAGAAACCTGGAACGGCCTAGATTTGGCGGCGATGAGCGACCGGGAAGACGCGCCGGACGTCGGACTCGTCGGGCGCGATGCGGAGCGCGCACGCATCGACGCGCTGCTCGAAGGCGCCCGGGCCGACAGGAGCGGCGCGCTCGTCATCCAGGGCGAGGTCGGCATCGGCAAGACGGCGCTCCTCCGGTATGCCCTCGACCGCGCCGGCTCGATGACCGTCCTACGCGCACGCGGCATCGAATCCGAGTCCGAGCTCGCCTTTGCGGCACTCGGTGACTTCTTCCGGCCGGTCCTCGACGAGGTGGAGTCGATTCCGCGTCCCCAGGCGGATGCTCTCGCGGGGGCGCTCGCGCTAGGGCCGGCCATGCAGGGCGACCGGTTCACCGTCTGCGCCGCGACCCTCAGCCTGCTGGCCGCGGTGGCCGAGAGGCGGCCGGTCCTGGGGCTCGTCGACGACGGGCAGTGGCTGGACCGCTCCTCGGCAGAGGCATTCCTCTTTGCAGCCAGGCGTCTCGAGTCCGAGGGCGTGGCGTTGCTGTTCGGGCTCCGCGACGGCGAGAGCAGGCCCTTCGACACGAGCGGGCTCGAATCGCTCGCGCTCAGCGGTCTCGATCGCGAGCACTCGGTCGAGCTGCTGACCCGCCAGCTGGACTACAGCCCCTCACCCGAGGTCGCCGACGTTCTCGCCGAGGCGACCGGGGGAAGTCCGCTTGCCCTCGTCGAGCTGCCCAACCTTCTCAGTGAGGGTCAGCTCACCGGCGGCGAGCCCCTGCACGAGCCGCTGCCGGCGGCGCCGACCATTCAGCGAGCGTTCCTCCGTCAGATCGAGGCCCTGGCCGACGAGACACGGGAGGCGCTCCTCATCGCCTCGGCCAGTGAAAGCCGACAGGTGGACGAGATCGCCCGCGCGCTCGAGGCGCTCGGCCTCGATCCGAGAAGCCTCGACCCGGCCGAAGAAGCCGGCCTGATCTCGATCGACGACGGCGTGCTCGACTTCCGGCATCCGCAGCTCCGGGCATCGGTCTACCACGAGGCCCCAGCCGGTGCCCGCCAGGCCGCCCATCAAGCGCTCGCAGACGCGTCGACCGGAGGTCGAGCCGATCGTCGCGCGTGGCATCTGGCGGCGGCGGCCCCGGATCTCGACGAGGAAGTCGCGGCTGCGCTGGAGTCTGCAGCCGTCGAGGCTCGAGGACGCGGCGGACACGCCGAAGCGGCTCTCGCCCTCGAACGTGCCGCGCGGCTGACCGCGGACGGCGAGGAACGGGCGCGGCGTCTTCTCGAAGCGGCCGACGACAGCCGCATCGCGGGCAGGGCCGACCGGGCGCTCGAGCTTCTTGATGACGCTCTGGCCGCAGCCGGCAACTCGGAGACGCGGGCCCGGATCCAGCACCTGCGTGGAGCCGTCGAGATGTGGTTCGGCCGCCCGCGCGAGGCCTACAAGCTGCTACAGGACGAAGCTCCGAGAATCGAGGAGGCCGATCCAGCGAAGGCCGCGCGCATGCTCACGGACGCGTCTTGGGCGTGCTTCATGGCGGCCGACATCGCGACCGGGCTCGAGACGGCAGAAGAAGCCCAGAAGAGCGCAGACGGGGCCGGTGAGGCGACCGAGATCCATGCCGCGGCGGTCCTCGGGGTCGGGCTGCTTCTGAGTGGCCGAGCGCGCGATGCGCATCCGCTCCTCGAGCGCTTCGAGCCCTTCCTCCAGACTGCGGACTTCGAGCGGATGCGGCAGCTCGCGATCCCGGCTCAGGTGCTGACATGGATCGAGGAGTACGGCCTGGCGCGGCGGCTGCTCGGCAAGATGATCGGCGCCGCGCGCGAGCAGAGCGCCCTCGGCTTCCTTCCGTACCCGCTGGTGGGCCTGTCGGAGCTCGACTTCCGGACGGGAAACTGGGCCGCGGCATACGCGGGGGCCGCGGAAGGCGTCCGGATCGCGGAGGAGACCGGCCAGGACACGACGCACGGGTTCGGACTCGTCTGTCTCGCTCGCGTCGAAGCTGCCCAGGGACGGGCGGATGCGTGTCGCGATCACATCGCCCGCGCGCTCGAGATCGCGCCGCACGGCATCGGCGCGGTTGCAGGACAGGCCCTCTCGACGCTCGGCCTGATGGAGCTCAGTCAGGGGCAGAGCGAGAACGCGATCGCCTTCCTCGAGCAGCTCGCTCTGAGAACCCGCGAGCGCGGGCTCGGGGAGCCTTCGGTGATCCAGTGGGCACCCGACCTGATCGAGGCCTGCGTCCGCGCCGGTCGCGAGAAGGACGCCCGGGCCGAGCTCGAGCTCTTCGAGCCGCAGGCCGAGGAAACGGAACGCACCTGGGCGCGCGCAGCCAGCGCGCGGTGCCACGGTCTCCTGGCCGCGGAGGATGAGCTCGACGACCACTTCGGACGCGCAATCGAGCTCCACAGGACAACGCCGACGCCGTTCGAGCTCGCCCGGAGCCAGCTCTGCTTCGGCGAGCAGCTTCGACGGCATCGCCGACGCGCCGATGCGCGGGAGCCGTTGCGCTCCGCACTCGAGACGTTCGAGAAGCTGGGAGCCGAGCCGTGGGCGGAGCGCGCCCGTGCCGAGCTCGGTGCGAGCGGCGAGACCGCGAGGCGGCGAGACCCCTCCGCCTCCGACCGGCTCACGCCGCAGGAGCTCCAGGTCGCACTCGTCGTGGCGCAGGGCGCGACGAACCGCGAGGCCGGGGCCGCGCTCTTCCTGAGCCCGAAGACGATCGAGGCCCACCTCGGCCGCATCTATCGCAAGCTCGACATCCGCTCGCGCACCGAGCTCGCGCGGCTCCTCGCCAGCGAGGGCGCGCTGGCCGGGGCCACCGCGTAGCGTCAGGGCGTGACGATCGGGCCGGCGGGGCATCTCGCCGGAGTCCCGATAACATTGCCGTCCCGCCATCCCGAAAAGGAGTTCGCGCGCGTGGCGAAGATGCTGTTCCGCCTACCGAAGGCGGCCAAGGTGATCGAGAACCCGGGCCCTGGCGAGGTCAAGGCGCTCGCGGCCGAGATGCCGAACGCGAAGCCGACGAGGTACGGCAACCTGAACGTCCAAACCGACGTCGTCTCGCGGTCGAAGCGCTCGACCTTCATCGTCACCGACGAGCCCGACGGGCAGAACCAGGCGATCACGCGCGAGGAGGGCCTGAAGTGGGCCGACGCGCAGGACGCGTACATCGCCGGGCAGGAGATGGTGCAGATCGACGGCTACATCGGGAACGACCCCGAGTTCCGCACCCCGGCCCGTCTCTACATCGAAGCCGCGAACGCGAACATCGCCGCGATGCAGCAGCAGCTCTACTTCGAGCGCGACGGCGATGCGGACGAGCCCGAGCTGACCGTCGTCTACACGCCGAACCTCGAAGCGGAGGGGTATCCGGACGACCGTCTGATCGCCGTCGATCTCGAGCAGGGTGTCACGCGGGTCTTCAACTCGGACTACTTCGGCGAGTCGAAGAAGGGCGGCCTGCGGATGTGGAACAAGCTCGTCTACGACCGCGGGGGTCTGCCGCTGCACGCGGGCTGCAAGATCATCCCGACCCGCGGCGGCCGGCGGGTCGGCCTCATCGTCGGCCTTTCCGGGACGGGGAAGACGACGACGACCTTCACGCGCCAGAACGGCTCGCTCCCCGTTCAGGACGACTTCGTGGGCTGGATGCCGGACGGCCGGATCATGGCCACCGAGAACGGCTGCTTCGCCAAGACGTTCGGGCTCAACCCCGACGACGAGCCGGCGATCTACGGCGCCGTCACGCAACCCGACTCGTACCTCGAGAACGTCTCGCAGCACGGCGACGACGTCGACTTCTTCGACACGAGCTACACGCCGAACGGGCGCGCCACGTTCCCGTTCCGCGTCATCGAGTCAGGGGTCGAGGAGGAGATCGAGGACGCGCACTTCCTGCTCATCCTGAACCGGAACGAGAACATCATTCCCGCCGTCGCCAAGCTCGAAGGGCCGCAGGCAGCGGCCTTCTTCATGCTCGGCGAGACGCAGGGGACGAGCGCTGGCGGCGCCGACGAGGCCGGCAAGTTCCTGCGCGTGCCGGGGACGAACCCGTTCTTCCCGATGCCGCACGACCTCCAGGGAAACCGCTTCCTCGAGCTGCTCGAGGAGCACCCGCTCGAGGTGTACCTCATGAACACGGGCCGCGTCGGCGGCCCGGAGGATGACTCACGCTCGAAGAAGGTCAAGATCAAGCACTCCTCAGCGATCGTGAAGGGCATTGCCGAGGGCACGATCGAGTGGGAGGAGGATCCGGACTTCGGGTACCTCGTCGCGGGCTCGGTTCCGGGGATCACGGAGGAGGACATCGACATCCTCCAGCCGCAGCGGCTCTATGCCGCGACCGGCCGCAAGGAGGAGTGCGACGCGGGTATCGCGCGGCTGAAGGAAGCCCGGGCCGAGTTCCTGTCGAAGTTCCCGAGTCTCTCCGCCGAGATCGTCGCCTCGGTCGAGTAAGCAGGCACGGCTGGTCGGGCGGCGAATGCCCGTCTGTGAGCCGCTCAGCCCTGGACCGGTTTCTCCAGAGCGCCACCCTTGCGGAGGCGACCCGACGCGCGTACCGCATCGATCTCGAGGAGTTCCTCGGCTGGCTGAGGGTGCGCGGGGAGCGGCTCGAGGACGTTGGGGCCGCGACGCTCTCCGCCTACGCGGCCGAGCTCGGCGCAGCCCGTCCCGGCCGCCGCCCCCGGAAGCTGGCGCGCTCGACGATCGCGCGGAAGCTGGCTGCGGTGCGATCGCTCCTGCGTTTCACGCTCGGCTCGGGAAAGGTGCCCGACGCGCAACCGGGACCAAGGCGGGGGCGCCGACTACCGGAGACCCCGAAGCTCGTCGAGGTCGACGAGCTCCTCGAGGGCATAGCCGGAGGCGAGCCGCTCGCGCTTCGCAACCGGGCGCTCTTCGAGCTCGTCTACTCGGCGGGCCTCCGCAGCGCGGAGGCGGTCGCACTCGATCTCGGTGACGTCGACTTCGAGCAGGAGGCCGTCCACGTCAGGGGCAAGGGCGGAAAGGAGCGAGTGGTACCACTCGGCGAGGAGGCGGCCTACCGGCTTCGCCTCTACCTCGAGGACGCCCGGCCGCAGCTCGCGCGGCGAGCGGAGGCCGCGCTCTTCCTCTCGGCCCGCGGGCGGCGGCTCGACACGAGCACGCTGCGCCGTCTCCTCCCCCACCCGCACCGCCTCCGCCACGCGTTCGCCACGCATCTCCTCGAAGGCGGCGCCGACCTGCGCGTGATCCAGGAACTCCTCGGCCACAGCTCGCTCTCCACGACGCAGGTCTACAGCCATGTCGACGGCCGCCGTCTACGCAAGGTCTATGACAGAGCCCACCCGAGATCCTGACGTCGAAGCATTCCTGGCCGTCGGCGCGGCTCGACTCGCACCGCGCACGGTGGACGCGTACCGCCGGGACCTCGAGGCTCTCGTGGCCTGGCTCGGGCGACCGGCGGGCTCGGCGACGAGGGACGATCTCGAGCGCTACCTCGCCCAGCTCCGGGCAGACGGGCTCGCGGGCTCGACGATCGCCCGCCGGCTCGCGGCCGTGCGCTCGCTCTTCCGCCACCAGCTCCTGATCGGCGCCCGCGACGACAACCCGGCCGTGGAGATCGAGTCTCCGCGCCGGCCCCGCCGCCTCCCGCGCACGCTCTCGCCCGGCGAGGCCGAGCGGCTCGTGCAGGCGGCCGCCGGGACAACACCCCGCTCCCTGCGCGACCACGCGCTCGTGGAGCTCCTCTACGGCGCAGGCCTCCGCGTGAGCGAGGCGGTCGGGCTCGAGCGAGGCGGAGTCGACCTCGACGAGCGGCTCGTCCGCTCCCTCGGCAAGGGCGGCAAGGAACGCGTGGTACCGATCGGGAGAAGCGCCGCCGAGGCCCTGCGCCGCTACCTCTCGCGCGGCAGACCTCACCTGGATCGCCGCCACCGGCCCGAGCTCTTCCTCAACGCCCAGGGCGGCCCGCTGACGCGAGCCGGCGCCTTCCTCATCCTGCGGCGGCTGGCCGAGAAGGCAGGGCTCGAGCCGGGCCGCGTGCACCCTCACCTGCTACGGCACTCTTTCGCCACGCACCTGCTCGAAGGGGGCGCCGACCTCCGCAGCGTCCAGGAGATGCTCGGGCACGCCGACCTCGCCACGACCGAGCTGTACACGCACGTGACCGACCGGCGCCGCCGAGATTCCTACTTCGCGGCTCATCCCCACGCACGCCGAAAGCTCAAGGTTTCCGGTGAGGCGCCGATGGCAAAACCGAAGAGAGATGGCTCAACTTGATCCGCAGACCGCAATGCTCATCACGCTCACGATGGGCGTGGGCTACCTGATGGTGCTGAGCGGTGTCGGAAAGAGCATGCTGGACTGGAAGCGCCGCCGCACCTGCCCTTCCTGCGGCCGCCAGCCCTGCGCCTGCCACTGAGCTCCAGGCGACTTAGTAACAGAGTGTTACTTGGCCTTAGCGCCTGCCATTAGCCCCCCGCGACTTGGCAACAGACTGTTACTTGGCCTCAGTGCCCGACACCCCGCGACTCCGCGCCGACTTAGTAACAGAGTGTTACTTGGCCTCAGCGCCTGACGGCGGCGCGCTTGCGGAGCGCCTCGGCGATCTTCCGCGCCGCTGCCCGTAGCTCGCGGGCCTGCTCGTCGTCGTCTGCGAGCGAGTTCAGGAGCAGGATCGTCTCCCGTTGTGGAGACCCGTGATCGAGGCACAGGATCGCCAGGCGCCGCACAGCCTGGTTCTCGTCGTGACTCGCCAGCTCGTGCAGGAGCGGGCGCGCCGAGTTGACGAGGGCCGGGTGCTCCCGTGACAGGAGCTCGAGCGAGATCAGGGCCGAGCCGCGGCACGCGGGGCTTTCGTCCTCGAGCCCCCGGCGGAGCAGCTCTGCCTTCTGGCGATAACGAAACTGGCCGATCGCGCGGTAGGCCACGGCCCGCTCGCGGTAATCGGCTGACCGGGCCAGGCCCTCGACCTCGTCCTGCCAGCGAGTTCGCAGGCCCGCGAGCGCCTGCTCCTCGCCCTGCTCTGCGAGTGCGGCCGCCTCGGCTGCGGCTGACGCGAGCTCAGACAGCGGAGAACGACCTGGGAGCCGGGCCGACGTAGCGCGCGGAAGGCCGGAAAAGACGACCCGTTCGCTTCTGCTCGAGGATGTGGGCCGACCAGCCGGCGACGCGGGAGCAGGCGAACATCGCAGGCGCGAGCGGTGGCGGGATCTCGGCGACGTCGAGCACGATCGCCGAGTAGTACTCCACGTTCGTCGCCAGCACGCGCTCCGGATGAGCCTCTTGCAATGCCGCGAGCGCAACCTGCTCGAGCTCCTCCGCGATCTCGACCTGAGGGGAGCCGAGCTCCTTCGCGGTCCGCTTCAGGATGCGGGAGCGCGGGTCCTCCGCCCGGTAGATCCGGTGCCCGAAGCCCATGATCCGCTTCCCGGCCGCGAGCGCCTCACGCACCCAGCGCTCGGGATCCCCCATCTTCGTAACCTCTTCGAGCATCGGCTTCACGTAGGCGGGGGCTCCGCCGTGAAGCGGGCCGGAGAGCGCCCCGACCGCAGCGGACAGGGCGGCGCCGCAATCGGCGCCCGTCGAGGCGACGACCCGCGCCGTGAAGGTGGAGGCGTTGAGGCCGTGCTCGGCCGTGCAGATCCAGTAGGTGTCGATCGCCTTGACATGGTCCGGATCGGCCTCGCCCCGCCATCTGAGCAGGAACCTCTCGGCGGCCGTCTCACCCTGCCCGACGACGTCGTCGGGAGCCGGCTCTCGACCGTCGGCTTTCGCGGCCGAACGCGCGACGATCTCCATCATCTGAGCCGAGAGGCGGCCGAGATCCTCGCGGGCCTGGTCGTCGGAGATCTCATTCAGCTTCCCGAGCTTCCATTCGCCCGCGATCCGCGCTGTCTCCGCCTGGAGATCTGCGGGGGCGTCGCCGGAGAGCGCGGCCGGCTCGTAGGGCTCCGGTACCGGCATCTTCGACTCGAGGTCGTTATCGACGAGCAGCCCCCAGACGTTCTCGTAGGGGTGGATGCCGACCAGCTCTTCGATGTCGACTCCCCGGTACCTGAGCGAGCCGCCCTCGCGGTCGGGCTCGGCGATCTCCGTCTCGACCGCGACGACGCCCTCGAGGCCTGGCTTGAAGTCATTCATCCGAGCCGAATGTACCGAAGTGGCGGAGCGTCAGGAGGCGCGCACCGGCCAGGCGCGCTCACCCGGCCCGACGTACTCGCCCGCAGGCCGGATGATCTTGTTGTTCGCGTGCTGCTCGAGCACGTGCGCGGCCTGGCCGGCCACCCGGCTGCACTCGAAGAGCGGCGTGAAGAGATCGTTCGGAACCCTCAGGTACCGGTAGACCGAGCCGCTGTAGAGGTCGACGTTCGGCCACAGATGCTTCTGCTCGCGCACCTCGCGCTCTGTCGCCTCGGTGATCGCGTACCAATTCGGCTCGCCGCCCTCGTGCGAGAACTCTTCCGACAGCTTCTTGAGGATGGGGACCCGGGGATCCATCGTCACGTAGACCGGATGGCCGAATCCGAAGAGCGTCCTCTTCTCGTCGAGGTAACGGCGAACGCCTTCGGGGACTGCCTCGACCGAGCCGAACTCCTCGAAGATCCGCATCGCCGCCGCGTTCGCGCCGCCGTGGGTCGGGCCCTTCAGCGCGCAGATCGCGGCAGTGATCGCAGAGTGCAGGTCCGCACCCGTGCCGGCGACGACCCGGGCCGCAAAGGTCGAGGCGTTCAGCTCGTGCTCGGCGTGCAGGATCAACGCGACGTCGAAGGCGCGGATCTCGCTCTCGGTGGGAGCGTCACCCCTGAGCATCCTCAGGAAGTTCTCCGCATAGGACAGCGACGGATCGGGCTCGACCGGTGCGAGCTTCTGCCGCAGCCGGTGATGACGAGCGACCATCGTCGGCAGCCGCGCGATCAGCTGCACCGCTTTTCGGCGCTCGTTCTCGCGGTCGATCGCCGCCTCGGCCGGATCCGAGAACGAGAGCATGGAGACGCCGGTGCGCAGCATCTCCATCGGCATGACGTCGAGCGCGTTCCCGTCGATGACCGTGCGCACGTTCGCGGGTAGGTCTCGCTCCGAAAGCTCCTGCCTGAAGACCTTCAGCTCGTCAGGGCCGGGCAGCTCGCCTTCGAGCAGGAGAAAGGCGACCTCCTCGTACGTCGCGTGCTCCGCGAGGTCGGCGATGTCGTAGCCCCGATACCTGAGGATTCCCCGCTCCGCGTCGATCGAGGAGAGAGCGGTCTCGGCGACGGCGACGCCTGAGAGCGCGACCGATTTCTTGGCGAGCTTCGCGGCCATCGCGTCGCACACACTAACCCCCTCGTTAGAGTCCCGGCCGTGGCGCACAAGGTCGTCCTCATCCCCGGCGACGGAACCGGGCCCGAGCTGGCCGAGGCAACCCGGCGCGTGCTCGAGGCGACCGGCGTCGAATTCGACTGGGACGTCCAGGAGGCGGGCAGCGACGTCATGGAGCAGTACGGCGGAAACCCGCTCCCCGACCAGGTTCTCGACGCGATTCGGGAGAGCGGCGTTGCGCTGAAGGGGCCGATCACGACCCCGATCGGCGGCGGCTTCCGCTCGGTCAACGTCGCCCTCCGCAAGGGCCTGGATCTCTACGGTCAGGTCCGTCCGTGCAAGAGCTATCCCGGCGTCCGCTCGCGCTACGAGGACGTCGACCTCGTGATCGTCCGCGAGGCGACCGAGGACCTCTACGCCGGCATCGAGTACGAGGTCGGCACCGACGAGGCGCGCGAGCTCACGGAATGGATCCGCGCCCACGGGGGCCGACTCCGGGACGAGTCGGGCATCTCGATCAAGCCCATCTCGATCGATGGGACGCGCCGCATCGTGCAGTTTGCGTTCGACTACGCGCGCCGCCTCGGCCGTCGCAAGGTGACGAGCGTGCACAAGGCGAACATCATGAAGTTCACCGACGGGCTCTGGCTGCACATCTCGCGCGAGGTCGCCGAACAGAACCCGGACATCGAGTTCGAGGACCGGATCGTGGACAACCTCTCGATGCAGCTCGTGCAACGGCCGGAGGAGTACGACGTCCTCGTCCTCCCGAACCTCTACGGCGACATCGTCTCCGACCTCGCCGCGGGGCTGATCGGCGGCCTCGGCCTCGCCCCGGGCGGGAACTTCGGGACCGAGGCGGCCGTCTTCGAGCCGACGCACGGCTCGGCGCCGAAATACGCGGGCCAGAACAAGGTCAACCCGATGGCGATGATGCTCTCGGGCGTGCTCATGCTGCGCCACCTCGAGGAGGGCGAGGCCGCCGACCGCCTCGAGCAGGCGATCGCCGAGGTGATCGCGGAGGGACGCAGCGTGACCTACGACATGAAGCCGTCGCGAGACGACCCGACTGCGGTCGGGACGAGTGACGTCGCGGACGCGATCATCGGGAAGCTGGGGGTACGGGTATGAGCAAGCGGCACAAGGTGACCGTGGTCGGCGCCGGCAACGTCGGCGCAACGTGCGCGCAGGAGCTCGCCAGGCGCGACTACATGGACGTCGCGCTCGTCGACATCAAGGAAGGGCTCGCGGAGGGCAAGGCCCTCGACGTCAACCAGGCCGGCGCGGTCCTCGGCTACGAGCCGAACACGACCGGCTCGACCGGGTACGCGGAGAGCGCGGGCTCGCACGTCGTCGTCGTCACCGCGGGAGTCCCGCGGACCGGCGACATGAGCCGCGACGACCTGGTCTCGACGAACGAGAAGATCGTCGGCTCGGTCACGCGCGAGGTCGCCGAGCGCTCGCCCGACGCGATCCTGATCGTCGTCTCGAACCCGCTCGACGCGATGTGCCACGTGGCGAAGAACGTCTCCGGCTGGCCGAAGGAGCGCGTCTTCGGGATGGCGGGGATCCTCGACACCGCCCGCTTCTCGACGTTCATCGCCTGGGAGACCGGCTCGTCTGTGAAGGACGTCTCCGCGATGGTTCTCGGCGGGCACGGCGACCAGATGGTCTCGGTGGTGTCGGCGACGACTGTGGGCGGCGTTCCGTTGCGCAAGCTCGTGCCGGAGGCGCGCATCGCGGAGCTCGTGAAGCGAACAGCCGGGGGGGGCGGCGAGTTGGTGACCCTCCTCGGGACCTCCGCTTGGTACGCGCCCGGCGCGGCCGCGGCCCAGATGGTCGACGCGATCATGCTCGACGAGAAGCGGGTCCTGCCCTGCACGGCCTACCTCGAGGGCGAGTACGGCATCGACGCCCTCTACATGGGCGTCCCGGTGAAGCTCGGAGCGGGCGGGGTCGAGGAGATCGTCGAGCTCGACCTGTCAGACGACGAGCAGGCCGCCCTCCAGGCGTCGGCGGAGGCCGTGCGCGACGTCGTCGGCGTCCTCAGCTCTTAGAGGTGGTTTCGTAATGGCCCGAAATGGGTCGACCGGTCGGTTCAGACGGACACCGGGCGGAGGCGGAGTCCGGCGTCCCTCGGCATCGCTCGCGATGCCGATAGGGGCTATGCCGGCTTTGCCGGCGTGGCCGTCCTGCACCGCGGCACCGCAAGCGCTGCCTTGCCCGTGCGGTTGTCACACATTCGACACGATCGCGTCACCCACGTGTGCGCTTTTCCCCGGTACGATCGATTCGGGGAGGAGGTTGGCTGTGCCTAACCAAGGGCCCGGGCTGAGCTGACAGTGGAGCTCGGACTCAAAGGCCGAACGGCCATCGTCTGCGGCGCCTCCTCGGGCATGGGACTGGCGTGCGCCGAGTCGCTCGCCGGCGAGGGCGCGAATGTCGCGGTGTTCGCCCGCCACCGGGATCTCCTCGAGAGCGAGGCCGAGCGGATCGGCGCCCTCGCCGTCCGCGGCGACCTGACGAACCCGAAGGATCTCAAGCGCCTCGTCGAGAAGACGGTCGAAGCCTTCGGAGGGATCGACATCCTCGTCAACAACGGCGGCGGCCCGCCGCGAGGTCCTGCGCTCGAGCTCTCGGACGAGAAGGTCGAAGAGGCCGTCGAGCTCCTGCTGCTCTCCGCCGTCCGCCTCACGAATCTCTGCCTTCGACATCTGCGTAAAAGCGGTCACGGGCGCGTGATCAACATCACGTCCAGCTCCGTCCGCGAGCCGATCGACAATCTCGCTCTCTCGAACTCCGTCCGCCCCGGCGTGATCGGCTGGGCGAAGACCCTCGCGCGGGAGGTCGGCTCCGACGGCGTGACGGTCAACTCGATCGCGCCGGGCCGGATCGAGACCGCACGGCTCGCCGAGGTCTACGTCAACCGCTCACGCGCCGACGATCTCGCGGCCATCCCGCTCCGGCGCTTCGGGCGCCCGCGCGAGGTCGGCGAGGTCGTCTGCTTCCTCGCGTCCGACCGCGCGAGCTACGTCACGGGCACGGTGATCGCGGTCGACGGCGGCCTGACCCACAGCCTGCTGTAGGGGCGGCCTCCTTCGGCAGGCCGCGCCTATCCTGAGACCGTGGCCCGCTTCTTCACGCCAGTACGCCTGCTCGCAGCAGGCGTCGTGCTGCTCGCGATCGTCGGCGTCCTCTACATCGCCCCCTCGGACGAGTACATCTTCCTGCCCGTCACCGCGCAGGCGGTCGCACCGTACGTCAAGGTCGCGGGCGAGCGGGACGACCATGACGGGGGTGGCCTCTACTACGTCGCCGTCGAGGTCAGGAAGGCGAGCATCTTCGAGAAGCTCTTCCACGGCTTCCACGAAGGGGCGACCCTCGTTCCGGCGGACGAGGTGCGCGCGCCGGGCCAGAGCGAGAGGCAACGCCGGAAGACCGGCCTCCGCCAGATGGCGCAGTCCGAGGACATCGCCCCGGTAGTCGCCCTCCGTGAGCTCGGCTACGAGGTCGACAAGTCCTTACCCGGCGCTGGGATTGCGGAAGTCTCGCCGAACGGCCCGTCCGCCGGGAAGCTCAAGCAGGGAGATGTCGTCGTCCGTGTGGATGGGACGCGCAGCCCGTCCACCGTCGATCTTCGCAGACTGATCACGAAACACCGGCCCGGCGAGACCGTGAAGCTCACCCTCCGGCGCGGGGGACGGCTCCGGACGGTGACCGTGAAGACGATCGCCGACCCCGACGAACCGGCGCGGGCGCTGATCGGCGTCATTCCGAGCTGCGCGCTCGAGACGTCCGACGGCCTCGACTTGCCGGTCTCGGTCAACATCGACGTCGGCCAGGTCGGGGGCCCATCGGCCGGGCTGGCCTTCGCGCTCGACATCGTCGAGGAGCTCGGCCGTGACGTCGACCACGGACACAAGGTCGCGGCGACCGGTGCGCTCTGCGCCGACGGCACCGTCGTGCCCGTCGGAGGCCTGAAACAGAAGACGATCGGCGCCAGGCGCGCCGGGGCCGACATCTTCCTCGTGCCGGTTGGGGAAAACGCGGATCTGGCTCGGCGCTATGCCGGGCGCATGCGGGTCGTGCCTGTGCAGAGTTTTCGACAGGCGTTGCACGAGCTGGCAACAATCTCCAGAAAAGAGAAGAAAAGCTGAGATTTCGGTACTTTCGTTCCTCTCGGAAATTGCTCAGTTTTCGTCTCTGACAACCCTTGTAACCCGCGGACAGACCCCTATGATCGCGCCGTGGTCAGGAGCCGTTCCCGGAAGCAAAAGTGAAGGAGAGCAAGAAGAATAGAGCAAGTTGCTCACTTTGCTATTTCCGGCAGGCGGGCCTGTGCGCTCTCCCCGACTCTCCTTGCCCAACCTATCGCCCGGTTGGACGCGGGGCCCTCTCTCCGCCGCGGCAGGCCCGCCTGGTACCTCGCCCCCTGCAAGAGCTCGCCGGGAACGCCGCGTAGCGCGTCGGTTACCGACCGTAGACTCCGGCCATGCGCCTGTTCCGCCGACGCCGTCCGAGCGGCCCCCTCGAGGACTGGCAACCGCGGCTCTACGCGATCCTGATCGGGCTCGTCCTGATCGTGGGCTGGGTGATCGCGTTCATCGTCAAGAACAACGACCGGATCAGCATCGACTTCGTGCTCTTCAGCGCGAGCACCTCGCTGATCTGGCTGATCATCCTCCTGCTCGCGCTCGGATTCCTCGGCGGCGTCCTGCTCTCGCAGCTCTATCGCCGGCGACGGCAGCTAGGCGGAGCGCCGCAGCGAGACGCCGGCGCGGACGGCTGACGCCAGCCTGCGCACGCCCTCGCCGATCTCGTCCGGCGAGACGTAGCTGAACGCGAGCCGGATCGCGCTCTCGCCGCCGCCCTCCGGGAAGAAGTCGGCCCCCGGGACGAACGTGACGCCCTCGGCGGCGAGCTCGGCGGTCGCGAGGCCGTCGGGCAGATCCAGCCAGACGAAGTAACCTCCCGCCGGGCTCGTCCGCTCCGCGCCCGGGAGCTCCTCATCGAGCGTGTCGAGCATGGCGTCCCGGCGCGTCCGCAGCAGATCGCACACCCTCCGCAGGTTCCGCTCGAGCATCTCCCGGCGAAGGAACTCGTAGACCGTCGCCTGCGAGAGCAGAACCGGCGTGATGTACGCGCCCGCGGCCGCGGCTTCGAGCGCGGGTGCGAGCTCGCTCGGCAGGACGAGGTAGCCCACGCGGAGCCCCGGCGCGACCGTCTTCGAGAAGGACGAGCTGTAGACGACCCCCTCGCCGTCCATGAGCTCGAACACGGACGGCGGTGACTCGCCCTCGAAGCGAACGAGGCTGTAGGGATCGTCTTCGAGCACGAGCAGGTCTCGCTCGCGGGCGAGCGCCGCGAGGCGCTCCCGCCGTTCCACCGAGAGCGTGCGCCCGCTCGGGTTCTGGAAGGTGGGGATCGTGTACAGGAAGCTCGGCGTGGTCGACTCGAGAGCATCCGCGAGGGCGTCTACGTCCAGGCCCTCCTCGTCCAGCGGAAGCGCAATGACCGCGGCCTCGAGCGAGGCCAGGATCTTGAGCGGGCGGTCGTAGGTCGGAGCCTCGACGAGCACCGGGCCCCGCGGCGCGAGCAGCCGAGCGAGGAAGAGGAAGCCTTCGAGCGACCCATTGGTGAGGACGACGCGGCCCGGGTCGACGCCGTGCCGCTCGGCGATCCACTCCCGGAGCGGGGCGTAGCCGCCCGCCGGGCCGTAGCTGAGCACGACCCGACCGTCCCGGGCGAGGACCGCAGCCGCGCAGTCGGCGAGCTCGTCGACCGGAAGGCACTCGGGCGCCGGAACTCCGCGCGCGAACGAGATCGGCTCCACGCCGGACAGCCTAGAATCATCTACGCATGGACGTGCGGGGTCGTCTCTTCTCGGCCGTGGCGCTGGCGGCGCTGGCGCTTCCAGGCTCTGCTGCCGGGGCCCTCGAGGTGCGCCTCGCGGTCGTTCCCTCGCCACCGACGGTCGGCGACCCCACGGTTGTCCGGCTGCGCCCCTACTGGCCGTACAACCGCCCGGACGGCACGTGCTGCCGCCTCGTCCCCGCGAACGTGAACTACCCGTTCCGGGTCGAAGCCGTTTCGCCGGCCGGCAGGGTCTCGCGCATCACCGTCCGCAAGACCGGCAACCGCTACCTCTGGGCGGGCTCGTTCGTCTTCCGGCGGGCGGGCCGCTGGACCGTGCGGGCGCCCCAATGGGGGCCGCGCTACAGCACGCGCTACGGCGCGCGGCCGAGGATACGGTTCTCGGTGATCAGGGCGCCCGCGGTCTCTGCGGCGAGCTCGGCGACCTCGGTCGGCGTCGTCCCGACCCTGACCCCGGCGGCCTCGAGCGCCTCCTTCTTCGCCTGGGCCGTGCCCGAGGAACCGGAGATGATGGCGCCCGCGTGTCCCATCGTCTTGCCGGGGGGCGCCGTGAAGCCCGCGATGTAGGCGACGACGGGCTTCGACATCTCCGCCTCGATGAAGCGGGCCGCCTTCTCCTCCTCGTCGCCGCCGATCTCGCCGACCATGACCACGACCTCGGTCTCCTCGTCGGCCTCGAACTTGCCCAGGATGTCGATGAACGACGAGCCGACGACCGGGTCGCCGCCGATACCGGCGATCGTCGAGTTGCCGAGCCCGAGCTGCGTGAGCTCGTGCCCGATCTGGTAGGTCAGCGTCCCCGAGCGGCTGACGAGCCCGATCCGGCCCTCGCGGAAGATCTCCGCCGGGATGATCCCGACGTTCGCCTTTCCCGGCGAAAGGGAGCCGGGGCAGTTCGGGCCGAGCATCGTGATCCCGCGCGGCCTCAGGTAGTTGTAGATCCGCAGCATCTCGTGCGCCGGCAGGCCCTCGGCGATGCAGATGACCGTCTCGATCCCGGCGTCGATGTCCTCGTAGATCGCATCGGCCGCGAAGCGAGCGGGGACGAAGACCATGGCGGTGTTCGCGCCGGCCTCGGCAACCGCCTCGGCGACGGTGTCGAAGACCGGGATGCCGGCCACGTCCTGCCCGCCCTTCCCCGGGGTGACGCCGGCGACGACGTTCGTCCCGTAATCGCGGTTGCGGACGCCGTGGAAGGAGCCCTCGCTGCCGGTGAGGCCCTGGACGACGAGCCGCGTCTCGGTGTCGACGATGATGGCCACGCTACGCGTCCAGGTTTCCCTGAGAGACCATGCGAGACCCGTCTCCTGCTCGCGGGAGAACTCGCCCTCTCAGGATGATCGCCTCAGACTCCACCAAACCGTCCTCGGTCCTGTCGGCAAGCAGCTCGCGCACTCTCGCGGCGTCGTCGGGCGGTGTCCCCACGCGCTCGAGCCAGGGCTCGACCGGCAGGCGCCGGCGCATGATCTCGAGCACGTCGACCTCGAGCCCGGCACCGGCGAAGAACGAGCGCCACTCGTCCTCGCTGTAGCAGCGGACGTGGCTCGGGTCGTGGAGCCGCTCGGCCTCCTCGACCCGCTCGCTCTGAAAGAGGTTGTCCTGGACTACGACGCGGTCACGGCTGACCCGGGCCATCTCGCGCACGGCCAGCTCGACATCGTCGAAGTGATGGGCGGCAATCCGGCAGACCGCCACGTCGAAACTCCCGTCCGCGAAGGGAATGTCTTCCCCCCGCGCCACGACATCGGGCTCCATCCCCGGCGCCGGATCGAGCGAGACGACGTTGGCGCCGGCCTCGCGCAGCCGGCGCGCGACGTGGCCGCCGCCGGTCGCGACGTCGATCGCGGTCACGTCCTCGCCCGGCTCGCAGAGCTCGACGACGCGGTCGAGGTCAGTGCCCTCGCGATGCGTAGGGCTCTCGCGCATGGCCTGCGCTCGCTTCGACCAGGTATCCGTCACGCCGCCAGCTCCACCACACGCCGGGCCGCGTCGAGCATCGTCGGCTCGACGTGGAGGTTCGCCGAGCCGGCGTCGGCGAGCAGCTGCCGGCCCTCGTCGGCGTTCGTCCCGTCTAGGCGGACGACGATCGGCTCCTCGATCGCGATCTGGTCGAGCGCCTGGAGGATGCCGCGCGCAACTTCGTCGCAGCGGGTGATGCCGCCGAAGATGTTGAAGAAGATCGCCTTCACCTGGGGGTCGGCGCTGATGATCTCGAGCGCGTCCACCACGCCCTGCGCGTCTCCGCCGCCGCCGAGGTCGCAGAAGTTCGCCGGACGCCCGCCGGCGAGCCCGATCACGTCCAGCGTCGACATCACGAGGCCGGCGCCGTTGCCGAGGATCCCGACCTCGCCGTCGAGCTTCACGTAGGTGACGCCTTTCTCGCGCGCGGCGCGCTCCTCCGGCGGGTACGCCTCGAGGTCGCGCATCTCGGCGATGTCGGGATGCTTGTAGAGCGCGTTGTCGTCGACCGTGAACTTGGAGTCGAGCGCCTTCACCTCGCCTTCGGGCGTCACGATCAGCGGATTGATCTCGCAGAGCATGGCGTCCGCACCGACGAACGCGTCGTAGAGCCGTCCGACCATCGCCAGGATCTGCTTCTGCTCCTCCGGATCTTCGATTCCGGCCGCATAGATTAGGCGCCGCGCCTGGTAGGGCTGGTAGCCCTCGAGGGGGTCGACGTGGAGCCGCGCCAGCGCCTCGGGGCGCTCGGCCGCGACCTCCTCGATCTCGATTCCGCCCTCCTTCGTGAGCATGAAGAGGGCTTTCTTCTCGCCCCGGTCGAAGGTGACCGAGAGGTAGTACTCCTTCGCGATCTCGGAGGCCTGCTCGATCCAGAGCTTGCGCACGACGTGCCCGCGGATGTCCATGCCCAGGATCGCCTCGGCCTGGCGCGCGGCGTCCTCGGGCGAGTCGGCGAGCTGGATTCCGCCGGCCTTTCCACGGCCGCCGGTGAGGACCTGGGCCTTGACGACGACCTGCCCGCCGAGCTCCTCGGCCGCCGCGCGCGCCTCGTCGGCGCTCGTCGCGAGCCGTCCCTCCGAGACGGGAATGCCGAAGCGGCGAAAGAGCTCCTTGCCCTGGTACTCGTAGAGGTCCACCGGCCGGCGACTCTAGCGGAGACCCGTGCCTCCACACCCCGGCGCCATGCCTTAGAGTCGCGCGGTCACCGACACGAAGGAGGCGACGTTGAGCGAGCAGGACATGAGCTTGAGCGAGGAGGAGATCGGTAGCGAGTCCAGCACGGGAACAAGCTCCGAGGTCGCCGATCCCGACGAGGGGGACAGCGACGGCATGGACTCAACGGACACCGACGCTGACTCGTCCGATTCAGACTCGGACAGCACAGACGCGTAGCACCGCAAGTGGCGCCCTGACGCGCTGCATCGCGCCCGTCGGGGCGGAGCGGTTCCTCGACGAATACTGGGAGCAGAAGCCCCTCCTCGTCCCGCGCGACGAGGAGGGGCGCTTCGACGACCTGCTCTCGGTCGCCGACGTCGAGCGGCTCGTAGCCTCGGGCGGGCTTCGCCGGCCCGCCTTCCGGCTCGTCAAGGAAGGCGAGCCGCCCGCGCCGACCGACTACACGGAGGACGTCTCCTGGCAGCCGGCGCCGTTCACCGGCACGGCCCGGGTGGAGCGCGTCGCCGCCGAGTTCGAACGCGGGGCGACGATCGTCCTCCAGGCCCTCCACGTCTACCATCCACCGCTCGCACGCTTCTGCCGGGAGCTCGAGCGCGACCTCGGCCATCCGACACAGGCGAACGCGTACTACACCCCGCGCTCGGCCCAGGGCTTCAAGCTCCATCACGACACCCACGACGTCTTCTGCATCCAGGTCGAGGGCGAGAAGCGCTGGCTCGTCTACGCGCCGGTCCTCGAGCTCCCGTTGCGCCGGCAAAAGTACGCGAAGGAGCTCGGGGAGCCCGGCGAGCCCGTCCTCGACGTCACGCTCCGCCCCGGCGACATGCTCTACCTGCCGCGAGGCTGGCTGCATCAGGCGATGACCTCCGCGTCGCACTCGCTGCACCTGACGATCGGTGTCTCGACCTACATCTGGCTCGACGCGCTGAAAGCGGCGCTCGACGATGCGGCGCAGCACGAGGTCGACCTCCGGCGCGCCGTCCCGGACCACGGCGACGGCGGCGACGACCTGCTCGAGCACCTGCGGGCGCGGCTTGCACCGCAGGCCGTCGCCGTCCGCAAGCGCCGCTCGTTCGTCCGCAACCGCCGGCCCGTGCGCGACGACCATTTCGAGCAGCTGCGCGCCCTCGAGCACCTCGACGTCGAGACCGAGCTCGTGCGCAACGAGACCGTCATCGCCGACCTGCGGCTCGAGAGCGATCGGGCCACGCTGAGCTTCGAGCAGCGCGACCTCCATTTCCCGGCCCGGATCTCCGCCGAGCTCGAGTTCGTGCTGCGGGCCGAGGAGCCGTTCCGGCTCCGCGATCTGCCCGGACGCCTCGACGACGAAGGCCGCCTCGTGCTCGGGCGCAGGCTCGTGCGCGAGGGCCTCCTCCGGATCAGCCCGGACTGAGGACGAAGCGGCGCGGACGCTTCGGCGTCGGGTCGCTGCAGGTGAGGAGGGTCAGGTCTCCGGGCTTCTGCTCGACGCGGACGGCATGGCTCCGTCCGGCGGCGGAGAAGGACACCTGCCAGGACTCGCCCGCTCTCGAGACGGACTCGAGCGCAAGCGCCCCGATCTCGATCCGGCCCGTCTGCTCGCGGACGTGGCGCTCAGCTGCCTGGACGGGGAAGGAGTAGCCGGAGCGGCCCCGGTAGTGCTCGAGCTCGATCCTGCCGGCCAGGTGCTCGTCGAGAACCGCTCCGGCAGCCCGGCCGTCGACCCGCCCGTAGTAGAGCCCTTCCGGGAGACAGACGAGGTTGCCTGCGAAGCGGTCGCCGCCGATGTGGCTCGACTGCCACACCCAGTCGGGATCGAGCTCGTCGCGCAACGCCTCGTAGAGCGGACGCCCGTAGCGCGCGCAACAGGGGTCGTGCTTCCCGTGCGTGCACACGAGGAACAGGGGATCCCCGGCCTTCGCTCCGGAACGCAGGTCGACTCCGCGCAGGTCTTCGTAGCTCTCGAATTCGAAGCGTGTCATCTGCTCCTGGCCCGGCCGGGAGACTGCGGCGAACGCGAAGAGCTCGGGACGTCGCCGGCGATCGGGCCGCCGGATGAAGACCAACCGCCCGTGGGGCACCGCCTCCACCTGCTCGCGGAGATGCCGCTTGACCTGGTCGGAGAGGCCGCTCCCGGACACCGCGTCCCGAGTCCACAGGCCCCGGTACTCGATCAGGAACCAGTTGTCGATGCGGCTCGCGGTCGCGGCGAGCGGCTCGTCGTTCTCGCGCGCGAGATCGGCGCAGAACGGCCTGGACGCCGTCAATCGGCTTCCTGGCTGACGACGCAGATGACCTGGCCCGTCGTCACAGGCTGGCCGGCCTCGACCGAGAGCTCGGACACGGTGCCCGCCCGCGGGGCTGTGATCTCGTTCTCCATCTTCATCGCCTCGACGACGCAGACCACCTGGCCCGGGTCGACCTCGTCGCCTTCGGCGACCTCGACGGCCAGCACGGTGCCCTGCATCGGGCTCACGACGGCGTCGCGAGCGGCCGAATGGTGGGCGCGTCGAAACTCGCGCTCCCGTCGGCGGCGGGCGAGCTCGGCATACGGCGGCTCGGGCTCGAGGAGCTTGACCTCGAAGCGCCGTCCGTCGAGCTCGGCGGAGACGATTCGCTCGCGAACTCGTCCGTCCGACCCTCGCGCTACGCTCGTTGTCAGATGAGACAACTCCTCCGCACGCTTCGCGAGCTCTTCGGATTCGGTCACACCCCGGCACGTTTCGCCGCGGGCGAAGCAGTCGTGCTCGAGCAGTGCGTTGTGGAAGCCGACGAGCGTCGTCACGCCGCCGATCTCGAACTCGGAGAGCGCTCGCAGCATCCGCCGCCGCGCGTGCTCACGATCGATGCCGTGGACGCAGAGCTTCGCGACAAGGGGGTCGTAGAGACCGACGACTTCGCTCCCCTCGCGGACGCCCGAATCGACTCTCACGCCCGGACCGGTCGGCTCCCGGTAGCTCGTGATCCTCCCGGGCGCAGGAAGGAAGCCGCTGGACGGATCCTCCGCGTTGATGCGGCACTCGATCGCGTGCCCGTTCAGGCGGACGTCTTCCTGGCGCAGCCATAGCGGCTCTCCGGCCGCGATCAGCACCTGCTCGCGCACGAGGTCGAGGCCCGTCACCAGCTCGGTGATCGTGTGCTCGACCTGGATTCGAGTGTTCATCTCGAGGAAGAAATACTCGCCCTCGCGGGAGAGGAGACCCTCGATCGTCCCGGCCGACCGGTAGCCGACGGCGCGGGTTGCATCGACCGCGATGCGTCCGATCTCCGCGCGCAGCGCATCGTCGATCGCCGGCGAGGGCGCTTCCTCGACGAGCTTCTGGTGTCGTCGCTGGATCGTGCAGTCGCGCTCGCCCAGATGGATGACTGCCCCGTGCGCGTCCGCGAGCAGCTGCACCTCGACGTGCCGCGGATCCTCGAGATAGCGCTCGACGTAGACGGCCGGATCCGAGAAGTACGCCTGGCCCTCCCGCCGCGCGCCCTCGAAGGCGCGCTCGACTTCGTCCGGCCCGGCGACGACCTTCAGGCCCTTGCCGCCACCGCCCGCGGAGGCCTTGATCGCAATCGGCCACCCGAGCTCGTGCCCCAGCCTGCGTACCTCAGCGGGCGAGTCGACCGGCGAGGTCGTCCCGGGAATGATCGGCACTCCGGCGGCGCGCATCGTCTCGCGGGCGGTGACCTTGGAGCCCATCAGCTCCATCGCCTCGGGGGGAGGGCCGATCCAGACCAGCCCGGCCGCGCCGCACGCGCGCGCGAAGGCGGCGTTCTCGGCGAGGAATCCGTAGCCGGGGTGGATCGCCTCCACTCCCGATCGCGTCGCGGCCTCGAGGATCCGCTCCTGGTTCAGGTAGCTCTCAGCCGCGGGACCCGGCCCGACGAGATACGCCTCGTCCGCGAAGCTCAGGTGGAGCGAGCCGCGATCCGCCTCCGAGTAGACCGCCACCGGAGAGATGCCGAGCTCTCGCAGCGTGCGGAAGATCCTGATCGCGATCTCGCCGCGGTTGGCGACGAGGACCTTGGTGAAAGGCGGCATGTCACGCGTATTCTCTCCGCGCGTGACCTTCGCTGATCAGCTGACGATGGCCCGCGCGGCCGTCGTGCCGCTCGTCGTCGCCCTCTACGTCTGGGACTTCAACGGGCACGACTACTGGGCGACGGCCCTCTTCGGGGCCGCGATGGCGACCGACTGGTTCGATGGACGGGTGGCCCGCCGCAGCGGCCGGTCCTCTGCGCTCGGCTCGCTGCTCGACCCGGTGGCCGACAAGCTGCTCGTGCTGACCGTCCTCATAGTCCTGGTCGGCCGGGACGTCTTCGCCGGCTGGATGGTGGCCGCGATCGTGGCGCGGGAGCTGCTGATCTCGGGCCTGAGGCTGGCCGCACTCGAGCGCGGGGTCGTGCTCGAGGCACGTGATCTCGGTCGCCTCAAGACCTGGACGCAAGCGGTCGCGGCGGCCCTCGGCGGCCTGGCCGCCGCCGGAGCGTTCGACGACTCGATCGCCCGCTGGGGGTTGGGAATCGCGCTGGCGCTGACGTGGATCTCAGGGCTGGACTACGCTCGGCTGGCGCCGCGGCTGCTCCGCGGAGAGCCATCGAGAGGTCCACGAGCCGGAGCGGCATCGTCCGACTCGACGTTCTCGAGCAGCCCGGCCAGCCGCCAGACGCTGCGATAAGAGGCCGGTAGCGCGCCTGTCCGGCGCCCAAGTGCCGAGAGCAGCGCTTCGCGCTCTGCAGCGCTCGGCTCAGGGGTGATTTCCACCACAACTCTTTACAGATTAAAGGCGTCTTTGAGATCCGACGATGAGTACATCCGTGAGAACTCCGCGCCTTCTCGCTCTCTTTGTGTGCGTGCTCGCGGGCTTGTCGGCTTCGCCAAGCGCATCCCCTGCACGGGCGAAGCGATCATGGGCCCTGCCCCAGATCAGGCTCGTGGTCGACCGTGGCCTCATGGCCCCGAGCGTCGCCGCCTTCCGCCCGAACGCATCGCTGACACAGGGCGAGCTGAGCGAGCTGGTGACGGAGCTGAGCCAGCTCCAGCCAAGCTCGATCCAGCGGCCGGCCGCGGCCGCAAGGCGTGCAGCCGCTCCCGTGACGATGGCCCAGCTGGACGCGCAGCTCGTCCGCGCGCTCGGCTTCGAGGAGGAAGCTACGAGCTTCCAGCAGGCGGCTGCAACAGCCGGCCTGCGACCGCCGGGGCGTTTCGGCACCGAGGTCGTCGCGCGCCTGCTCGGCCTGCGCACGAACCATCCGGCGGACCAGGAAGAGCTCGAGCGCGTTCCCACCGATCCGGCGCCACGCGCCGAGGCGGCGTACTCCGTCGCTCGGATCCTGAGCCTCTCCTCGTGGGACCGGGAGAGCGTGGAGACAGCGGCCACTGGTTTCGAGCTTCCGGCCTTCACTCCCTGGCAGCGCCGCGTTCTCACCACCGCCGTCGGCTTCCTCGGCTTCGCGTACGTCTGGGGCGGCGAGAGCGAGTATCCGGAGTCGCCCTTCGGGGTTCAGGCCAGAGGCGGCTTCGACTGTTCCGGCTTCGCCTGGCGGGTGTACAAGCTTCAGTCGTACGCGGGCGCCCCCCAGCTCGCGACCACCTTGCGCGGACGCACCGCGGCGGCGATGGCCGGAGAGGTCCCCGTTCGCCAGAGGGTCAAGCGCGCGCGGCTTGCGCCGGCAGATCTTCTCTTCTTCGGCCCCGGCGGACGGACCGCACGACCCGCCCAGATCGACCACATGGCGATCTACCTCGGCAACGGGTGGCTCATCCACTCCTCACGCTACGGCGTCGCGCTCGCCCCTGTCACGGGTTGGTACGACCAGCGGCTCGCCTGGGGCCGCCGCCCGCTCGCAGAAGCCGGGCTCTAAACCCTCACGCAGGGGATTTCCCCCGCAATTCGCACATTCACCCGAATGGGTGATGGCCGCGGGCGCCTCGACGGCAAGAATCGGCCATCAGCAGTCTTCGACCCAGGAGGTACTCAATGCTTGAGTGGCGACCCCGTCTGATCTTCCTCGCACTCGCCCTCGTCGCACTGGCGATCATCGCCGGCTATGGCGACTTCGGGCTCGACAACTGGGAGTGGTAGCCCTCTAAGGCGAGGGGAGTAGGCCGATGAAGCCGCAGCGACTGGCTCCGATCGTGGTTCCCGTGTGCATGCTCGGGCTGCTTTCGGTTCTCGGCGCCGCGTTCGCGTTCGCGACCGGAGAGCACGACGCTTCGACGCTCTTCGGCGTCGCTGCCCTTCTGGCCGCCTCGACCCTCGCCAGCCACTTCCCGGTCCCGATCGAGGGGCCGAACAGCGGGGGCGTATCGCTCTCGTTCGTGTTCGCGGCGAGCGCGATCGTGCTCTTCGGCTGGGCCGCCGGTGTGCTCGTGGCCTTCGCCGCGCCGGTCCTGATCCAGTTGGCGGAGCACCGCCCGCTGGTGCGCATCGCGTACAACGGCTCGGTGTTCGCCGTCGCGGCCGCGATCGGCGGAGCGCTCGTCGGTCTGATCGGCGGGGACGGCACGGATGCGCTGATCGCGAAGGTGGCGATCGCATCCTTGACGCAGTACGGCATCAATCTCGCCCTGATCTCTCTCATCGTTGCCGTCACCGGGCGGCGACCGTTCTTCGAGCTGATGAAGGCCAGCCTGCGGTGGACGATCATGATCTTCGCGCTGATGGCGTCCGCGGCGCTGGTGCTCGTCGTCCTCTGGCAGCGATCGCCGTTGCTCTCGGCGGCGCTCGTCGGCCCGCTGCTCGCCATCGCGCTCTACCAGCGCTCGACCTATCGCGCCCTCCGCGCGATGAGGCTGGCGCTCACGGATCCGCTGACCGGCCTCGGCAACCACCGGCACTTCCACGAGCGCCTCGAGCGAGAGCTCGTCAAGGCCGAGCGCAACGGGAACGACTTCAGCCTTTGCCTCCTCGACGTCGACGACTTCAAGCGGATCAACGACCTCTTCGGCCATCCCGCCGGCGACCTCGTGCTTGCCGGGCTGGCCACGTCCCTGCGCCAGAACGGCGAGGCTTTCCGGCTGGGCGGCGACGAGTTCGCGCTCCTCCTCCCCGGCTACAGCGACAACGAAGCGACCCAGACGGCCTGCGCGATCATCGATCGCATCGGCGGGCTGGGCCTCGAGCAGGTCGGCTCGGTCACCGTCTCCGCCGGCATCGCCACGTTCCCGCGGCAGGCGCCTGACCGCGGAGAGCTCATCCGCCTCGCCGACAGCGCGCTCTACTGGGCGAAGGAGAACGGAAAGAACCGTGTCCACGTCTATCGCCCAGACGTCGTCGAGCTCGCCGAGTTGAGGCGGCTCGCGACGGGGCCCGACCGCGCGGCACGCTTCCGGGCAGCCGCGAGCCTGGCCAAGGCAGTCGATCTCCGAGACACGTACACAGGCAGTCATTCCGCCCGGGTCGCCGAGCTGGCCGGGCGAGTCGCCGCCAGACTCGGGCTCGACCAGGAACAGATCGAGCTGGCCCGCCTCGCCGGCAGCCTGCACGACCTCGGCAAGCTGGCCATCCCGGAGGAGATCCTCCGCAAGCCCGGCCCGCTGACCGGCCCCGAGCGGCTCGTGCTCGAACGGCATCCGCAGATCGGCTTCCGGATGCTCGACAGCCTTCGGATCGACCCCGTGGCGGCCTGGATCCTCCACCATCACGAGCGCTGGGACGGCACGGGATACCCCGACAGGCTGCCCGGGCCCGAGATTCCGCTCGGAGCGCGCATCATCTTCGTCGTGGACGCCTTCGACGCGATGACGTCGGATCGCGTCTACCGCGGCCGGCTGAGTCAGAACGAGGCGCTGGCAGAGCTCCAGCGCTGCGCAGGAAGCCAGTTCGACCCGAGCGTCGTCACCGCGTTCGCGGAAGAGCTCGGCCTGGTCGAGGAAGACGCGCCGGTCGTCACCGCGATCGCCTCCTAGCCTTTCTCTCGCTAGAGCGGAATATTCCCGTGCTTCCGGCGCGGGCGCGGCTCGCGTTTCGTGAGCGCAGTCTCGAGCGCGTCGACCAGCAGGGGCCGGGTGCGCCTGGGGTCGATCACGTCGTCGACGTAGCCGCGCTCGGCCGCGACGTACGGGTTCGCGAACTGCTCGCGGTAGTCCGCGACGAGCTCCTCGCGGCGCGTCTCGGCGTCGTCGGCCTCCTCGAGCTCCTTGCGGAAGACGATGTTGACGGCGCCCTCGGGACCCATCACCGCTACCTCGGCGGTCGGCCACGCGAAGTTGAAGTCGGCCCGGATGTGCTTCGAGCTCATGACGTCGTAGGCCCCGCCGTAGGCCTTGCGGGTGATGACGGCGAGCTTTGGCACCGTCGCCTCGCAGTACGCGTAGAGGAGTTTCGCGCCGTGCCGGATGATTCCGCCCCACTCCTGCGCGGTCCCCGGAAGGAAGCCGGGCACGTCGACGAACGTGACGAGCGGGATGTTGAACGCGTCGCACGTGCGGACGAAGCGCGCAGCCTTGACAGACGAGTCGATGTCGAGCACTCCGGCGAGCGCCTTCGGTTGGTTCCCCACGATCCCGACCGAGTGCCCGCCGAGTCGCGCGAAGCCGCACACGATGTTCTCCGCGAAGCGCTCGTGCACCTCGAGGAACTCGCCGCCGTCGACGATCCGCTCGACGATCTCTTTCATGTCGTAGGGCTTGTTCGGGTTGTCCGGGATCAGCGTGTCGAGCTCCGGGTCCTCGCGCCCGATCGCGTCTGCGGGCTCGTTCCAGGGCGGCGGATCGAGGTTGTTCTGCGGCAGGAACGAGAGCAGGTACCGCGCGTCCTCGAGGCACGCCTCCTCGTTCGGCGCGATGAAGTGCGCAACGCCTGACTTGGCCGCGTGCGTCGCGGCGCCGCCAAGCTCCTCGAAGCTCACTTCCTCGCCGGTCACGGTCTTCACCACGTCGGGCCCCGTGATGAACATGTACGAGCTCTCCTCGACCATGAGCACGAAGTCGGTCATCGCCGGCGAGTAGACGGCCCCGCCCGCGCACGGCCCCATGACGAGGCTGAGCTGCGGGATCACGCCCGACGCCTGCACGTTGCGCCAGAAGATCTCGGCGTAACCGGCGAGCGAGACGACGCCCTCCTGGATCCGCGCACCACCCGAGTCGTTGATCCCGATCAGCGGGCAGCCGTACTTCGCGGCCAGGTCCATGACCTTGCAGATCTTCTCCGCGAAGGCCTCCGAGAGGCTGCCGCCGAAGATCGTGAAGTCCTGCGAGAAGACGAAGACCTTGCGGCCGAAGACCGTCCCATAGCCGGTCACGACCGCGTCGCCGTAGGGCCTGCGCTCCATCATCCCGAAGAGGGGATTCCTGTGGCGCACGTAGCGGTCGAGCTCGACGAAGGAGCCGGGGTCGAGCAGCTTCTCTAGCCGCTCGCGGGCGAGCATCTTGCCCGCGTCGTGCTGGCGCTTGACCGCCTCCGGGGTGCCCGCGTGCTGGGCCTCGTCGCGGAGTTTTTGGAGCTGCTCGAGCTTCCGTTGAGTCGATTCGTCCGTGGTGGCCATGGCGTGTGAGCCTAGTACAGTCGCCGCCGTGGGACTCCCGCCGCTCGACCGCTCGACGATCTGGCCCTTCGAGAACGGCGAGCTGGGCGAGTTCTACTACCAGCGCTACGCCCACCCGACCGGAGTCGAGGCCGAACGCGCCCTCGGCGAGCTCGACGGCGGCGAGGCGCTCCTCTTCTCGTCCGGCTCGGGCGCGACGACCTCAGTCGTCCTGGCACTCCTCGAGCCCGGGAGCACGATCGCCGTCGCCGAGGGGTGCTACTACGGAACTCCCACGCTTTTCCGAGAGCTCGAGCGCTGGGGCCTCCGGCACGTCGAGTTCGATCAGACCGGGCCGCCCCCCGACGGCGTCCAGCTCGTCTGGCTCGAGGCGCCGTCGAACCCGTTCCTGACGATGCCCGACCTCGAGGCCGCAGCCGCTCATCCCGCGCCGGTCGTCGTCGATCGAACCCGTTCCTGACGATGCCCGACCTCGAGGCCGCAGCCGCTCATCCCGCGCCGGTCGTCGTCGATGCCACCGCCGCGACGCCCGTCAATCTCCGGCCGCTCGAGCACGGTGCCGACCTCGTCCTGCACAGCGCGACGAAGTTCCTCGGCGGCCACTCGGACGTGCTCCTCGGCGCGGTCGTCTGCCGCGATACCGAAACGGCGGAGCGCCTGCGGGAGTTCCGGAGCCGCACCGGCATCGTCGCCGCCCCGGACGCCGCGTGGCTACTGCTTCGAGGGTTGAAGACGCTCGAGGTCCGAGTCCGCCGTCAGACCGAGAGCGCGACGGAGCTCGCGCGGCGGCTCGAGGCCCACCCGCGGATCGAGGTCGTTCGCTACCCCGGTTTCGGCGGCCTCCTCTCGTTCGACGTCGCCCGCGACGCCCGGCGGGTCGAGACCGCAACGCGCCTGATCGTGAACGCGACGAGCCTCGGCGGCGTCCAGTCGTCGATCGAGTCGCGCCACCGCTGGGAGGGCGACCGGGTCCCGGAGAACCTCCTCCGGCTCAGCGTCGGCCTGGAGGACGTCGACGAGCTCTGGGCCGATCTCGAGCAGGCGCTCGCGGACTGACGTCCTCCTGGTCGGCAAGCACTTCCGCGAGCCACCGCCGCGCCTCGCGGACGAGGGTCGGGTTGGTCTCGAACGTGTAGTACGAGAGAGCGATCACGGCCTGGGATAGGACCCAGCCGCGCGCCCGAGCCCAGGTCGCCTCGTCGACCGAAAGCGCTGACCGAAAAGCGTCGCGAGCGTCCGCGGGGAACAGCTTCCACGCGACCATCACGTCGCA
>WNGB01002049.1_pt1 | contig 32817 bp, 24 predicted proteins | sample 5400681 | NCBI WGS metagenome assembly WNGB01 (sample SAMN13153367, study PRJNA577476) | soil metagenome | isolation source: 115 cm soil or saprolite under grassland replicate 2 | place: USA:California | collected 2016-06-15
GGCGCGGTCGTGGCCAGCGGTGCCGTCGTCACGCCGCCCTGACCGCCGGGCGGGCCGAGCAAGAGCACCTGGCCGACGCGAATCACGTTGACGTTCTCGATGTTGTTCCACGCCGCGAGCTCGCGGTAATCGAGGCCGTGATCGAGCGCGACCTGGTACAGCGTGTCGCCGCGCTTGACGGTGTAGGTCTGCGGTACCGGAGCGGGCTCGCGTCCGGGCAACCCCTCCGCGGGCGGTGCCGGCACTTGCCCCGCGGACGGAAACCCCGTGGACGGAAATGGCGCGCGCTCGATGACCGGAGCCGGTGCCCGCGTCATACATCCGGCAAGCAGCGCGGCAACGGCGAGCGCGACCCAGAACGATGCAAAGCAAGAGCGGGCGCGATAAATCATGCGAGTCCGGAGAGCAGCGGCACAAATCTTACCGCATCGTAAGTCTGCTCGCGGATGCCGCTCGGCGCTTTCTCGATGACGGTAAGCAGTTGCACGCCTTTGAGCTCCTCGTCGTGGCGCGCAAGCGGCAGCACCATGCGACCGCCGACCTTGAGGTAGCGCAGCAACGATGTGGGAACTTGCGTCGCTGCCGCCGTCACCATGATTCCGTCGACCTCGAGATCTTCGCGCAGATCGGCGGAGCCGTCGCCGTGCTTGATGCGCACGCTGTTCGCCTTGAGCGCGCGTAAGTGCCGCCGCGCCAGGGCGACGAGCGAGGCGATGCGCTCGACGGTGTACACCTCTTCGGCGAGCTGCGCCAGAATTGCGGTCTGGTAGCCGCAGCCGGTTCCGATTTCGAGGACGCGGCGCAGCGGCGCGCCGGCGCGCAACAGCTCGGTCATCCGCGCGACGACGTACGGCTGTGAGATCGTTTGTCCCGCACCGATCGGCAAGGGGCTGTCGTCGTAAGCGCGGATCGCCAGTGCATCCTCGACGAAGATATGCCGCGGCACGGCCGCCATCGCGGCCAGCACCGCTTCATCCTTGATGCCCTGCTCGCGCAGCCGCTCGACCATCCGCGTACGCGTGCGCGTCGAGGTCATGCCGATGCCGTTGAACTTCTCGCCGATGGACGTCATGACGGCACGGATCGCTCCAGCCATTGCGCGACGCGCGGCATCTCGGCGCGATGGGTTAGATCGATTTGCAGGGGAGTCACCGAGACGTATCCCGCGTCGATCGCGTGAAAGTCGGTCCCCTCGCCCGCGTCGGCCGCCGGCCCCGCGGCGCCGACCCAATAGCAGGTTTCGCCGCGAGGCGTCTCGGTCTTGATCACCGACTCCGCCTTGTGCCGCCGCCCGAGGCGCGTGATGCGATAACCCTTGAGCTCGCTTTGCGCGACATCGGGCACGTTCACGTTGAGCAGCCATTTGCCGAACGGTTGGTCGCGATGGCGCCGCAGCAGCTCGACGACCACGGCCGCGGCGGTTTCGAAGTGGCGGCCGACTTTGTTCGTAAGCGACACGGCCAGCGACGGTATGCCCAGAAGATAGCCTTCGGTGGCGCCGGCGACGGTACCCGAATAAATCGTGTCGTCGCCCATGTTGGCGCCGTGATTGATGCCCGAGATGACCATCTCCGGCAAATCGTCGAGCAACCCCGTGACCGCGAGATGGACGCAGTCGGTCGGCGTCCCGTTGACGAAGAGGAAGCCGTTGGGAGCGCGCCGCACGGTGAGCGGCCGGTCGAGCGTCAGTGAGTTCGACGCGCCGGAACGGTCGCGCTCCGGCGCGACGACGGTGATGTCGGCGTGCGGAGCAAGCTCAGCGGCGAGGCGTTCCAGACCGGGCGCGAAGTAGCCGTCGTCGTTGCTGAGCAGGATGCGCATCACGATGCGTTGAACAGGTCGCGCGGCAGCGGCGAAGCCGCCCGCGATCGATCATTATAGACGGCGCGATGGAGGATGAGGTTACGTCTTGGGCCAGTGCTCCGCGAAAACGGCGGCGACCGTCGAGTGCGCCTCGATGCGCATGAGCGTTGCGTAAAATTCGGGCCGCTGCGCTTCGAGATGCTTGCGCGTGCCGGACCACTTGGAGACGACTGCCGCGTGAATATCGAGCGCGCCGAGCTCCTCGCCGCCGAGATAGGGCCCTGCCGGAAAGAGGTCGGCGAACATCTCCCAGTGCTTGTGCAGCCGCGCGCGCGCACCGCCGCGGATGCATTCCTTGACCGCATCGTCGCTGTCGGCGTCAGCGCACCAGCGCTCGGGAAAGTCGATGACGCTGATCGCGGCATAGCAATTGGCGGCGATGAAAACCATCCCGCGCACTGCCTGCGCCCGCGCGGAAGGGTCGCGCGGCAATAATCCGCTGTCCGGGTAGACGCTGCCGAGATGAATCAGAATCGCCGCGCTTTCGGAAAGCACGCTGCCGTCGGGCAGCAGCAGCGTGGGAATCTGGCCGAGCGGGTTGACTCGCAGCAGCTCGGCAAATGCGTCGTTCGGCTCACACGCCGTCTCGACGACGCGATAGGGTGCGCCCACGATCTCCAGCGCGATCTGCGTCGTCGCCGAACCCGATCCTTTCTTGCCGTACAAGGTATACATCGCCCCTTCCCCGCAATCGACTTACGCGGTCTGTCCGCTCGACGGCATCTCCGCCATGCGACGCTGCATCTCTTCGGGCGATACGTCTTCCTTATGGGTAGCGATGGTCCAGATGTGCCCGAACGGATCGGTGATCGTGCCGCTGCGATCGCCGTAGAACTGATCCTTGAGCGCTTGCTTGACCGTGCCCCCGGCCGCCACCGCCTTGGCGAATTGCGCGTCGACGTCCGGAACGTAGAAGAGCAAGGTGATCGGGGTGCCGCCGAGCGTCTGCGGGATCTTGTGGCCCATCTCGGGCGACTCGTCGGCGAGCATCACGACGCCTTCGCCGATCTTGATTTCGGCGTGACCGATCGTGCCGCCCGGGCCGGGGAAACGCATCAGTTCCGTGGCGCCAAATGCCTTTTTGTAGAACTCCAGGGCGCGCGCCGCACCGCGAATGATGAGATAAGGCGTGACGCCGGCATATCCGCTCGGGATCCTTGGACCATGGGAGACCTCCTCTATGCGATTGCAATGAATGACACCAAGAATTGGCCGGAATGACTTGTCGCCACCGGATGGCCCCAACAGCGCGCCACAGGGTGGCGCGCCGGTTAGATCGATCTTCGCTTACGCGTTGTCAAGCAGTGCAAGCGGCAAAATAACCCATCCTAGCCTGCCGGCATCGTCACGCGATGCTCGCTCCAGTTCCTGGCACGACTCGCCGGCATATCGCCCCTGAGAGCTACGCAACCAATCTGCAAGAATGAGTCTGCCGTGACCGGCCCATCCCTTCGCCGTATCGTCCCCGTGCGGGATAGACCGGGGACGATCCTTTACCGGCCTCGCCTGGGCTCTCCCTGCCGACCCGCGCGGCTATTACCCGCCGTGGTCTCGATAACCGTAACCACCGTATCCGTAGTAACCGCCATATCCGTAAGATCGCGGATAGCCGTAGTTATAGTACCCGTAAGAGCCCGGATAGCTGTGGCGATAATAGTAACCGGAATAGCCGCGATTATCGTAATCGCGATAGCCGTAAGGGACCACCACGCAGCCGCCCAGCAGGGCGGCAAAAAGCGAAAACACCAAGGCACGTTTCATAATCGTCTCCTTTGTCCTCAAGGTTCTCCTTGGACATCGGCAAACGGTGGATAGTGCGCGGCATAGCAGCGCGACGCTGTAGTCCGGAGACCTACACTCCACGCCCAAAGGAAGAAGAAGTCACGGCGCGGTGGATTGCGGTCAACTGCGAGGCACGACCGCGCGTTTTGTTCCAGCGGTCACATCGGGAAAAGCGTCGTGAGCTATCCGCCGTTCGTGGTTGTCTTGTCCGTGCTCGTCGCGATGCCTTGTGCGCTCGCCGCGGAAACCTCGCCGGCCGACAATCCCGCAATCGACATTCATGGCTACCTGCGGATCGCGAACGAGGCGGCGACGCATCGGGAATCGCACCGGCTTTCCGAAGCAGAGTTCATCCGCATGAGCAGAGAGCGCGGGACGATCGTTCTCGATGCGCGCAGCAGGGAGAAGTACGACGAAATGCACGTCAAGGGGGCGATCAATCTCAGCTTTCCAGATATCGCGATCGAAAGCCTCGAGCGAACGCTGCCCGACAAGAGCACACGCATCCTCATCTACTGCAACAACAATTTCCAGAACGCGCCCGGGCCGTTCCCGTCCAAGCTGCCGAGCGCATCGCTCAACATCTCCACCTACATCGCGCTGTACGACTACGGCTACCGAAATGTATACGAGCTCGGGCCGCTGATCGACATCAGCGCCTCTCGACTCGAGCTCGAATCGCGAGCCGTGCGATAGAAGCGGTTCGCTCAATCGTGTAGGATGCCGTCATTCCACGGAAGGTGATGCACGCTTGGGCGATCTCGCACGGATACAGGGCATTTTGTCGCCGGTGGTTACGCCATTCGATTCCGAGCTGACCCCGGACCGCCAGCGCTTCGTCCGGCATTGCCGCTGGCTCGTCGATCGCGGCGTCGGGCTCGCGGTCTTCGGGACCAACTCCGAAGCGAACTCGATGTCGGTCGCGGAGAAGATCGCACTCCTCGACGCGTTGATCGACGCCGGCCTGCCTCCGGCGCGCATGATGCCGGGAACCGGTTGCTGCGCCTTCACCGACTCGGTCGAGCTCACGCGCCACGCGCTGCGCCACCGTTGCGCCGGGGTGTTGATGCTGCCGCCTTTCTACTACAAGGGCGTGCCGGACGACGGCTTATTTCGCAGCTACGCGGAAATCATCGAGCGCGTCGGCGAATCCAACCTGCGCATCTATCTGTATCACATTCCGCCAGTGTCGCAGGTGCCGATCAGCCTGGCGCTGATCGAGAGACTGCTCCGGGCATACCCGGGAACGATCGCCGGCATCAAGGACAGCTCCGGAGACTGGAGCAATACTCAGGCGATGCTCGAGCGGTTTCAGCCACGGGGTTTCGATGTCTTCGCAGGAAGCGAAACGTTCCTGCTCGCGACCTTGCGCGGCGGCGGCGCGGGCTGCATTACCGCGACCGGCAATGTCAACCCGCGGCGGATTGCCGAGTTGGCGCGCCGCTGGCGCGATCCGGATGCGGATACGCAACAGGCGGCGCTCGACGCGGTGCGAACCGTGTTCCAACAGTTCCCGATGATCCCCGCGCTCAAGGCCGCGATCGCGCACCATGCCGCAGATCCGGGATGGGCGACCGTGCGTCCGCCGCTCGTCGAGCTCAACCCGTTGCAGAAGAACGCGCTCGTGCAAGCGCTGCAGTCGGCGGGCTTTTCAATGTCGGGCCTGGTTCACGCCGGCGAAGATCCGCCATCCGTCGATCGAGGTCGCCAAGACCGTCCGATGGTATTAGACTAGCCGACCACGCAGTAAGCTCACCGCGGGATCGAGGACGGGATAATGTTCGCCACATCAGCGCTCCGGACAGCCCATGCAGTTGCAGGTATGGAACTGCCGCAGCGTGGCGCATTATCCGGAACGCTGGATTCGATTGTGTTTCCCTGGTCCGTTCGGGAACGGCGGGATGAGCGGCGCGTGCGCCCGGCGCTGGCCGTGCTGTTCCGCATCGCAGTCGGCCCCAATGCCGATTATTACGCTCGCCGCTTCGTCAAGTACGAACGCACTGGCCGCAGCGCACCGAGCTGGCATTGGCCCGCGTTCGCTTTGCCGACGATATGGGCCTTCTATCGCAAGCTTTGGGGCTTCGGGGTCGCCTGCGCGCTGCTGCCGGTGGCCGGGACGCTCGCCTTCACGGGATTCGATTTCAGCATCGGTGATTCCAGTCTCGCCTGGTGGGCGTGCGCCGCGCTCGGCGTATGGCTGATTCCCGGTATCGTCTCCGCGACTTGCGCCAACGCGTTCTATTACCACCGGGTGAGACGCCTGGTTCGGCGTGCCGAGGAGAACAACCGGTCTGCGGAAACCGCGGCCAGTCGCCTGCTGAAACGACGATCGACCGACATCCTGCTCGCGCTTCTGCTCGGCGTGGGGACCCTGCTTTTTGTCGGCAGCCTCATCGGGCCGCACCTGCAGATCGCCCATCACGCGCATGGCATGCGCGTGAAACTCGAGCAGGTCATGGCCGCGGTCAAGCCGCTGCAGCGTCAGGTCGAGCAAGATTGGGCACTCACGCGTTCGATCCCGCAACGACCCGACTACGGCGCGGTCCGCACGCACCAGGCGTTCGCTCTTGTCGATGGCGTCGACCTGAACCCTCGCAATGGCCGGGTGCGCGTCGACTTCGGGAACGCGGTACCCGAGCTTGAGGGAAGATCGCTTCTGCTCGCGCCGGCCGTCGACGCGTGGCAGAACCTGCGCTGGCTGTGCGTCCCCATCGATATCCCGACTGCCTACGTCCCCACGGCTTGCGGTCGCTAGCTCACATGTTCTTGTGAGAATGTCGACCATCGCCCGGCGGCGCGACGGGCTGGTCGTCATCGCGGCGTTCTGGCTCGCCGGTCAGGCGGCGACCGCGTACGCGCTATACGATCCCGCCAAGGAGTACGTGGAAGCGCCGGCGGTGGCGGCGCTTTATCCGGACCCGCTGCTCGACATTCCGACGCCGGCGTTCAAGCCCGGCAGGACCGACTTCACAAGCCAGGAAGAGCTCGTCGCCTTTGTCGACGGACTGGTCGCGCGCTCCGCCGATCTGCGCGTGCGCATCGTCGGTCGATCGCAGGAGCAGCGCGCCATTCCACTGTTGATCTTCGCCCGTCCGGCGATCGCCGACGGCAGCGAGCTCGCGAAGAACGGCAAGCCCACGGTGCTCATGATCGGCCAGCAGCACGGCAACGAGCCCGCCGGCGGCGAGGCCGCGCTGGCGTTGGCGGCCGGGTTGAGCGGCGGCCCAAGCGCGCAGGTGCTCGATCACGTGAATGTGCTTGTGGTGCCGCGCGCCAATCCGGACGGCGCCTATCATTTCGTCCGCGGCTTGAAGAATGGCGGCGACGTCAATCGCGATCACCTGCTGCTCGGCACGCCCGAGGGCCAGACGCTGGGACGGGTCTTTGTCCAATACCAGCCGGACGTCGTGCTCGACTGCCACGAATTCGGGGTCAAGCTGCGCTGGTTCGAGAAATTCCAATCGCTGCAGAAGTACGACGCGCTGATTCAGTACGCGACGGTTTCGAACCTGCCGCGCGCGATCAGCGACGCCTCGGAGCAGATGTTTCGCCAGCCGCTGCTGCGCGCGTTCGATCAGGCGGGCCTGACGCACTCGTGGTACTACACGACCAGTTACGACATGAGCGATCGCAGGGTATCGATGGGTGGCGTCGTTCCCGACACGGGACGCAACATCGCGGGACTGCGCAATGCGGTGAGCTTCCTGCTCGAGACCCGTGGCGTCGGCATCGGCCGCGCGCATTACAAGCGACGCGTGTACACACACCTGACCGCAATCCACTCGATCCTCGCCTCGACCGCACGTAACGCCGATGCGCTGCTCGCGCTCGTGCGACAGGTCCGGAAGGACGTCGCGAACGCAGCCGGGAAGGGCGAGATCGTCGTCTCGAGCGCGGCCAGCACCACCAGACACACCCTCGATCTCATCGATCCGCAGACGGGAATGGACCGGCAGGTCGAGGTCGATTGGTGCTCTGCGCTCGAGATTCAGACGCGCCTCAAGCGGTCGCGTCCCGGCGGCTATCTGCTCCCCGCCTCCGAGAGTCGGGCTGCGCGCCGCCTGCGCGATCTCGGCGTAACTGTCTTGCAGCTTGCTGAAGACGCGAGTCTCGACGTCGAGCGCTATCGCATCATCCGGACCGACGAGAGCAAGAAGGATGATGTCCGTCGCAACGAGGAGGAAGGATCGATCGGCGTCGTCCAGATCGTCACCGCGACGGAGGTGGTCACCGTCGCGGCGCATCGCAGCGACTTCTACGTGCCGCTCGATCAGCCGCTGGCGAACGTGATCGTCGCCGCGCTCGAACCCGAGACCCAGAGCAGCTTCGCCGCCAATCGGCTGTTGAGCCTGCCGAAGGCCGACGTAAGCCAAGCCGCGTTCTTGCCGCTCTACCGGCTGCCAGAGAAGCTCAAGGCGACGGCTCTCGTCTGGGATGGGAACTGATCGGCGCGAGGCCCATCACTGCGCTGGGCAGGGTGCACCGGCACGAATCCACTGCTCGAAGGCGGTGACCAATGCAGGGCGCGAAACGGGCGGGACGCTACGCTCGCCGCCCGGGTTCCAGCCCCAGCCGACGAGTTTGTCATCCCTGACATGAATGAGCATCGCGTTCAAGTCCCGGCCGCGCGTCACCCGCTTGTCCTTGATCGCTTCGCACAAAGCACGTGGCGACAAGCCGATAAAGACCATCTTCGCTTCCGGAGGTGGTAGCTGCCAATTCGGCGCTCCGGGCGGCGCATGCGCGCCATAGCTCACCGGCAAATTCTCATCGTGATGACACGCCGCACATTCCATGGCGACGGCGCCCTTGCCCCTGGGGCCACGCTGAACAAGGGCGTGTTCGCGTCCTGAGTCGTATTGCAGCGGCGCATCGCCCGGGATGTGGCAATTCTGGCAACGGGGATGTTGCAGCACTGCGCGGATCGGCTCGAAGAGTTGATCGGCATTGCCGCCTTGAGCGAAGCTGCCGACGCTCGCGACGGGCGTGAGCGCTATCGTCGCGAGCATGCAAAACCTGTGAATGGGGAGAAGCATGGCTTGCTCCAGGTGTGACGTCTGCAGTCGTTCCCCAGCACGATCCATGCCCATGCCCTTGCGGCCGGCGTTGCGTAAGTTTCGTTGATGGGCGGACCCGGCCAAGGACGCGACAAGATACTTGTAGGTTTTACAATGGCCACGGCGAAGGCTCGCCTGTGTGCACGCAGGCTGCAGCAGATCGGCAATGTATGCGGACAACGCCGGCTGGACGCGGCGGCGGCGTGGTGCGATGATTTTTCCTCGGTTGCTGATTCGAAAGGCCGTCATGCCTAGCTTCGAGTTACGCGTCAATGGTTCTGCGCAGACAATCACCGTGCGCGACGCAAACGAGCCATTGCTCTACGTTCTGCGCAACAAGCTCCGCCTTACGGGCGTCAAGTTCGGCTGCGGTCTCGCGCAATGCGGTGCCTGCACGGTGCTCATCGATGGCGCACCGGCGCGGTCGTGCACGTTGCCGGTGTCGATGGCCGCGGGGCGCGCAATCACGACGATCGAAGGGCTCGGCTCTCCCGATAAGCCGCATCCGGTGCAGGCTGCTTTCATCGCCGAACAGGCAGCGCAATGCGGTTATTGCACCAATGGCATGGTGATGACTGCCGTTGGCCTGCTCACCGCCAGGCCGAACGCCACGCTCGACGAGGCCAAGGCTGCGCTCGCCGGCAATCTCTGCCGTTGCGGCACGCACCAGCGCATCCTGCGCGCGGTGATGCGCGCGGCGGGAAGGAGCCCGGCATGAGCACGCAACTCTCCCGGCGCGAATTCCTCCAGGCCGGCGGCGCGCTGGTGATCGGCCTGGGTTTTTCCCGCGGCGCCGCGGCGCAGCGCGTCGCGGGCGCCGATGCTGCGCTCGGCAAGACACTCGACGCCGGCGAGCTCGACGGCTTTCTCGCCGTGCACGCCGACAGCACGGTGACGCTCTATTGCGGCAAGGTCGATCTGGGCCAGGGCCTGCGCATCGCCATCCGGCAGATGGCGGCCGAAGAACTCGGTATCAGCGTCGATCGCATCGCCATGATCGAAGGCGACACGGCGTTGACACCGGATCAGGGCCCGACTGGAGGCAGCAGCGGCGTCATGCGCGGCGGCGTGCAAATCCGGCAGGCCGCCGCGACCGCGCGCGAAGCGTTGATTCGGATGGCCGCGACGCAAAGCGGCCGGCAAGCGACCGAGCTCGAGGCGGTGGAAGGCATGATCCGTCCAAAGACGGGAGGATCCGGGATTGCGATTGGCTCGCTGGTCGGTGACAAGCGCTTCGGAATGAAGATCGACTCCAAGGCGCCGTTGAAGGATCCGACAACATATGTGACTGTCGGCAAGCCCTTGCCGCGGCCCGACGTTCCGGCAAAGGTTACGGGCCATCACGTCTTCGTGCACGACTTCGCGGTTGACGGCATGCTGCACGGCCGCGCGATACGTCCGCCTTCGGTCGGTGCGAAATTGCTGGAGGTCGACGCGGCCTCGATCAAGGACATTCCGGGTGCGCGCGTCGTGCGCATCGAGAACTTCCTGGGTGTCGTCGCCGACGACGAATGGGACGCAGTGCAGGCGGCCCGGTTGCTCAAGGCGCGCTGGTCGGAGCCGAACGCTCTGATCGGCCACGAGAGCGTGCGCGAGTGGATGCGTGCCGGCCCGTTCGACGCCGAGGAGTTTCTGGTGCGCAAGGGGGAGGCGCGGCAGCAGCTCGCCGCCGCGGCCAAGCGCCTGACGGCTGAATATTATTGGCCGCTGCAGACGCACGGCTCGATGGGACCGTCGTGCGCAGTCGCCGACGTGCGCGAAGGCAAGGCGACGATCTGGACAGCTTCGCAGGCCACGCACAAGTTCCGCGAGGCCTTCGCCGCGTTCCTCGGTCTGCCGCGGCCCAGCGTACGCCTGATCTATCTCGACGGCGCCGGCTGTTACGGCATGAATGGCCACGATGACGCCGCCGCCGACGCGGCTCTGCTCTCGCGCGCGGTCGGCCGTCCGGTGCGCGTACAGTGGATGCGCGAGGACGAGCACGGCTGGGATCCGAAGGGTCCGCCGCAACTGCTTGCGCTCGAAGGCGCGCTGGATGCGGAAGGGAAAATCGCGGCCTGGCGCACCGACATGTGGCTGCCGCGCGCCACGGCAAATCTGCCCAACGTGCCGTTGCTCGCTCCCGATGCTGCCGGTATCGCCCAACCGCAAGGGCTCTCCGCGGGGCTCATCTCCCAGAACGGCGACCCGCCCTACGCGGTCCCGCACCAGGAAGTGCAGGTGCATTGGCTCAAGGGCTCGCCGCTGCGGCCGTCGAATTTGCGCGCACCGGGCAAGATCGCCAACTCCTTCGCCGTCGAAGGCTTCACCGACGAACTCGCCGCCGCGGCGCGGCGCAATCCGGTCGAGTTCCGCCTGCAAGCGCTGTCCGATCCGCGCGGCATCGAAGTCATCCGGCGTGCGGCGGCGGCGTTTCGCTGGCAGCCGCGTCCCTCGCCCGGGGCGGCACAGGGACAGCGCGCGAGCGGCCAGGGCTTCGCGTACGTGCATTACAAGCACAACGAGACCTACGTCGCAATGGCACTCGAAGCCGACGTTGATCGCTCATCTGGCTCGATCCGCGTGCGGCGCGTCGCCTGCGGCCACGACTGCGGACTCATCATCAATCCCGACGCGCTGCGCGCGCAGATCGAGGGCTGCATCCTGCAGACGCTCTCGCGCGCGCTGTTCGAGGAAGTCACTTTCGATCGCGCGCGCGTCACGAGCATCGATTGGGCGAGCTATCCGATCCTGAGGTTTCCCGACGTGCCGGAGATCGCGATCGACCTGGTGAGCCGGCCGAAGGATCCGCCGCTCGGCGCGGGTGAAGCCGCCGCGTCGGCAGTCGCTGCCGCGCTCGGCAATTCCGTATTCGATGCCACCGGCTTGCGTCTGCGCACCGTGCCGTTCACGCCGGAACGCGTGCGCGCAGCGATGAGCCTGAAGAGCTAGGGAACGCCGTGCGCGCTGCGAACCCGGGCATGGCGGCGCACCGCAACCGCTGCGGCTGCAGCGCCGGGGGCGGCGCGGCATCGCTGCTCTTCGTGTTAGCGCTCGTCGCCGCAGATCTGGCGCGCGCGGATGAGCCGCCGGCGTTTCGTCGCGGACTATGGCAGTTCGACCGTACCATCGGTGGACGAGCGCTGCAGACCAAGAACTGCAGTAGCCCAAGCGAGGATATGGAACGCCAGAACGCGATGCTCGAGAAGGGCGGCTGCAAATCCTCGCCGGGCAGACGTTCCGGCGATGTGTACACATTCACTGTGGAGTGCACGGTCACTGCACCCGGCAGCGCTACCGTGAATGTTCGCTCGACCTCAGTCATGACTGTGGAGAGCGACAGCGCGTACAACGTCGATATCACGACGACGGGTGCCGGCACGTCGACGCAGGAGCGGCTCGTCGCTCGCCGCATCGGCGACTGCGCAAAGTAGAGCGTCGCCCCGAAAGTCACCTTGTAGGACCTGGGCCTACAAACGGCCGGGCGCGAAACAAGAGAGCACTCTCACACGCTCCGCGAGTATTTTCTCGCTCTAGTGTTTCGCTTTTGCGCAGCGTAGTCTTATGTGCTGTTGAAAGAAAAAACCCGCGCCGGCGATGACAAGTGAGGATGAGGCAACGGCGGACGGAATCCGCTATGCCGTGCTGCGTCGGCTTGCCCCGGGCATTCGCCATAGTTTGATGGGCGAACTGCAGGCGATTCAGTTCCTGGCCGAGCTCGCGGCGCGCCAGCTTCAGGCATCCGCGGATCCCGCGAAAATACAGGATGGTCTGTCGCACATCATCGCTCAGACCCGGAAAACGGTTGGGAGCTGTCGCTCCATCGTCGAGTGGCTGCGCCCGGACGCCGGCGCGACGACCGCGCTGGGGGAAGGCATCGCGCTATGTCTCAAGCTGGCCGGCGACGACTGGCCGCTGCGCGGCGTCGAGGCGACGACCAAGCTTCAGGCGACTGACGCGCTGGTCGACAAGGCCGCGCTGCGCGAGTTGGTCACGGCCTCGCTTATCGCGCTGACCGACATGCATCCGGGAACGCTCGATATCGACGTGCAAAGCGCGGCCGACGCCGACGATGTCGAGCTCAGGCTTCATGCCCGCGCCGCCGACCGCCGTTCCAGTTTGCCCCCGGCCGAGCACGAGCGAAGGTTCACTTGGGCCGACGTGCAGATGCTCGCGAAGGTGCATGGGGTGTCGTGCTCGTGCCAGGCGCACGGAACAATCCTGCGCTTGCCGCAGATTGCCGCAGCAGTTGCCTGAAGCGACGCGCGGTCAGATGTAGCGCGCGACGTCGCCGCGCCGATCCGCGTTGTAAGGCTCGCGGTAGTCGCGCTCGCCCTGGGCCGGCCAATTCGCGGCGTCGGCGTACCCGTGGCGTGCCGCATCGATGTCGAGTGAACGCACTTCGTTCGTCCAGAACATGCAGACGATCAATGCGACGAGAGCGACCAGATTCAACACCGCGCTCGCCGCGTGCGAATACTCCCATCGCTTGCGCAGCTCGGGCCAGTCGCCCGGCAGAAAGGTCCAGTTGGCCGTCATCCGGTTCACCGGGTAGGTAAAGGTCCAGAACACGACCTGCGTTCCGGCGATGCACAGGAACGCGACCCAAGCGAGCGCGAACGCAGTCGGCCAGTCGCGCACCATGAACAGCAACACCAGCGTAGACAGCAAGGCCGCGGCGACCACGATCCCGGCGAGCGCCCATCCTCGGTAAAGGCGCTGCGCCGTCAGATATTCCTTACCCGAAAGCCTGATCTTGTTGGGCAACTCGAGAAGATGTGCGGCGGCAGGAACCATCGCCAAGGCCGCCAGCAGCAGGCTGACGACCCATACCAGATTCATTGTCATGCCCGTCTCCCTTGTTTTTCCCTTACGCAGCCATCGTCGAGTGACACCGATTCGCAACGCCCGATACTTACCGGCCGTTGCCGGACAGAGACGGTGCTTACGTCCAAAAATGCGCGCAAAAATTACAAACGACACCTATCCGGGGCCACCTGTCGCGTACGGAGCAAGACTCGCGCCGCGACGCATATCCGCCTGGAAAGGCGAAGAACCCAGCGCTCCCGACGGGCAATGGGGCGGCACCATAGCTTATCCGCGCGGTGCCCCGCGCGACGTTCGCGGGCCGCATCACGACGCACGCCATGCCGTGGTCGGACGACGTAAATGCTTCGCGTGCGCTTGCCTAGGTCGTAACGACCGAGGCGGAGTTCTGTGCGCGTTGGCCGTGACGCCGCGGATGGAGCTCGCCGAAGATTCGCAGAAGCTCTACCCAGGCTCGCGCGGCGCCCTACTTGCCGCGGATTTCCCGGGCCGCGCGCTCGAGGATATCTGCGACCCTGCGCTGCTCCTCCGCAGATGCGTCCATGATCGAAGCGAGCGCGGCGCGCAGCACGCGGCGCGCCTCGTTGAGCTCGGCGCTCCAATTCCGATGCCTGCTGTCGCCCTCGTCGGAGCGCGCATCGTCGCCCGCGAAGACGCGCCGCACGTGCTCCATCTTGGCGCCGATCCACGCGAGCTGCGCGAAAATTGCGTCGACGACGGGGCGATTCTCTGCCAGATGCGCGCGTCCTTCGTCGGTAATGCGGTAGAGCTTTTTCGCGCCTTCGGCTGCCACCGATGCGTAGCCGATCTCCTCAAGGTAAGTGAGCGCCGGGTAAATCATCCCGGGGCTCGGACTATAGAAGCCTCCCGAGCGTTCCTCCAGTGCCTTGATGATTTCGTAGCCGTGATACGGCTTGTCTGCGAGCAAAGCCAGAATCACCAATTGCAGATCGTCGGCGCCGAGCTTGCGCCCGGCCCGAAAGCCATGCCAACCAAAGCCGCGCCCCCCGACGACGCCACCGAACAACGCCCCGAAACCATGGCGGCGCGCATGCCGGCCGCCACAGTCGCGGTCATATCCACAGGAATTCCAATGCATGGTTTGAAGACCCATTGAGATCGAAAGACACGTCTAAAGATATGTCGTAAGATATCAGTTGTCAAGTAACGCACTGCGATGGCGCTATGCCTGGGGCGCGCTGGAGACATCGACCCAGGAGCCGCTTGCCTGTGATGCCATGCAGGCCTCGGTGAACGCCATCGTATGCGCGCCTTCCTCGATCCTCGGATATGGGAAGGCAGCCGGCGCCTCGCCGAGCGCGCGCGCCATGCGTTCCTGCGCGACCTCGGCGTAGATATTGGCGAACGCTTCGCGCAAGCCCTCGGGATGGCCGCGCGGCGTGCGACCCGCCGCGATGATCTCGGGCGAGAGAAACGTGTCGCCGCGGCCGACAACGCGCACCGGCTCGCCCTGGATCTGCAGCCGGAGGTAGCTTGCGCTTCGATGCGACCAGTCGACCATGCCCTTCTCGCCATACACGCGCAGACGGATGTCGTTCTCGCCGCCCGCCGCGGCTTGCGTTACGGTAAACGTGCCGCGCGCCCCGCCTTCCAGCTCGAACAGCGCCGAGACATAGTCGATCACTTCGCGGCCGGGCAGCACGGCGCGCGCATCGGCGCACAACCGCGTCACGTTGCGGCCGGTCGCGAAACATGCCAGGTGCTGCGCATGGCAGCCGATCGCGCTCATCACCAGCGCGAGCCCGCTGCGCCGCGGATCGAGCAGCCAGCGAAGGCGGTTGTTCTGCGGAGTGTCTTCGATCTTCGTCGCCAGCCCGCTCTGGATGTATTCGACCTGCACCAGCCGCAACTCGCCCAACACGCCGTCGCGCACGAGCTCGCGCACGTAACGCGTCATCGGATACGCCGAATAGCCGTGCGCGATCGCGAAAAGCCGCTCCGCTTTGCGCGTGCGGGCGACGAGATCGCAGGCCTGCGTGAAGTCGTGCGTGACCGGCTTGTCGCATACGACGTCGAGCCCGGCGTCGAGCGCGGCGACGGCATACGGATAGTGCGTGTCATTGGGCGTCATGATCGCGACTGCATCGATGCCGTCCTGGCGCGCTTTCTCCTTGTCGAGCAGCTCGCGCACTTCGCCGTAGCTCCGCGCGCGGTCGAATCCCAGCTCGGCGCCGGCATCGCGCGAGCGCGTCGGATCGCTAGAGAACACGCCCGCGACGACGCGCCAATAGCCGTCGAGCTCGGCCGCAGTCTGGTGCATGCGTCCGATCCACGAAGCCGGGCCGCCGCCGATCAGCGCCAGCCGCAACGGGCGACCGAAGCGTTCACGCAATCCTTTCATTGTTTCCTCCCCATTCGGCGACCCGTACAAATTCAGGCCAGGTACTGGTGCACGAAGGCAATGGCCATGCTGCCCTCGCCCACGCCCGCGGCGACGCGCTTGATCGACCCGTGGCGCACGTCGCCCGCGGCAAAAACGCCGGGCACGCTTGTCTCGAGCAGATACGGGTCGCGCGCTAGCGCCCAGTGCCCGTTATTCTGCGCGACGAGATCGGTGACGTCGCGACCAGTGCAGACGTAGCCGCGCGCGTCGCGAATGACGGCGTCCGGCAGCCACGACGTTTCAGCGTCGGCGCCGATGAAAACGAATACCGCCGCGGCGGGCTCGGTGCGAATCTCGCCGGTCCGCCGATTTTCGACGACGATCCGCTCGGCGTGATCGCTGCCCTCGACGCGCATGACGCGATGCTCGGTGCGCACCCGGATATTGTCCTTCGACGCGAGCTGGTCGATGAGATAGCGCGACATCGATGCTGCGAGCGAGGCCCCTCGCACCAGCAGCGTCACCGAGCGTGCATAATTGGCGAAGAACATAGCCGCCTGGCCCGCCGAATTCCCCCCGCCGACCAGAAATATGTCCTGGCCGCGCACGTTGGGCGCCTCGGTACGCGCCGCGCCGTAGTAGACTCCGCGCCCGAGAAAGGTGTCGCAACCCGGCGCCTCGAGCTGACGCCAGGTTACGCCGGTAGCGAGAATGACGCTGTGCGCGCCGACGCGTTCGTCGCCGTCGAGCCGCAGGGCGCGCTCGCGCGCCGCAGGATCGGCTTCGATGCCGATCACCTGCCGCGCGACGAGAATCTCGGCGCCGAAGCGCTTCGCCTGCTGCAACGCGCGCGAGCCGAGCTCGTCGCCAGAGACGCCCGTCGGGAAGCCGAGATAATTCTCGATGCGCGACGACGTGCCGGCCTGCCCGCCCGGCGCCTCGCGCTCGATCAGGACCGTGCACAGGCCTTCGGACGCGCCGTATACGGCCGCGGCGAGTCCGGCCGGACCCGCACCGATGATCGCGAGGTCGTAGATCGCGGTCCTCGGCTTGGTCTGCAGACCGAGCTTCTCCGCCAACTCGCGCAAGCTCGGAGTGACCAGCCGCGTGCCATCCGAAAGGACGACAACCGGAAATGCGTCGCCGGGACGCGGTGGCGGCACGGGCTCGGCGTTTCGATCGGGCCGGGTCGGATCCAGCCACTTGAACGCGATGTGGTTGCGCGCCAGGAAATCGCGCACGTGATGGCATGCGAGGTCGAAGCGATGGCCGATGATCGTCGCCGTGGCGGCCGGCGGTTCACTCGTGATTTCCTGCAGGCGGCCGACGCGCGTGGCCATCGTCTTCAAAAGCTCGCTGTTGAGATAGGGACAGCCGGCGATAAGCTCGCGGAAGTCGGCCGCTTCGAACGCGCAGACTCGGACCGGCTCCAGCGCGCGCAGACTCGCGACGGCGGGCGATCCGAGCAGCAGCGGCAGCTCGCCGAAGTACTCGCCGCGCTCATAAGTGGCGAGCAGGCGATCGACACCGTGTATCGCCTTGCGCACCTCGATGCGCCCCTCGAGCAGCACGAAGAACGACGGCAGCTCGCCTTCGTGAATCAGCCAATCACCTGCGCGCAAGCGGATGTCGGCCCCGCGCGCGGCCAGAGTCTCGAGCTCGGACGCAGGCAACGACGCCAACAGCGGGACGCCGCGAAGAAGGTCGACGGTAATCATCTAGCAAACGTGCGCAGCATGAGCGCGAGGAGCGTAGCACACGGTCGCGTATCGCCGCGACCGCAGAAGCGTACGCGGCTCGTTTTCCCTCCCGATTCGCCGGCATCGGCTGCCTTCAGCCGCTATTGCGCAACCCTGCGGCCAAGCCGTTTATCGTGAGATGAATCCCGCGTCGCGTGCGCACGTCGGTCTGGCCAGCGCGGAAACGGCGCAGTAATTCGACCTGCAGGTGGTTGAGCGGATCGAGGTAGGGAAAGCGATTGCGGATGCTGCGGGCGAGCGTCGGATTGTCGTCGAGCAACGTCATGCTGCGCGAGACAGCGAGGACCCAGCGCACGGTCCGATCGTGCTCGGCGGCGAGCCGCGGATAGATCGCTTCGCGCACTCCGGCGTCGGGGACCAGTTCGGCGTACCTTGAGGCGATCGCAAGATCAGTCTTGGCGAGCACCATGCTCATGTTGGAGAGCATGCTGCGGAAGAACGGCCAGCGCGCGTGCATGTCGCGCAAGCGCCCGAGCCGCGCGTCGCGCTTTCCAGGCTCCTGCGCCAGCCACTCGTCCACCGCCGTGCCAAATCCGTACCAGCCCGGCAGCATGAGGCGACACTGGCTCCAGCTGAATACCCACGGGATCGCCCGCAGGTCTTCGATCTTCTGCGATGCCTTGCGCGAGGCAGGGCGGCTGCCGATGTTGAGCTCGGCGATTTCCGCGATCGGCGTCGAGGCACGAAAATACGGCAGGAACTCCGGCGTTTCGTAGACGAGCGCCCGGTACGCCGTGAGCGCCAGCGCGGCAAGCTCGTCCATTGCGGCGTAATAATCCGCCATTGCGCCGTCGCCGCTTGGCGCGGGCAGCAGGCTCGCCTCCATCGTCGCGGCGACCAGCGTTTCCAGATTGCGCCGGCCGAGCTCAGGGTCCGAATACTTGCTGGCGATGATTTCACCCTGCTCGGTGATGCGAATCGCGCCGTTCACGCTCCCCGAGGGCTGTGCCAATATCGCCTCGTAACTGGGTCCGCCGCCGCGGCCGACGCTGCCCCCGCGACCGTGGAAGAGTCTCAGCTTGACATCGAAGTCACGAAACGCGTCGACCAGCCTGAGCTCCGCGCGATAGAGCGCCCAGTTGGCGGTGACGAACCCGCCATCCTTGTTGCTGTCCGAGTACCCCAGCATCACCTCCTGCCAGCGGCCGCGCGACTCGAGCCAGCGTCGATAGCATGGCAGCCGGAACGCGGAGCGCATGATGTCCGCACAGCGCTCGAGATCGGCAATGGTCTCGAACAAGGGAACGATGTTCACCACGAGCCGGCTGGGCGTCAGAAGTCCCACTTCCTTGAGCAGGATCGCGACCTCGAGCAGATCGCTGACCGATTGACACTTGGAGATGACGTAGTTCGGTAGCGCAGTTGGGCCGAAATGGCGATGGACCTCCGCCGCCACGCGCATGATCGCAAGCTCGGAATCGAGCAGCGGCGTGCGTGCGACGTGCGGCGTGTCGAGGAGGCGCGGATTCGCGAGGTCGGCCACCAGCAGCGCAACGCGCTCGGCCTCGGGGAGCGCGGCGTAATCGGCGTGCACGCCGGCGCGCGCCAGCAGCTCGGCCACGACGGCCTCGTGCACGTCCGAGTTCTGGCGCAGGTCGAGCGTGGCAAGATGGAACCCGAACACTTGGACAGCGCGGCGCAGGTGCCGGAGCCTGCCCTCGGCGAGGCGCTGCGAGCCGTGGGACGCGAGCGATACGGCGATCACATCGAGGTCGGCGATAAGCTCCGCAGGAGCAGCGTAGGGCGGCATCTCCGCGTGCGGCGGCCGCGGCGGCTCGTAGCCGGTCAGCGCCTTGGCCGTCGCCGCAAGTCGCGCGTAGACGCCGACCAGCGCCTGCCGATACGGCTCGTCGCCGCGGTGCGGATTGGGATCGTGCGCCGCGGCGGCCAGCGCGGAGAGCTCCGCCGTCGGCGTGACCAGCCGCATGGAGAGCGAGAGCTCGGCGCCAAGCTGGTGCACTTCGCTTAGGTGATGCGCGAGCGCGACGCTCGCCTGCGCGCGGTTCGCGTATTGCAGCGTGTCGGCCACGACAAACGGATTGCCGTCGCGATCGCCGCCGATCCACGAGCCCATGATCAGAAACGCGGGAACGATCGCCTCGCCGCCAAAGTGGCGCGCATGTCGCTCATCAAGATCGGCATAAAGCCGCGGGATCTCGTCGAGAAACGTATACCGGTAGTAGGCGATGCCGTTGTCGATTTCGTCCTTCACCTGCAACTTGGTCAGCCGCAGCATAGCGGTCTGCCACAGGGCGAGCACCTGCCGAAAAAGCCCTGACTGCATTGCGTCCTGCTCGTCGGGCGTAAGCGCGCTGCGATCGCGCCATTGCAACAGGCGGACGATTTCCCGCTCGCAGTCGAGGATGCTCTTGCGCTGGACCTCGGTTGGATGCGCGGTCAGCACGGGACTCACCAACGCATCGGCAAAAAAGGCGTGCAGCGCCGCGCCTTCGATCCCCGCTTCGCGCAGGCGAAGGAAAGCATGCGCGATGCTGCCCGACTGCGGCGGTGATCCGGCGAACGCGTGCGCGCGCCGCCGCCGATTCTGGTGGACGTCTTCGGCGAGATTGGCGAGATGCGAAAAATAGCTGAATGCGCGCACGACATCGAGCGTCTGCGCGATCGGCAAATCGTTGAGCAGCGTGGCCAGCTCGTCCTTGATACCGGCCGTGTCATTCTGGCTGGCGCGGCGCAGGCGGATCGCGGTCTGGCGAATCGACTCGATCCGCGCGAATCCTTCCTCGCCGGTCTGAGCGCGCAGCACGTCGCCGAGAAGGCGGCCGAGCAGGCGCGTGTCTTCCTTGAGCGGCAGGTCCTTGTCGGTGGGGGCGTCCATCGCTCTTCGGCGCGAAGTCCGGTGGAGCCGATTGTAACGAGTTTGCCTCGGTTTGCCTGTGAAGGGCTCGATCGATTATCCTCGCCGCACTGTCGCGGTGCCCATGGCGCATGCGACATCACGCCGCTCAACGAGAATTCATCCTCACCCGACTCGATCCGGGATGAACGAAATCGCGCCCTCTCCCGGCTGGCAAGCGCTAATCGATCACCGGCGCGCGCTCGCCGGCCGCTCGCTCACGGCGCTCTTCGCTGCGAATCCGCAGCGCTTCGCGCAGCTGTCGCTCGCCTGGGACGATTGGCTCGCCGACTGGTCGAAGCAACGCCTGACCGCCGAGACCATGGCCTTGCTCGTCGCCTATGCCCGCGAGCGCAATCTGCCCGCATGGATTGCCGCGATGTTCGCCGGCGAGAAGATCAATCTGTCCGAACAGCGGCCGGTTCTCCACACCGCGTTGCGGCAGCAAGGCGATGCTCCGCTCGCCGTCGACGGCGCCGACGTGATTCCCGCGATCCGCACCGCACAGGCCCGCATGCGCATGCTGGCCACACAGCTGCGCGGCGGCGCGCGGCTCGGCGCAACCGGCCGGCCGATCCGTTATGTCATCAATCTTGGAATCGGCGGCTCGGATCTCGGGCCCCGGCTCGTCTGCGACGTGCTCGCTGGCCCGCGCGCGGTGCGTGGCGATGGTATCGATGTCGCATTCGTGTCGAACATCGATCCCGAGCACCTTTCCCGCGCGTTGGCGGGCGCCGATCCGGCGACGACGCTGTTCGTGGTCGTATCCAAGTCTTTCACGACGCAGGAAACGCTCAAGAACGCGACTTCCGCGCGCGAGTGGCTGGCCGCGCAGCTCGGCGGCGGCCCCGCGCTGGGAGCGCACTTCATCGCCGTCACGGCGAATGCTGCCGCCGCGCGCGCCTTCGGCGTCGCCGGCGCTGACGTGTTACCGATATGGGACTGGGTCGGCGGCCGTTTCTCGCTCTGGTCCGCGGCCGGGCTGGCGATCGCAATTCGCTGCGGATGGGAGAGCTTCGCCGAGCTTTCCGCCGGCGCCGCGGCGATGGATGCGCACTTCCGCGATACACCGCTGCCGCACAACCTGCCTGCGCTGCTAGCGCTGGTCGATTTCTGGAACGCCCAGGCGTCCGGCATGAGCCAGCGCGTCGTCGTTCCCTACGCCCATGCGCTCTCGCGGCTGCCGGCGTATCTCCAGCAGCTCGTGCTCGAAAGCAACGGCAAATCGGTCATGCGCGACGGCGGGCCGTCCAGTCGCCCGACGGCGCCCGCGCTCTGGGGCGAGCCGGGCACCGACAGCCAGCACGCGTTCTTCCAATGGCTGCATCAGGGAACGCAAGCCGTCCCGGTCGAGTTCATCGTGCCCGTGCGCGCGACGCATCCGCTATCGGATCAGCAGGCGTTGCTCGTCGCCAACGCACTCGCGCAGGCGCAGGCTTTGATGACCGGCAGGCCGCTCGCCGCGGTGCGGGCCGAGCTTGCCGCCAAAGGCATGGCGCCGGATGCGATCGACAGAGACGCGCCGCACCGCGTCTGCCCGGGCGACCGCCCATCGACGACGCTGCTGCTACCGGAGTTGAACGCGCGCCGGCTCGGCCAGCTGCTTGCGCTTTACGAGCACCGCACCTTCGTCGAAGGCGCGCTCTACGGGATCAATTCGTTCGACCAATGGGGCGTGGAGCTAGGCAAGGCGCTGGCGGGGCCACTGGTCGCTGCAGTGCGCGACGGCGTCGGCTCCGCCGACGCCGACGCGTCGACGCGCGGCCTGGTCGCGCACGTGCGAACGCTGTCGCGCCGCGTGTGACGCAACGTAAGTGAGCTTCGATCCGCCGTCCGCGGCGAGCTTAATAGCCTGCGCCAGCTCCCATACCGCCGACGCATACAATCGACTGCGGTTGTAGCGCGTGAGCACGTACCAGTTGTTGAACACGAGCCAATAGGTCGGGCCCGTCTCTTCTTCCAGCATCAGCAGCCCGACGGGATCGGAGCTGAGATCGCCGGGAAAAGCGAACCCGATGATCCCATCGTGCACCCATTCGGCGAGCGAGCGCCGTTCCGCAATACCGCCGTCGAGCTTGCCGGCAATGGTGCGCGCATCAACGGCGTCGATCCGTGCGGGTGTCATTACGGGTTGTCCCGCTTGCCAACCGTGTCGAGCGAGAAAGTGCGCGACGCTGCCGATCGCGTCCACGATGCCGGCGGCGAGATCGACACGGCCGTCCGCGTCGTAATCGAGCGCGTAGGCACGAATGCTCCCGGGCATGAACTGCGGCAGGCCTATCGCCCCCGCGTACGATCCCTTGGGAGCGAGCGGTGAGATGCCTTGTTCTTTCGCAAGGAGCAGGAATTGCTTCAGCTCGCCGCGGAAGAATTCCGCGCGGCGCGGATAGTCGAAAGCGAGCGTCGTCAACGCATCGAACACCCTATAGCTGCCCGTATTGCGGCCGTAATACGTTTCGACGCCGATGATCGCGACGATCACTTCCGGCGGAACGCCGAACTCGTCCCGGGCGCGGTTCAGCGCGTCGCTGTGCTCGTGCCAGAATGCGACGCCGGCGTCGACGCGTGCGGAGTCGAGGAATCTCGGCGCGAATTCGTACCACTTGGGCGGGGACAGCACCGGCCGCGACATCGCCGCGACCACTTTCGGTTGATGACGCGCTTGGGCGAACAGCCTGCGCAGCGTGCGCGCATCGAAACCTTGGTCGGCGACCAGCTCGGCGATGAACGCGCGCACCTCGGGTCGCTGCGCGTAATTGGCAGGCGCATCCGCCGGCCGCGGCGCGGCCAGCGCGACCGCGGCGAGAGAGAGGAAAAACATACCCGCGGCAAGTCGTGCGAACGGTGGATGTCCGCATGTGTTGCGCTTCAGCATCGTCGTCGATCCTCGGAACCTGTCGGGCTTACTGTCGCGTGAGAGCAAGCCCGACAGGCTCCAAGGCCGCGACGGATGGTATCATCGGCCCGCTTGCCCTCGGGCTCGCCGCCCATGTTGTTTCAGAGCCTCTAACACAGTAAAGCGCGTGTGCGTTGCTGGCCACAAACCGCCGCTGGCGCGGCGCAGGGCGCAGCGAATAGTGGAGCCTATTCGCAAGCCCGGCAACAAAGCCAGCGGCGGTTTTGGCCGCAACCCGAAGGGCTGGCCGCGATTTGGGCCCACCGGCTTTGGCGCAAGCCACTTGCTTGGGGCCTACCAAGCGGCGTGGCTTGCTTCGCGCGCTTGAGCCCAAATCGTGCCAGCGCATCACGCGCTTCACTGCGTTAGAGGCTCTACGCATGCTCTATCCGCTGTTCCGTCCACTGCTATTCGCGCTCGACCCGGAGATCGCGCACGAGCTCACGCTCGCGGGCCTCGACGCAGCCGCCTCGCTGGGAGTCGCGCAGCTCGCCGCGCCGCGCGCGCCGGCGTCGCCGGTAGAGGCGATGGGCATAACGTTTCCCAACCGGATCGGTCTCGCGGCAGGGCTCGACAAGAACGCCGCGCACATCGACGGCCTCGCTACGCTCGGCTTCGGATTCATCGAATGCGGTACGGTGACGCCGCGGCCTCAACCGGGCAATCCCGGCCCGCGGCTGTTCCGGCTGCCCAAGGCTCAAGCGTTGATCAACCGCCTGGGCTTCAACAACGACGGCCTCGATCGCTTTGTCGCCAACGTCGCGCGAGCCCGCTTCGGACCCAAGAGCGGCGGCGTACTCGGGCTCAACATTGGCAGGAATTTCGACACGCCTAACGAACGCGCCGTCGACGATTATCTCACCTGCCTGCGCGCGGTATATGCCCAGGCGAGCTACGTGACGGTCAACATCTCCTCGCCCAACACCGAGGGTTTGCGCGAGCTGCAGGCCGACACCGCGCTCGACGCGCTGCTCGCTTCCCTCAAGGCCGAACAGGCGAAGCTCGCCGATCGCCACGGCAAGTACACGCCGTTGACGGTAAAGATCGCGCCGGACCTTGGTCCCGCCGACATCCGGCGAATCGCCACTGCGTTGCGCGCGCATCGCATCGACGGCGTCATCGCGACCAACACGACGGTCGACCGCAGCGCAGTCGCAGGGCTCTTGCACGGAGGCGAAGCCGGAGGCGTTTCGGGCCGTCCGCTCAAGGACAAGGCGACCGCGGTCATCCGCACGCTCGCCGCGGAACTCGCTGGGGCCGTACCGATCATCGGCGTCGGCGGGATCATGTCGGCGGCGGATGCACGGGAGAAGATCGCGGCCGGTGCGACGCTGGTGCAGATCTACACCGGCTTGATCTACAAGGGACCAGAGCTGATCGGAGAGATCGCCACTGCGCTGGCCGCGTAGCCCGGGCTGAGCGCGCAGCGCGATGCCCGGGAACATTCAGCGCGCACCCATGACCCGGGCATCCCCCGGATCAAGTCCGGGGTCAGCCCGGGCTACGCAGGTTGCTCGCCGAATCTCTCTTCGAGCGACGCCATCATGCTGACGAAGGCGCGGTCCACCAGAGGCTCTGCTTCCACGAGGCGGGCGCGATCGTTGCGGAAACGATCGGCGAGCTCGTCGGCGGTGAGCGACACGGCCTTCTGGCCCTGCCGGTTGGTGAAAAGATACGTGCCGCGCAGCGGGCTCACCCACGCCAGCTTGGCGAACGCGAGCTGACCGTCTTCGCCTTCGAACTCGATCCACATCCCGCGCTCGAGCGTTGCCGCGAGGTCGGCGAAATGGTCCTGCACTACCTCGATCATCGGCTCGGGCGGCGGCGGCGGCGCGGGCGCCATCGCCTCGGCGAGCGCGCGCGCCTTCGCCGCCATCTCGACGTCGCCCTTCGCGTGCGCTTCCTCGGCGGCGGCGGCGGCGGCCTCGGCCACGGCGGTCGTCGGCATCGGCATCGACGCCAGGCTCGGCTTCACGGCAGCGGCATGCGCTTCGACGAGGTTTCCCATGAATCGCTCGCGCTCGCCCGCTTCCCAGCCGACGTTCTGCAGGCCGCCGTGCAGGCGCTTGAGCAGATTCGGCAGCATCGCCACGAGCTTCTTGCGCTCCTCGGACGAGCGCTTGGGCTGCACGCTCCATACCAGATCGTCGAGCGTCGCCAGCGCCGAGACCCATGCCTCCGACTCCTCCCCGCCCTGCAGATGCAATTGCACGAGCGTAGTGATCCAGTTATCGCGCAGAAAGCTGCCGAGGAAATTGGGCACCGTATGCGTCTCGAGCCGCTTTTCGATCTCTGAGCGCGAAACGACGCGCGCGATCTCCTGCCGGTCGCGTTGATTGATCTCCTCCGCGCTCGACTGGATCGTCGCTTCGGCGCTCTTTTCCTCCTCGGCGAGAAATGCCTCGAGATCCTTGCGCAGTTCGTCGAAGAGAGAGATATCGTCCGTGAACTCGTCGAGTACCCGGCGGACGAGCTGCTCGACCTTCTTGTACAGCGGGTCCTCCAAGCCCATCGTGGGCGACCAGCCGATCCCGGCGTGCGCGAGCGCATTGACGAACAGCCGCGATGGGTGCGATTTCTTGGAGAAGAATGCTCCGTCGAGCATTGCCGCCTTGAGCACCGGAATCTGCAACCTTCCGACCAGCACCTTCATGCTGTCGGGAAGATCCTTGGTCTCGAAAACAAAATCGAAAAGCATCGCCACCAACTCGATAGTCATCGCTTCGAGTTGGTTGGCCTTCGCACCGATCGGCGATTCCTGCAAGTCGCGCAGGACGTTATGCATCCCCTGTGGAATGCCGGCGAACTGGACGGGAATGCCGCCGACGTCGAAACCGGTTTCGCCCTGCTGCAGGCGCGACAGCGCGTCGCCGAGCTCCTGCGTCACCAGGATGCGCGGGCCGCCGAACTGCCCGATCGCGGGCAGTGGCGCCTCCATGGCTTCGCCGGCGCCGGCGGGCATTGCCCCAGTCATCCCCGCCGGCATGGCCATGCCGGGCATCCCTGGAGGCACCGGCCCCGCGGCCGGCACCTGGATGCCGCCAGACGCAAGTCCCCCCGGCATCGCCGGCGAACGCAGGCGCGTCAGCCCGAAGCCGTGGCTCGCCAGGCGCTGCAGCACCGCCATCATGTCGACCTCGCCTGCGGCACCTCCCGCGGCTTCGGCGGCGGTGGCGCGATCCCTTCCGTCGCCGCCGGACACGCGGTCGCCGTGTGGACCGCCGGGGCGGTGGATCGATGGTCGCAATTGCGGCACGACATGCAGGTTCTCGAGATGCCGGTTCAGGTCGGCGTAGATCGCGTTGATGTCGCCGAGCGAGCTCTGGTTGAGCTCCTTCAGGATCGCGAACTTGATGCGCTGGTCGCCTTTGATGGAGCGCAGCGCCTCGGTAAATGCCTCGACGATTGTCGTCGGCGCCAGGGGATTGCCCGCGGTCTCCAGCTCGGGACGGCCGAGCAGGTAGCCGACGGCGCGGTTGAGCTCGTGCAACTCGTCGTGACAGAGGTTCTCCACCACGCGGACGATGTTGCCCGAGAGAACGGACTCGTCCATGGCGGTCGTATCGACCAGCGTGAGCTTGCGCGCATCGAGCGCGGAGAAATCGGTCTTGGGCTCTTCGCCCTTCATCCGTCGGTCGACCAGCAGGCGCAGATTGCGTTCGAACTCCGCCATCAGGTTGGCGCGCTCGGACATGAGCACGCCGCGCGCATCGAGGCACAGCGCCTGCTCGTCGCGGACGTCCGATTTTTCCGCACGCAGGATCAAAAGATCAGCGACGCGGTCAAGCATCGAGGTGAACGAAAGCAATAGGCGATGGATCGCGAGATCCCGGCAATCGCCGAGGATCTTCGCCGTCTCCCGCGGCGGCGGGCGGCGCGTGGCGGCTTCGCCGGTAGTGGTCGCGTTCACTTGCACTCCACGAGCTTCCCCCGCTCTGGCGGTCACGCCCTGTCGATCCGGACCGGTTGGCCCTGCCGGACGCGGCGCAAGCGCGAGGCGCCGAGTTAATCTCAGTTGGCAAACCTTGCTGCCAAGTTACTGTATCACGCGCGGTTTCCGGGTGCCAATGCGCCAAATACCCGTTTAGCTACTGGAAAGCTCCTTCCAGGCCTTTTCAAGACGTTTGTACGAGACCGGAATCGGCGTGCGCAGCTCCTGAGCGAACAGTGAAACCTTGAGTTCCTCGATGAGCCAGCGGAAGGCATCGAGCGCCGCCTCCTTGCCGCCGCTCATCCGGGCTGCCTGCTCGCGCTCCCTATAACGCTCCCAAAGCGCAGCCAGGGCACGCGCGTGCTTCGCGTCCCGCGCGGGGTTTTCGGGATACTTCACCACGCGCCGGTCGAGCGCCCTCAGATACCGCGGGATGTGGACGAGCTGATTCCAAGGGGTCGCGGCGAAGAATCCGGGCGCGACCAGGCGATCGCGTTGCGCCGCGATGTCTGCGGCAAACGGTCGCAGCGACTTCGGTAATGCAGCAATCCGTTGCGAGAGGCCATGGTATTCGGCGGCGATCGCGGAGAGCAGCCGGAAAGCGCCTTCCGCCACGGCGGGCAGCCGCGCGCGCGCCCGCTTGACCTGGTCGGTAAAGGCGCGCTCCGAACGCGGTAAGGGGTCGTCGCCGAGAAAAGCGCGGTCACGCACCGCCGCGAGCATGTCGGCGAGCAGGTTCTCGGTCGGCAGCGCGGGCTTCAAGATGAGTGCTGCCTGGACGAAACCCGGGCCGCCCTTCTCCCACTGCCGCAGCGCATCCTTGAGCTGTAGCCGCATGAGTGCGATAACTGCATCGCGCGTCGCAGCATCGGCCGCCGCTCGTGTATCGAGGAGTTTCAGCGCGACGCCGTCACGCTCGTCGACCAGCGCCGGATAACCGGTCAGCCGGCGACCTTCGCGCTGCACGGTCAGCGCCTCGGGCAAGTCGCCAAAATCCCAGGACCGGATCCCACGACGCTCGAACGCAGGCTCTGCCGCGGCGAAGCTGAGCTGCGCCGCCTCGCCAAGTTGCGTGCGCAGCGCCGCGAGGTCGCGACCAGCGGCGAGCTCGCGGCCGGCCGCGTCGATGACGCGCACATTGAGCCGCAGATGAGGCGGAAGCTCCTCCGCATCCCACGTGCCGGGCGGCAGCGCGTCCCCGAGCCGCTTCGCCACGAACGCACGCAGTGCATCGGGCAACGCGACCTTCGCCGCAGGATGCTCCTCGAGGAACGCGGTGACGACTTCGGGCAAGGGGGAGAGCCGGTTGCGCCAGGCCTTGGGCAGTGCCTTCAAGTACCAAGTCACTTTTTCGCGGATCATCCCCGGTACGAGCCACGACAGCCGCGCTGCGTCGAGCTGATTCAAGAGCGCCAGCGGCACGGTGAGCGTGAGCCCGTCGAGCGGCTGTCCCGGGGCGAAGCGATATTTGAGCGGCAACTTCGCACCCGCCATGTCGATGGACTCCGGGAACTGCTCCTCAGTAACGGCGGCCGCGCCGTGGCGCATCAACGCCTCGCGGGTCAGGAACAGGCGCTGGGGTTCGGCAGCCTCCGCATCGCGGCGCCAGCGCTCGAACGCCGCCGTCGTGCAGATCGCGTCGGGAATTTGCTCCGCATAGAACGCGTAAATGGTTTCTTCGTCGACCAGGACGTCCTGGCGTCGGGCCTTGTGCTCAAGCTCGGCAACTTCGGCGACAAGGCGCCGGTTGTGCGCGAAAAACGCTGCCTTGGTCTCGAAATCGCCGGCCACCAGCGCCTCACGAATGAAAGTTTCCCGCGCCGCCGCAGGGGCGATCGCGCCGTACGAGACGCGCCGCCGCGGCACGAGCGTGAGCCCGAACAGCGTGACCCGCTCATTGGCGACGACTTCGCCGCGCTCCTTGTCCCAGCGCGGATCGAAATGTGTTTTCCCGACCAGATCACCGGCAACCGCCTCGACCCATTCGGGCTCGATCTTCGCCGCACAGCGTGCATAGAGGCGCGTGGTCTCGGTCAGCTCGGCCGCGAGCACCCACTTGGGTCCCTTCTTCGCCAGACCGGATCCGGGGTGCAGCAAAAATCGGATGCCGCGCGCGCCGAGATACTGCTGCTCGCGTACCGGCGCGTCTTCGGCCTTGCTGCCGATGTTCGACAACAGCCCGGCGAGGAGCGCGCGATGAATGGTGGCGTAACGCACGTCATCGATCTTATCCGGCAAGGTCTCCACGAAACGCCAGCCCAGCTCGCGCACCTGGTCTGCGAGCTGCCGATACAGATCGCGCCATTCGATCAGGCGCAGGTACGAGACGAAATGCGCGCGGCAGCGCTCGACCAGCCGGCGATGCGATAGCCCCTCGGCTTGCGCGTCGGCGAAGAATTGCCACAGCGCGATAAGGCTCAGGAAATCCGAGCGCTCGTCACGAAAACGCAGATGCGCCTGATCGGCCGCCTGCTGCTTTTCCAGCGGCCGCTCGCGCGGGTCGGGAACGGCGAGCGCACTCGCGATCACCAGCGCCTCGGCAAGGCAGCCGTGCTCTCTGCCCGCGAGGATCATGCGGCCGATGCGCGGATCGACCGGCAGTTGCGCGAGCTCGCGGCCGAGCGCGGTCAGCTTGCGGCTGCCGTCGACCGCGGAGAGCTCAGCCAATAGCTGAAAGCCGTCGGCGATCGCGCGCGTGCCCGGTGGCTCGAGAAAGGGAAACGCCGCCACCTCGCCCAAGTCGAGCGCGGCCATGCGCAGGATCACCGACGCAAGCGACGAACGCAGGATCTCCGGATCGGTGAAACGCGGCCGTGCCGCGAAGTCATCCTCGCCGTAGAGCCGCACGCATATCCCGGCCGCGATCCGGCCGCAGCGGCCCGCGCGCTGCTCTGCCGCCGCCTGCGCGATTTTCTCGATCTGGAGCAGCGTCACCTTGTTACGCAGCGAATAGCGCCGCACCCGCGCCAATCCCGAATCGATGACGTAGTGGATGCCGGGCACGGTCAGCGAAGTCTCCGCAACGTTGGTCGCCAGTACGAGGCGCCGTCCCCGGCTCGGCGCGAATACGCGCTGCTGCTCGGCGACCGATAGCCGGGCGTACAGCGGCAGGATCTCGACCGCGGCTGCGTACGGCCGGCGGGTGAGACTGCTGCGGAGCAGGTCGGCGGTCTCGCGAATCTCGCGCTCTCCGGGCAGGAAGACGAGAATGTCTCCTGCCGCCGCGCGCCATAGGTCTTCCACGGCGGCGACGATCGCTTCTTCGAGCGGCTCTTCGTCGTCATCTTCGTCGCCCGCGAGGGGCCGATAGCGCATCTCGACCGGATACGTCCGGCCCGAGACCTGAATCACCGGCGCGGACCTGCCCCTCGCGCTGAAATGCCTGGCGAAGCGCTCGGCATCGAGCGTTGCCGACGTCACGATCACCTTGAGATCGGGCCGCCGCGGGAGAAGCTGCTTAAGGTACCCGAGCAGAAAATCGATGTTGAGGCTGCGCTCGTGCGCCTCGTCGACGATGATCGTGTCGTAGCCCGCGAGCAATCGGTCCCGCTGCGTTTCGGCGAGCAGGATGCCGTCGGTCATGAGCTTGATATACGCATCGGGCCCGGTGCGATCCGTGAAGCGCACCTTGAAGCCGACCGCAGTGCCCAGAGCTACCGCGAGTTCCTGCGCGATGCGCGCGGCGACGCTGCGCGCGGCAATCCGCCGCGGTTGAGTGTGGCCGATCAGGCCGCGCACGCCGCGTTGCAGCTCGAGACAGATTTTGGGCAGCTGGGTGGTCTTGCCCGATCCGGTTTCGCCGCAAACGATCACCACCTGATGGTCCCGGATGGCCGCCGCGATTTCGCCGCGCCGCTCCGACACCGGCAGCTCGGGTGGATAGATGATGCGGGGGACAGCCGCGGCGCGCGCCGCTGCGCGCTCGCGCGAGGCGGCGACCGCCGCCGCGACACGTTCGATCTCCGCTGCACCGACGCCGCGCCGTTCGAGGCGTTCGATACGAGGCGCGAGCCGTGCCCGGTCGGCAATCATGCCTTCGGCGAGCTCGGCACGGAGGCGATCGGCGATCGAAATCGGGGGCATCGGGGCGACTTTGGGCCGGCGCATTCTAACGCAGCGCCGCGACCGATCCTGTTTTCCGGCGACAGCTTGCGGCGTTATGATGACTGCTCTTCAGCCAGGAAGGACCCCGATCATGTTGCGCCTACTCACGCTTGCCCTTATCGCCGCGACCCTCGCCGCTGGGCCTGTGAACGCCAAGACGCTGCGCTGGGCCAACCGCGGCGACCCGCAGACGACCGATCCGCATTCGCAAAACGAAGGCTTGACCAACAACGTCAACCACCTCGTGTACGAATTGCTGGTCGGCCGCGACAAGAAGCTCAACCTCGTGCCGGAGCTCGCGGTCTCTTGGCAGCAGATCGATCCGGTGACTTGGCGCTTCAAGCTGCGCCCCGGCGTCAAGTTCCACGACGGCACGCCCTTCACGGCGGACGACGTGGTCTTCAGCTTCGAACGGGCGCGCGCAGAGACCTCGCAGCTGCGGGTCTACTCGAACGCCTCCGGCATCCCGAAGAAGATAGACGACCTGACCGTCGAGTTCACGACCAACGGGCCGAATCCGATCGAGCTCGAGCACATCGCGTCGATCTATGTCATGAGCAAGGCCTGGTGCGAAAAGAATCGGGCGACCAAGCCGCAGAACTTCACCCAGAAAGAGGACATGATCACCGCGCATCAGGCCAACGGCACCGGGCCTTACGTACTGAAGTCGCGCGAGCCCGATGTGAAGACAGTGCTCACCAAGAATCCGAACTGGTGGGGCATCAAGGAAGGCTGGTTCGATGGCAACATCGATGAAATTGTCTTCACCCCAATCGGATCGGATGCGACGCGCCTCGCCGCGCTCATGTCCGGCGAGATCGATCTCATCAACGACCCGCCGGTGCAAGATGTGCCGCGCCTGAAGCAGAACGCGAACGTCAAGGTGCTCGAGGGCACCGAGAACCGCGTCATATTCATCGGCATGGACCAGCAGCGCGATGAATTGCTGTACTCGAGCGTCAAGGGCAAGAACCCGTTCAAGGACAAGCGCGTGCGACAGGCGCTCTATCAGGCGATCGACATCGAAGCGATTCGCACCACGACCATGCGCGGGTTGTCGAAGCCGACCGGCGCGATGCTGCCGGCGCCGTTGCCCTGGATCGTCGAGCCGGAGAAACGCTTTCCCTTCGATCGCGCCAAGGCGAAACAGCTGCTCGCCGAGGCCGGCTATCCGAACGGCTTCGAAGTCACGCTCGACTGCCCTAACAACCGCTACGTCAACGACGAGAAGATCTGTCAGGCGCTTGCGGCGATGTGGAGCCAGATCGGTGTGACAACCAGCGTGACCGCCATGCCCCGCGCGAATTATTTCCCCAAGCTGGAAAAGCTCGATACCAGCCTGTACATGCTCGGCTGGGGCGGCGCCTCGACCGATCCCATCTTCATCCTGCAACCGGTGCTGCATACGGCCAACAGCAAG
>WNGB01002567.1_pt1 | contig 32803 bp, 28 predicted proteins | sample 5400681 | NCBI WGS metagenome assembly WNGB01 (sample SAMN13153367, study PRJNA577476) | soil metagenome | isolation source: 115 cm soil or saprolite under grassland replicate 2 | place: USA:California | collected 2016-06-15
GCTTGGCGGCGACCCCGAAGCTGACATCGATCGTGTCCGCGAAACCAAGCCTGTCGGTTACGGACACCTTGACCGGGAATGAGCCGGCGAGCGTGGGTTCGCCGCTGATCACACCGGTGGCGGGATCGAGCGACAAGCCGGACGGCAGGAGCGTGCCGCCGGAGAGCGACCACGTGCCTTGTCCCTCGCCGCCCGTCGCCGTCAGTTCCATCCTGAACGGTCGGCCCACCTCCGCTGCGGGCGCAGTCACTTGAGCGATCTTCAATCCTTCGACGACCGTGAGCGTGAGCGTCTGCGTGTCGGATCGCTCGCCGACTGCGACCTGGACGATGAACGTGAAGTTGCCGACCGCGGTGGGGGTGCCCGAGAGAAGGCCGTTCGTACGGAGTGTGATCCCGGCCGGCAGTCTGCCCGCCCAGATCGACCACGTCTGTGGTCCTCCGCCCGTTGCCGCGAGCTGGAGGCTGTACGGCCGGCCCGAGACGATCGGGCTCAGGGACTTCTGCTCGATGTGCAGTCCCGGTGCCACGGTGATCGTGAACAGACGCTCCGACGCCGATGGAACACACCAGTCCGCAGAAGGCGGATCCTCGTCGCCCAGCTCGAGCCAGAAAGACCAAGATCCTCCCTGCTCGGGAATGCCTGCGACCGTTCCGTCCGACCCGAGGGAGAGACCAGGCGGCAGGCTGCCGCCCAGGATCTTGAACGCATAGGGCAAGGCCGGGCCGCAGCCACCCTCTCCCTCGAATGTGTGCGTGTAGAACTCTCCGACGAAGCCGGGCGGGACGGAGAAACTCCGGTCCGTGAAGCGGATTGCAGCCGCGCTCGGCACGACAACGAACGCGAGCAGCGCGACGAGCAGCACAGCTCGCGTCAGGCGCATTTAGCGCCGCCTCCTGGCGAACTGCATTCCCCCGGTGATGAGGCCGATCAGTGCGGGGACCCCCAGCGCGAGCGGCAGGATCCCCCCGGCGTTGAGCGTGTCGCGTCCGGCGACGACGAGCTGAACCGTCCGGCCGATCGCCGGCGGGCGGTTGTCGCCTGCCTGTGGAAGGACGGCGACGTAGAGGGCGATCCTCCCCTTGTTGATCGCATGGACCTTCCAGGTGATCGTTCGCGATGCGCCGGGCGCAATCGTGCCGAGGTACCGCGTCCGGTGCGTCGACCAGTCCTCCGGGTCGACCTCGACTCCCTGCCGGAGACTGAGGACGTTCAGATGCGCGATGAGAGCGCCGGTCGCGGTCGAGCCGCGATTCGCGAACTCTGCGCGGAAGACGATGTTCTCTCCCAGCCGTGTGTCGATGCGGGACTGATGGACGATCACCGAGACGTCGTTGGCTGCGGCACTCGCCGCGCCGACGAGCGCGAGCGCCACCCCTGCCGCTGCGGCGAAGCACGCCACAGCGCTGCGCGGACTCATTCGGCTGCCCTCCGGCCTAAGCGGATGTAGCGCGCGCCCACGAACCCGGCGAGTGCCAGGAAGGTCGGAGCCGCGACGATCGGAGAGATCAGCCACGACGCGTCCTCGCTCCAGCTGTGGCCGTTGACAATGATCTTGCCGACGTAGTGTTCCCCTGCCGTCAGCGGGTTCACGCGGAGCAGGAACTCGCCCGCCCAACCCTTCTGCGCACTTGAAGGGAGCTGTGTCGGGGTAAACACCGCCAGTAGCAGAAAGAGGCTGAGCGAAAGGCTGACTCGGTTCGAGCTGGCAAAGACGCTGATCACGATTCCGAGAGAGGCGAGGAAGACAGCGAGCAGGGTGCCGACGAAAATGCCGGCGAGGAGAGCGCGGCCGACGAGGTCGACCCCGCGGCCGAGAAACCAGACGTACGGGATGGTGATCACGAACGCGGCCAGCCACAGTGACAGCGCCGCGGCGAGCTTCCCGCCGGTGAGGTCGAGCCGGGACACCGGTGCCAGCAGCAGGCTCTCGAGCGTGCTGCGCTCGCGCTCGCCACTGATGGCGTCGGCTGCGGCGAGGAGCGCTAACAGCGAGCCAACGGCGATCGCGACCTGGAGCGTGACGTTGACGGACTCACGCTGTTCGAGGAAGTTGAGTGCCTGGTTCGTCGCAGTGAGGTACGCGATGATGCTCAGGAGGACGCTGAACCCGAGACCGAGGAGCAAGCCTCTTCCGCCGAGCCACAGGTCGCGTAGCTCTTGTTCGGCGACGATTGCCCACCCTTGCCTACTTCGCTTCGGTAGCGCATGGACAGCGGCTTCCATCACGCCTCCTCGGTCATCGCGAGAAACGCGTCGCTGAGTCGTGCACCCTCGAGCTCGAACGCGAGCACGGGGACCTCGGCGTCCGCGAGGGCGCGTAAGCCCTCGTTCATTGCGGCCGGACTTCCGCCTGCATCCAACACGGCAACCAGCGAGCCCAGCTGACCGTTGGCCGGCTCGACGCGCTCGATGCCTGTGGAGCGTGCCAGCGTCGCCCGAGCTCTCTCCACGTGCTCCGCCGCGACGCGAAGTCTGGCGCTTCGGGGCGCGGCTGCCCGGCGCGCTATCTCCGACACGGTGCCATCGGCGGCGAGCCGACCGCGGTTGAGGATGATCACCCGCGAGCAGACCTCCTCGACCTCGGCGAGCAGATGCGTGCTCAGTAAGACGGTCGCGCCCCGCTCAGTCGTGATCCGCCGCACCAGTCCGAGAACCTGACGCTGGCCGGCCGGATCGAGTCCCAGCGTCGGTTCGTCGAGAAAGACGACTTGCGGGTCATTGACGAGGGCCCGCGCGATGCCGAGGCGTTGGCGCATCCCGCGGCTGTAACCCCCAATCAGAGAGTGCCGGCGATCGAAGAGTCGAACCTGGGCGAGCAGTTCCTGGGCGAGCCCGCGTGCGCTCGCTCGGCTGTGGCCGTAGAGGCGCGCGAAATACCGCAGGTACTCCTCGCCCGTTTGCCGCGCCGGATAGCCTGCGCTCTCCGGGAGGACACCGACCAGCCGTCGGATCTCCAACGGCCGTGTGTGAGGTACACCTGCTACGGAGAAGCGGCCGCTGCTTGGGCCCAGAATTGTGGTGAGGACGCGGATGGCCGTCGTCTTGCCGGCGCCGTTCGGGCCCAGCACGCCGAGCACCTCACCGGCCTGGAGCGAGAAGGAGAGGCTCTCCAGAGCGACGAAGGATCCGTAGCGCTTGTTCAGGCCCACGGCCTCGACGGAAGGCGTCATTGCGACCTGTCCGCGTCAACAAGCTCCCTATGTCTTCGGAAACCCATGCTGTTCCTTTGCCGGGATCGGATCTACAGTAAGAGCGCAAGATGAACACATGATGAACGGCCGCAACCGGGCGTTCATCTTCGGTTCATCGAGAATCCGGGACCATGAGGCGATGCGCGTACTGATCGTCGAGGACGAGTTGCGGATGGCGAGTTTGATCCGGCGCGGGCTCATGAGCGAAGGGCTCTCCGCCGACGTGGCCGTGAACGGCGAAGACGCGCTTTGGATGGCCGAGGCCCGCGACTACGATGCAGTCGTTCTCGATGTGATGCTGCCGGGGATCGACGGTTTCGAGACCTGCCGGCGCCTCCGCAACAACGGTGTCTGGGTTCCCGTGCTCATGCTCACTGCGCGAGATTCGGTCGACGACCGTGTTGCCGGTCTCGACACCGGCGCGGACGACTATCTCGTCAAGCCGTTGCGCGCCCTTGCTCGCCGGGGCGAGCTGGAGCGGCCGAGCGTGGTCGAGATCGGCGACTTGCGCCTGGACCCTGCGACCCGCCGGGTCTGGCGCGGCTCCACCGAGATCCGGCTTTCGGCGAAGGAGTTCGCGCTGCTCGAGACGTTCATGCGCCGGCCCGACCAGGTGCTCTCGCGCCTTCATCTGCTCGAGCACGCGTGGGACTTCGCGTACGAGAACCGCTCGAACGTCGTTGACGTCTACGTCCGGCACTTGCGCAGCAAGATCGACCAGCCCTTTGGGCGAAACTCGATCGAAACCGTCCGCGGCTCCGGCTACCGGCTACGTCTGGACGGCGGGTCTTGAGGCGCGTCCCGATCCGGCTGCGCGTCGCGGGCGCGTTCGCCGTCGCGATGGCGATCGTGCTCGCCGCGACAAGTTGGTTCCTCTACGTGCGCCTCGACTCCCACCTCTCGCTCGCGCTCGACCGTTCGCTGCGTTTGCGTGCGCAGGACCTCACAGAGCTCGTCGGCGACCCCGGCGCGCCGCTTGCGCGCGCCAACGGCGTCCCGTTCGTCGAGGAAGGCGAGGCGTTCGCACAACTGCTCGACGAACAAGGTCATGTTCTCGACGCCACGCGGCCCCTACGCAAGCGGGCCCTGTTGAGCGCTTCCGAACTGCGCGCCGCACTCGGCGGGGCGATCATGGCCGATCGTGACTCCGTCCCAGGTCTCGATGAGCCGGCGCGGTTGCTCGCGAGGCCGGTCGTGGAGCGTGGCCGACTTCACGTGCTCGTGGTCGGGGCCTCGCGCGGGGACGTTGCCGAGGCACTCTCCGGCCTCCGCGACGAGCTCCTCATCGCCGGCCCGATCGCGCTTGCGCTCGCTTCGGTCGCGGGTTACATGTTGGCGGGTCTCTCGCTTCGTCCGGTCGAGTCGATGCGGCGTCGTGCCGAAGCAATCTCTGCGGAGACGGCGGGCGAGCGCCTGCCGGTCCCGCAGACCGGAGACGAGATCGAACGGCTCGCCGAGACGCTCAACGAGATGCTGGTGAGGATCGAGGTGGCGCTCCAGCGCGAACGCGACTTCGTCGCCGACGCCGGCCACGAGCTGCGCACACCGCTTGCACTGCTGCGTACCGAGCTCGAGCTCGCCTTGCGCCACGCTCGCTCGCGCGAGGAACTCCGGGAGGCCGTGCGGTTGTCATCGGAGGAGGTCGACAGGCTCGCGCAGCTCGCGGAGGATCTGTTGCTCATCGCGCGGTCCGACCGGGGGAAGCTGGACCTGCAACTCGAGACGTTTGACGCATCGGATCTGCTGAACTCGGTCACGAGGCGCTTCGAATGGCGTGCGCAGGAGACAGGCCGACTCGTCCGCATCGTCGCGGGCTCCGCCTTTCAGGTACGCGGCGACCGGCTCAGGCTCGAGCAGGCACTCGCGAACCTGGTCGAAAACGCGCTTCGGCACGGCGGCGGCGATGTTCGTCTGTCGGCGGCGCCTGTCAACGGGGTGGTGGAGCTGCACGTGACGGACGAGGGTCGCGGGTTCCCACCGCAATTCCTCGACCGCGCATTCGAGCGTTTCGCTCGAGCCGACGACGCGCGTGGCGGCGGTAGCTCTGGGCTCGGGCTGTCGATCGTGCGGGTGATCGCGGAAGCGCATGGCGGAACTGCCCACATCGCGAACAACGACGGGGGCGGCGCGGACGCGTGGATCGCCCTACCGAGTGTGTCCGGTGGCCGACATGAGGAGGCCGCGGCGTGAAGAGTGTCGCCGTCGGTCTCGTCCTCATCGCCGTGCTGACAGGGTTCGCGGTCTCAGCCGTGCAGGCTGCTCCGGTGCCGTCGAGTCTGAAGGCAGTCGAATCGAGCGCGGAGGACCTCGTCGACTTCGCGCTCTCCGGAGACCGCCGCGAGACGGCTGCGACTGCCGCGAAGTTGACGGCACTCGCGAGGGGGCCCGCGGCGGCCACCCTTACGCGCTCCGGCGTCGCGTCCGCGAAGATCGTTGAGCTCGAGCTGACGGCGAACCGCGTCGCTCGGCTCGCACCACACGGGTCGTTCGTTCGCGTCGCACTCGCAGCGAACGCCGTCTCCGGACTGATGCCCGGGCTGTACGCGCACTTTCACGATCGCGTCCCGCCGTCGGTACTCGAGCTCGACTACCTCGACCGCGAGGCTCAGCTGCGATCGCTCGCGCGCGAGCGGAAGCAGGTCGGCGTTGCAGTGAAGCGTCTCGCGTCGACGTGGGTGCGGCTTCGGCCCAAGGTCGTCGTTGCTGGCGGAGCGGCGTCGGCGGCAGCCTACGATAAACACGTCGCCGCGATGAAGCGGCTCGTACATGGTGCGCTGACGAACGTGCGGGAGGAAGCGGTCCACGGACTGGCCCTCGTCGACCAGCTCGAACAGGTCTTCATGCGGTAGCGCCGGCTCGCGAGAACCGCGTTGCGTTGACCTCCCCAAAGGTCGTGTCCTTGGCTAAACCCAACGTGGCGCCTATTGACGACAAATTCGAGAGTTTGTACCTTGCTGGGATTGACGCGCACGCGGCTTGGGGGCCGCGGAAGGGGAGATGATGAGAGAGGGCTGGCACCCGGGGGGGCGACAAGCTACCCGGCAGGCTGCGCCGGTCTCACTGCGCGCCGCGACGAGGCGGTCGGTGGCGAACGCCGGCTGTTCGATCTTAAGCAGCTCGAGAGCTGAGAAAGGAAGGGGCCGGTTGCACCCGGCCCCCAGACGCCAAAACACCCCGGAGGCAAACCAGAGTGATCAGCGACGGCGCGAAGAGTAGCGGACACCAGCGGCACCTGACGCACGACCAAAGCGTTGTCGCGGGATGCCTACACGCGCGTCCCTCGGCCACCTCCTGGGAGAGAAGCGACCAAGGAGGCACCGAGCAATGATGCGTTGGATCATCGGGTCGAGCTTGCGATTCCGCGGCCTGGTCATTGCCGCAGCCGCGGTTGTTCTCGTGGTCGGCTTCGCGCAGCTTCGTCACATGTCCGTTGATGTGCTGCCCGAGTTCGGACCGACGAGCGTGGAGGTACAGACCGAAGCCCTGGGCCTGTCCGCACCAGAGGTGGAGCAGCTGATCACCGTCCCGATGGAGCAGGACCTGCTGAACGGTGTCGCGTTCCTGAAGGACATTCGCTCGCAATCGGTGCCGGGGCTCTCGCGAGTCCTGCTCATCTTCGAGCCGGGCACGGACATGTACCGGGCGCGGCAGGCCGTCGCGGAGCGCCTGACCCAGGCGCATGCACTGCCGAACGTCTCCAAGCCGCCGCAGATGCTCGAGCCGCTCTCGGCGACGAACCGGGTGATGATGGTCGGAGTCGCCTCGAAGCGGATCTCTCCGATTCAGATGTCGGTGCTCGCGCGCTGGACCATCGTGCCGCGACTGATGGGCGTTCCAGGTGTGGCCAACGTCGCCATCTGGGGCAACCGCGACAGGCAGCTGCAGGTCCTCGTCGATCCCGAACGACTGCGCGACTCCGGTGTGTCGCTCGGACAGGTGATCGAGTCCACCGGCAACGCGCTCTGGTTCTCGCCGCTGTCGTTCGTCGAAGCGTCGACGCCGGGCACCGGGGGATTCATCGACACTGCAAATCAGCGCCTCGGCGTCCAGCACTTCTCGCCGATCACCACCGCGAAGACGCTCGGTGAGGTCACGCTCGAGGACACCGGCGGCAAGAAGCTGCTGCTCGGCGATGTCGCCTCGGTCGTCGAGAATCACCAGCCGCTGATCGGCGACGCGGTCGTCGGCGACGGCGGCGGGCTCTTGCTCGTCGTGCAGAAGTTCCCACATGCCAGCGCGCTCGACGTGACGCGCGGCGTCGAGGACGCGATCAACAGCATGAAGCCCGGGCTGTCCGGGATCGACTTCGACACAAGCCTGTACCGGCCGGCGTCGTACATCGATACCTCGATCGACAACCTCCGGCTCGCGCTGGTCATCGGCGCGGGTCTGCTTCTGCTCCTCCTCGGCGGTTTCTTGTGGTGGTGGCGAACCGCGGTGGTCGCGGTCGTCGCGATCCCGCTGTCGGTGATCACGGGCGCACTCGTCCTGTACGCGTTCGGCGAGACGATGAACGCGATGCTGTTCGCCGGGCTCGTCGCAGCGCTGGCCCTGGTCATCGACGAGGTGGTGGTCGACCTCGACAACATCGCGCGCAGGTTCCGGCAACAGCGAGCCGAAGAGAGTGAGAAGTCGACGGCCGCGCTTCTGCTCGAAACGTGTCTCGAGGTACGAGGTCCCGCCGTCTACGGCACGCTGATCATGGCGCTTGCCATCGTGCCGCTCTTCTTCCTGGAGAGCGTCTCCGGCGCATTCTTCCCGTCGATCGCGTTGGCGTTCCTTGTCGCGCTGGCCGCAGCGCTGGCGGTGGCGCTCACCGTGACGCCGGCGCTCAGCTTGCTGTCTCTCTCGAAAGCCGGCGGCCATCGTGAGTCGCCGCTGGCGCGCGGTCTGCGTGGCGGCTACGCGGGCCTGCTGTCGCGCCTGCTGCGGAAGCCACAGCCGATCTATGCGTGTGCGGCCGTTCTCGTGCTCGCAGGTATCGCGGCGTCGGCCCATCTCGACCAGTCGCTGCTGCCGCGATTCAAGGAGACACAGGTCCTGATCAGGTGGGACAGCGCACCCGGAACGTCGCTCGCGGAGATGAACCGGATCACGAGCCTTGCCAGCCGCGACCTGCGTTCGCTTCCGGGTGTCGACAGTGTCGGTGCGCACGTCGGCCGCGCGGTCACTGCGGACCAGGTCGTTGGAGTGAACTCCGGAGAGATCTGGGTCGGCATCGACCCCAAGGCCGATTACGACGCAACCCTGGCTTCGGTGAAGGGCGTCGCCGCCGGCTACCCGGGTCTCTCGGGTCATGTCGCGACCTATTCGAACGAGAGAGTCCGCGAGGTGCTCTCCGGCTTGGGCGGTGACGTCGCCGTCCGCATCTACGGCGAGAGCGGCCCCGTCCTGCAGCACAAGGCAGCGGAGGTCCGCAATGCACTGACCGGCATCGACGGGCTCGCCCGCGAGCGGGTCGTGCGCCCGGCAACCGAGCCGAGCCTGCAGATCAAGGTCGACCTGGCCGCCGCGGAGCGTTATGGCATCAAGCCGGGCGACGTGCGGCGCGCGGCCGCCGCGCTGCTGTCGGGCATCGCCGTGGGAAGCCTGTTCCAGCAGCAGAAGGTCTTCGACGTCGTCGTCTGGGGCACACCGCAGACGCGCAGCAGTCTGAGCACGATTCGGAACCTGCTGATCGACACGCCGGACGGAGGTCATGTGCGGCTCGGCCAGGTCGCCGAGACCCGCATCGTCCCGACCGACGCAGTGATCAACCGTCAGGCGGTCTCGCGTTACGTCGACGTCGTCGCGGATGTGAACGGTCGCGGTCAGGGCGCGGTCGTGAGCGACATCCACAAGGCGCTCGCGCAGGTCGATTTCGCGCTAGAGACCCATCCCGAGGTGTTGTCGGCAACGGGTCAGCCCACGGGCCGCTTGATCGCGATTGGAATCGCGGTGGCGATCGGCATCCTGCTGCTGCTCCAGGCGGCGTTCGGCAGCTGGCGTCTGGCGCTCCTGTGCTTCCCGCTGCTGCCGTTGGCGCTCGTCGGCGGCCTCCTCGGGGCGCTCGCGGACGGCGGAACGCTGTCGTTCGGCTCGTACATCGGCCTGTTCGCGATCTTCGGCCTGGCCGCGCGAAGTGCGGTCCTCTTGATCGACCGCTGCAGACAGCTCGAGCAACGCGAGGACGCGGGCACCGGAGCTCAACTCGTCCTGCGCGCGGCGCAGGAGCGGGCTGTCCCGATTCTCATCACGGCGACGGGGACCGCGCTGGTCCTTCTGCCGCTGGTGGTGAGCGGGCCGATCGCGGGCCTCGAGATCGTCCACCCGATGGCGGTTGTGATTCTCGGCGGGCTCGTCACGTCGACGTTGCTCGGGTTGTTCGTGCTGCCTGCCGCGTATCTCCGGCTCGGACCGAGTCGTGAAGCGGAGTCGCTGGCGGCGTCGCTGCAGCGGCGCGCTCGAGCATTCGGTCGCCACACCGGAACGCCCCAGGAACTACCTGTTCGTTCGGAACCGAGCCAGTAGGAGGAGGCGGAGATGGAGCTATCGCGCTACACCGAATCGAGACGGAACCGTCGGTGGCTGTCGAGCGTCGCGGCCATGATTGCCGCCGGGCTCACGGCCTTCGCCGTCTACGAAGGCACGACCTCGAGCGAGACCGCATCAGCCGTTCCCGAGGCAAGCGGGCCTGCGAAGGTCGAGACGGTCAACGGGCACAAGCAGGTGATCTTGACGAGGAGCGCTGCCAAGCGGCTCGACGTCCGGACCGCTCCCGCTCAAGGGGCGGTCGTGGCCGGCAAGCAGCGGGTCGTCATTCCCTACTCGGCCGTGCTCTACGACAGCGACGGCGCCACATGGATGTACACGAGCCCCAAGCCGCTCGTGTTCGTGCGGCAGGACATCGAGGTCGACGCAATCCAGGGCAATCGCGCCGTACTGAGGGGCACAACTGCTCCCGGCACGGCGGTCGTGAGCGTCGGCGCGCCGGAGCTGTGGGGGATCGAGTACGGCGAGATCGCAGAAGACTGAGTTGAGGACGAAGGGGCGGTCGAGAGAATGATTCGCTGGATTGTCGGCTCCAGTCTGAAGTTCCGGTTCATCGTCGTCGCGGCCGGGATCGCGATGATGGTCTTCGGCGCCGCGCAGCTTCGGGCGATGCCGGTGGACGCATTTCCGGAGTTTGCGCCGCCGCGCGTCGAGATCCAGACCATGTGCCTCGGACTGTCTGCGGCCGAGGTGGAAAATCTCGTGACGGTGCCGCTGGAACAGTCGCTCCAGGGGATGCCCGGGCTCGATCTCGTCCGCTCGAAGTCGATCGGGCAGCTGTCGTCGATCGAGCTCCTGTTCGAGCCCGGGACGGACATCTTCCGGGCGCGGCAGCTGGTCTCGGAGCGTGTCGCGATCGTAGGCCCGTCGCTGCCGACGTGGGCCGCGCCGCCGTTCGTGATGCCGCCGACGTCGACGACGAGCCGAGTGATGAAGATCGGGATCTCGTCGAAGACGCTGTCGATCACACACCTATCGACGATCGCCTACTGGAAGATCAGGGCTCGGCTGCTGCGAGTCCGCGGTGTCGCGAACGTCGCGCTCTGGGGCGAGCACCTGCAACAGGTGCACGTTCTTGCCGATCCGAAGCGCATGCGCGCGCAGGGGGTCTCCTTGCAGCAGGTGATGGAGACGACGGCCGATTCACTGGACGCGGGACTGCTGAAGTTCTCGTCAGGAGCGGTGATCGGAACCGGCGGCGTTCTCGACACGCCGAGCCAGAGCCTCGCCATCCAGCACATCCTGCCCATCGTCAAGCCGCAGAACCTGGCCGAGGTGTCGGTCGAAGGCGCGAAGAATGCAAACGTCCGTCTCGACCAGGTCTCGGACGTCGTCGAGGGCTACATGCCGCTGGCCGGCGACGCCGTCGTCAACGACGGTCCGGGACTGCTCCTTGTCGTGGAGAAATTCCCGTGGGGAAACACGCTCGACGTCACGCACGGCGTGGAGGACGCGTTCGCCCAGCTGCGCCCTGGTCTCGGCGACATCCAGGTCGACACGCACATCTTCCGGGCCGCCAACTTCATCGATGAGTCAATCAGCAATCTCACCCGAGCGATGATCATCGGCGCGCTGCTCGTGCTGCTCGTGATCGGCGCCTTCTTGTTCGAGTGGCGGGCCGCGGTGATCAGCGTGCTTGCAATCCCGATGTCGCTCGTCGCAGCGGGGCTCACGCTCTACGCCCGCGGCGAGACGATCAACATCATGGTCCTCGCCGGGCTGGTCATTGCGCTCGGTGTGGTCGTCGACGACGCGATCATCGACGTCCAGAACATCGTGAGGCGGTTGCGCGAGCACCGGCGAAAGCCCAGCGACAAATCGCGTCTCTCGGTTGTGCTCGACGCTGCTATCGAGGTCCGGAGCCCGATCCTCTACGCGGATCTGATCATCGTCGTCGCGATGCTGCCGATCTTCTTCCTCGAGGGCTTGACCGGCTCGTTCTTCCAGCCGCTGGCGCTGTCGTACGTGCTGGCGATCGGCGTCTCGCTGTTGACCGCGCTCACGGTGACACCCGCCCTCTGCCTCATTCTCCTGCGCAACGCACCGCTCCAGCGCCGCGAGTCGCCGCTCGCACTCTGGCTCGAGCGCCGCTACGAGAGCCTCCTGTCGCGTGTGGTCGTGCGGCCGGCCAGTACATACCTCGCCGTGGCCGTCACCGTGGTCGCAGGCGTCATGGTGGTTCCGTATCTCGGCGAGTCGTTGATCCCGACGTTCAAGGAGCGCGACTTCCTCGGCCACTGGATCACGAAGCCCGGCACGTCACTGACCGAGGAGAATCGGATCGTCACTCGGGCGAGTCGCGAGCTCCGAACGATCCCCGGTGTTCGTCACTTCGGCTCACACATCGGACAGGCGTTCCTGGCCGACGAGATCGTCGGTGTCAATTTCGGTGAGAACTGGATCAGCGTCGACCGCTCGGCCAACTACGACAAGACGTTGGCGAAGATCGAGGAAGTCGTAGACGGCTACCCGGGCATCTTCCACGACGTCCAGACGTACCTGAACGAGCGGATCGACGAGGTACTCGCCGGATCGAGCGAGCCGATCGTCGTACGGATCTTCGGTCCAGACCTCGTCACGCTTCGTCAGCAGGCAGACCAGGTGCGGGCGGTGCTCGCGAAGATCGACGGCATCTCCGACCCGTTCGTGGAGTTCCAGGAAGGGGTCCCACAGGTCGAGGTCAAGGTCAATCTGGCGGCGGCGGCACGGTACGGCGTCAAGCCCGGCGACGTCCGCCGCGCGTCGGCGACGCTGATGGAGAGCGAGGAGGTCGGTGACATCTTCCACGGCGGCCGCGCGTATGACGTGCATGTCTGGAGCACGCCCGAGACCCGCAACAGCGTCAACAGCATCCGGTCGTTGCCGATCGACACGCCTGCCGACGGGCAGGTGCCCCTCGGAAACCTGGCGGACGTTCGCATCAGGCCGACTCCGAACGTCGTTCACCACGAGCATCTCTCGCGCAGCATCGACATCGCGGCCGGCGTCGCCGGGCGCGATCTCGGGTCGGTCGCGCGCGACGTCGAAAGTCGCCTCGCGGATGTGCGATTCCCGACCGGATATCACGCCGAGACGCTGGGCGAGTACAAGGAGCGAACGACTGCCGCCAAGCAGTTGTTCCTCTTCGGGATCGGCGCCGCGCTCGTCATCTTCGCGCTCCTGCAGGCGTCGTTCGGCGTCTGGCGCCTCGCGCTCCTCTCGTTCGTGACCCTGCCGATTGCTTTGGTCGGCGGGGCGCTGGCGGCCTTCCTGTTCGAGCGCACGCTCTCGCTCGGGTCGCTCGTCGGCTTCTACACCGTGTTCGGTATCGCGGCGCGGAACGGCATCCTCATGATCAGCCACTTCCAGCATCTCGAGCGCGAAGAGGGCGAAACCTTCGGGCGCGCACTCGTTCTGCGCGGAGCGAGGGAGCGGTTGGCGCCGATCTTGATGACGTCGCTGGCGACGGCTCTGGCGCTGCTGCCGCTCGTGATCGCCGGCCCGATCCCGGGGCACGAGATCGAGTACCCGCTGGCGATCGTGATTCTCGGCGGATTGGTGACGTCGACGCTGATCAACCTGTTCGTGGTCCCGTCGCTCTATCTGCGCTTCGGGAGGAGCAAGCGTGCTGTCGCCTTGCCCGCCTGAGGTCGCACGCGGTCCCGGCGACGAAGGAGGCTGAGGTGTCCCGTTTCGGCATCGCAGGTGCCGTGGCAGCGTCACTTCTGTTGCTGTCCGCGTCAGCCTGCGGGGGGAACTCGCCCCCGAACGCCCTCGCCGACGCAGTCCCGGCGAGTGAGATCACCGCCAAGGACTTCGACCCGAAGAGCTTCTCGCGCCCGGCGGAGGTCGACCACAAGTGGTTCCCGCTACGGCCGGGAACACAGCTGTGGTTCAGAGGGTCGACGCTCGAGGACGGCAAGCGCGTCATGCACCGGCAGGTCTTCACCGTCACCGACCTCACCAAAGTCATCGCCGGTGTGCGCTCGGTCGTCATGTGGGACCGCGACTACAGCAATGGTGAGCTCGTCGAGACCGAGCTGGCGTTCTTCGCGCAGGACGACGGCGGGAACGTGTGGCATCTGGGCGAGTATCCCGAGGAGTACGAAAACGGGAAGTTCGTCAAGGCCCCGGCGTGGCTGGCCGGGTTGAAGGGCGCGAAACCCGGGATCGAGATGCTGGCGAAGCCGCGCCGCGGGACGCCCAGCTATTCGCAGGGGTACGCGCCTCCACCGATCAACTGGGTCGACAACGGAAAGGTCTACAAGACCGGGGTGAGGACGTGCGTCCCCGCCGGCTGCTACCGGGACGTCGTCGTCACACGAGAGTTCGAGACCGGCAAGCCGGAGGCGTTCCAAGAGAAGTTCTACGCACCGGGGCTCGGCAACGTGCGAACGAGCTGGGCAGGCGCCAAGGACGTGGACAAAGAGGTTCTGGTCCTGGTGAAGGTCATGCGCCTGGATCAAGCCGCGTTGGCCAAGGCGCGCTCGAGGGCGCTCGCACTCGAGCACCACGCGTACAAGATCAGCAAGGACGTCTACGGCCGCACCCGGCCTGCCGTCCCGAGATGAGCGCCGAGCGTTCCGCTGCCTTTCATCTCGCGTTCATCTCAGGGTTCCAAGCTCTGGCGAGATGCGTAACGAGGAGGGCCCAGTGAGCACTGTTTCGGCCATCACTGCAAGGGTCAAGGCGACGATCGCGTCGGTCATGCGCGCCGCCGCAGACGTCCCGCGGAGGGTCCGCCGTCGCGGCCGCGGACTCTCCTTGCTCGCCGTCGTCGCCTTGGTCGTGGCGGGCGTGGGCATCACGGTCGGGTTGTTGCGAAGCTCACCGGCGGCGTCGCAGACGACGGACGCGGTCGCGGAGGCCACGCGCGGCGACGTCGTTGTCACGGTTGGCGGCGTCGGACGGATCGTCGAGTCCGGGCTTGCCTCCGATATTGCGGTGCCGTCGTCGTCTGGCGCTTCAGCCGGTGCTGCAGCGAGCGCGACAGCAACGCCCCCCGGAGCTATGTCGGCCACGGCGGTGTTCCCGCAGACCAGCGGTCGGGTCGTGCGCTTCCTCGTCAGGCCGGGAGAGCGAGTCGCCGCAGGCCAGCCGCTCGCCTTGCTGGACGACCGCGGATCCGCCGCCGCAGCGATCGCGCAGGCGCGGAACGACGTCGCGACGACACGCGTCGAGCTGACGCAGAAGCGGACGAGCGATCCCCTCAAAGGCCTTCCCGCGACTCCCGCGGAGCTCGCCGCCGCTCGCGGTGCCGTGCGTGCCGCTCGCCTACGGCTCGAGCGACTCGTCCAAGGCCCGCGTCCGGGAGACGTGAGCGCAGCGCGGCTCGATCTCAGGCGTGCAGAAGCAGATCTGGAAACGCTCCTCGGCGGAACACCCGAGGCCCGAGCGGAGGCGATCAGCCTCGCGCAGCGCAACGTCAACCTTGCACAGCAGCGGCTCGACCGGGTCCTCGCGCCGCCGAGTGCGGCAGACGTCGCGACTGCCCAAGCCGAAGTGAGGAAGGCCGAGTCCGATCTGGCCCTGTTGCTCCGGGCGGGATCGGGCGCCCTCCCCGCCGAAATCACTTCGGCAAGGGCAGCCCTCGACGCGGCGCGGTCGAGGCTCGAACGGCTCCTCGCACCACCCAATCCCGCTGACGTGACCGCCGCCCAGCTCGACGTCGAGCGAGCGAAGGCCGACCTCCGAAGACTCCAGCTGGGCCCGAGCCCGACGGCGCTCGCAGCTGCTCGCCAGGCCGTCGTGTCCGCCCGCGCGAAGCTCGCGCAGCTGGTCGGGCCACCGCTGCGCAGCGACGTCGCGTCGGCACGCCTGGACGTCCTGAAGGCCGAAGCCGATCTCGCCGTCTTGCGCGCCCGCGGTGGGCCCGCCTCGAGCATCGACATCGCTCTCGCACGGCTCAAGGTCGTCGGAGCTCAGCTACGGCTCGCGAATGCGCGCCTCGCGAGACCGCTGCTGACCGTGCGAGCGCCTTCGCACGGCACCGTCACCGGCTTGCTCACGGTCGTCGGCGCACCCGTCGATCCGCTGACCCCGATTGCTTCGGTCGCCGATCTCGAACGCCTCGCAATCAACGTCGACCTCAGCGAGTTCGACGTCGCGCAGGTCAAGCCGGGACTGCCGGCGGTCGTAAGCGTGGACGCCTTCGGCGGCAAGTCCGTTCCCGGCAAGGTGCAGTTCGCCGCGCTCACCGGAACCAACACAGGTGGGGTCGTCACCTTCCCCGTCCGGGTCGGTATCGCACACGAGCGCGGCCTCCGGCCCGGCATGAACGTCTCGGTGCGGATCATCGTCGCGAAACGAGAAGACGTCGTGCAAGTGCCGGTCGAAGCCGTCTCGCGCGACGAAGAGGACAACGCGATCGTCAAAGTCATGGGTCCGAACGGAGAGACGACCCCCCGTGTCGTGACGCTCGGACTTTCGAGCAGCAAGAACGTGGAGATCGTGAAAGGGCTTCGCGCCGGCGAGCACGTTGCTCTCCCGGAGGCGCAGGGTCAAGGTCAAGAGGAGGAGTAGTGATCGACGGCGACGCCGCGACCGTCATCGATGTCGCCGACGTCACGAAGGTCCACAGCACGGGCGACGTCACGGTCGAAGCGCTCCGAGGAGTCAGCTTCAGGGTGGAGGCCGGCGAGTTCGTCGCGATCATGGGGCCGTCCGGCTCGGGAAAGACGACGCTGCTGGGCATTCTCGGCTGCCTCGACCGGCCGACTACGGGGTCGTACCGGCTCGTCGGACAGGAGATGTCGGAGCTCAGCGAGACGCGCCGTGCTCACGTACGGGGAGAGCGAATCGGCTTCGTCTTTCAGGCGTACAACCTGATTCCCCGCTCGACCGCCTTCAAGAACGTCGAGTTGCCACTCGTCTACGCAGGTGTCCGTGCGCACGAGCGGCGCGACCGTGCGCTGGAAGCGCTGGCCGCGGTTGGGCTCGCCGAACGGGCTGAGCACGTGCCGAGTCGACTCTCCGGCGGCGAGCAGCAGCGGGTCGCAATCGCGCGTGCCCTCGTCGTACGGCCGAGCGTCGTGCTTGCGGACGAGCCGACGGGAAATCTCGACTCGGGGAGCGCGGGCGAAGTGCTGGCAATCCTCGACCGGGTGAATCGCGAGGGAGCGACGATCGTGATGGTGACGCACTCGCGCAAGGTGGCCGAACGCGCGTCACGAATCATCCGGGTCGCCGACGGGCTCCTCGTGGCGGACGAACAGGTCGATCCCTCGCTCGCGCTCGAGGCTGCGAGCTGACGAGATGGCGGAGCAGGGGCGAATCGCAATCGGTGCGCTCCGCGCGAACTGGTTTCGCGCCGTCCTCACCGCACTCGGAGTGGTCATCGGCGTTGCGGCGCTGGTAGCAGTCACAGCGGTCAGCGCCGGCGCGCAGGAAGAGGTTGCGAAGAGCATCCGCAACCTCGGCGGAAACGTCGTCAAGGTGGACGGCGAGTTCATCACCATCGGCACCAGTCAATCGGCGACAGACCGCACGATCACACCCGAGGACGTCGCTGAGATCGCGAAGCTCCCGATGATCACCACAGTCGCACCACATCAGGACATCGAAAGCATCGTCGTCTCGGCCGGCCGGTACAAGACGAACACATGGCTCGTCGGAATGACCGCGAGCTACGCACAGATTCAAAACATGCGCGCCGTGGCCGGCCGCATGATCTCCGCCGCCGACGTGAGCTTCGGCCGCGACCTCATGCTGCTCGGCCAGGTCGCGGCGGCGAATCTCTTCCCTGGACAGGACCCCATCGGGAAGACCGTGCGGGTCGGAAATCGTGAGTTCGACGTCATCGGCATCCAGAACCGCCGAGGGAAGCTCGCAGACGAGAACCTCGATAATCGCATCTTCGTTCCGCTGCCGATCGTCACTCGGGTCCTGCTGGGCGGCGTCAACACCGTTCACGTCGATGCGCTGGTCCGGACGGAGGCCGAGATCGAGCCCGCGCTCGATGCAATCACCACGCTCCTCCGCGAGCAGCACAAGCTTCCGCCTTCGTATCCGGACGACTTCTCGGCCGAGGATCAGGCCAGCATCGTCAAGGAGGGACAGAGGGCGACGACGACGTTCCGCGTCCTTACCTTCGCGCTCGGCGGGATCGCCCTGCTCGTCGGCGGGATCGGAATCATGAACATGATGCTGGTCTCCGTTCGGGAGCGCACCCGCGAGATCGGCATCCGCAAGTCGGTCGGGGCCGACCCGAGGACGGTCCAGCTGCAGTTTCTCGTCGAGGCAGTCGTGCTGAGCACGCTCGGGGGCATCGCCGGGGTCCTCGCTGGCATCGGCGCAACACGGCTCATCAGCGTCTTCGCGGGCTGGCAGACGCTCGTAGGCGTAACGTCACTCTTCCTGTCGTTCGTAGTAGCTCTCGCCGTCGGTCTCTTCTTCGGGTACTACCCGGCGCGCCGAGCGGCGCGACTCGATCCGATCGCGGCGTTGCGGTACGAGTAGGGAACGCGCCGTGCAAGGTCCGCTACGACCAAGCGAGGTTTTTGTCGAGCAGATGCGGATTCAGCGCGCGCGGAAAGGGTGGACCCAGAAGCAACTCGCCGCGCAACTGGCGAAACTCGGTTTCGTGGTCCATCAGACGACGATCGGAAAGTGGGAGGCTGGAGAGCGACGCATCTCGCTCGACGAGGCACTTGCGATCTCGGTTGCCCTCGACGTCGATCCCGCGCACATGGTCGCCGGCTCGTACTCGAATCTGGCGTTAAGCTCACCGAGCATCGCGCTCAGTTCGAAAACCCCGCCTGTCTCTGCACGACAGATGCGGATGTGGGTACGGGGACTGCGGCCGGTCTGGGGACAGGACGAGAGGCGCTACTACACCGAGGTCGGGCCCGACGAATGGCGCGCCATGCAGCGGCCCGGTGTGTTGGGACTGCTTCGCGCGGTTCAGGAGCTCGTCGACGCGTTTGCAGACGACGATCGGGAGGCGGCGGTCGAGATCGTCGAGATCATGCGCGAGGAGCTCGACCGGCAGCACCGCACGCTCGAGCGTGAGTTGAGCAAAGAGAGCCGCCGGCTGTTCGTCGAAACGTCGTAGCACCGGAGCACGCGCGGCGGACAACGCGACTCATAATCCGTTGGTCCCTGATTCGAGTCCAGGCGGGCCCATCAGAAAGCCTCTGCACAGGGCGGCCTCGCGTTCCAGCTCGCAACGGTCGCCGGGGCGTTGCGCGTACCAGGCGCGTACAAGCGGGCTTCGAGGTACGCGCGGTTGCAATCACCGAGACAGGGAACGGATAGGGCATGCAGGACAGCGAGGTGATCGCTCAAGAACTGAGCGCGCTCGGCCACAAGCTCGACGACGTCGAGAGTCGTCTTGCCGCCGTCGAGAAGGTGAACGCCCGGCTAGAGAAAGCTGCGCTCACCACGGCACGCGCGCTCGGCGAGATCTCAGGCCACTGGGACGCCGTCTACGAAGCAATGCGCCGCAAAGACACATCACAAGAGGACCACTGAGTAGTACGAGCGGCGTTCAAGAATCCCCGTCATCGACGGCGGCGCCGGCGGCCTGCTCCGCGTGCGCTGCCGAAGTTGTAACAGCCGACGCGGCCGCAGCTCTTTGAGCTGACTACCCGTCCAAAGCTGCCAGACACTCCTCAACGCCGCCAGCGTGCTCATGGGCACCAGCAGCGTCGAAGAAACCGGGGGGCAGTCCCGCCGCCGTCGTCGCGTCGTGGAACTCCTGCGTCAAAACCGCCACGATCCCAGGCTGGCCGGCAAGCGACGAGACGAGTACTCCGTTACACGCCGCCGCCGGGTTCGCTCCCGATGCGGTGCCCACCACCAAAGCCATGGCAGTCAAGAGCGCTGCGAACGGCAACCAGATGATCCGCTTCACCGGTCTCCCCTCCTATCTTCGCCGCAGAATGCTCAATCATGGCGCGTGTCATCGCATCCTGCAAGGCCCCGCGATCTCTTGGAAAGGTGGGTCGGATACCCCGCTACCGCGCTGCGCAAAAAGGTTCGAGCGAGAGTCAGGCCGAAGGCCGCTTGGTACGCTTTTTTGGATGAAGGCCTTGCAGAGCTTGCTCAAGCGCCTTCGCGGTGGGCACCGACCGCCGACCGGGCCGTTGACTACTTCCGAGGCGAGCGACGCCGAGGAGTTGCGGCAAGAGACCCAGGTGAGGGACGACGAGCGGATGAAGCGGGAGCAGCGAAACTCCAGCTCCGCGTAATCGCAACTCCGCCGCCCAAACCGCGATCCCCGCGGCTTTATGGACGGATCGCAGCCTCGTAGAGCCTGGGGAATGCTGTCGAGCGGGTTCCCCAAGGGGGCGTCCTTCTTCCGCCCGGTTTGGCCGCTCGACACTGTTCACCCGTTCTTTCCTTTCTACTATGCGTCTGTGGCGACGGATCGCCGCGACGCCATGGTGGTCGAGTTGCGTGAGGTGAACGCGCAGACTGTCCGCGCGGTATGCGCGCTGGGTGTCGCACCGGAGCAGGACGAGTTCGTCGCGTCGAATGCGCTGTCAATCGCGCAGGCGCACTTCGAACCGAACCACTGGATGCGTGCGATCTTCGCTGGCGACGAGCCTGCAGGGTTCCTGCTCACGAAGGAAGATCGGCAGCGGCCGCTCTATTACCTGTGGCGGTTCATGATCGATGAGAAGTATCAACGTCGGGGGATCGGCCGGCGCGCGATGACGCTTTTGCTAGATCGCTGGCGTAGCTTGGGGGCAGCCGAGGGAGTCCTGAGTGTGATTGAAGAGAATGGATCTGCCATCGCGTTCTATGAGTCGCTGGGCTTTTGGCTTACGGGCGAGCGAGCAGGCGACGAGCTGGTGATGCGCGTTCAACTGTGAACGGTGTCCCGAAACACGGAAATCCACCCTGTCCTAGCGCATCCACGAGCACGTAGGAAAGCCGTACGTGCTTCAGGAACGCGGGTCGGTCAGAACTCATAATCCGTTGGTCCCTGGTTCGAATCCAGGCGGGCCCATCATGAGGTGGGTGAAGTCGTGCGCCGCCGAGTGAGGATGCTGGCGGCGTTGTCCGTCGGCGCAGCCTTGACCTGCGTGACGCCCGGGTGCGGTGAGGCCGAGGCTCTGCGAGTCCGCCACGCCTCCGTCGTGCGCCTGGATGCGATGTCGGGGCGCGTGGAGGCGGTCGTGCCGGTCGGCGTCGATCCGCTGCAGTTGGTGGTCGCAGCACGGCAAGTGTGGACAATGGAGTTCGGCGAGGGGACGCTGGCACGGATCGATCCAGCGACGAACAAGGCGGCGGCTATCGACATCGGTGAGGCGGCGGGCATGGCCTCGGACGGCGATGACATCTGGGTCGCGGCGAACGGAAACACGCTCGTGCGTCTCGACGGCGAGAGTGGCAAGCGGGAGCGCGTGCTCAAGCTGGCCAGGACGCCGTTGTTCGAGCTTCGTGACGCAGGCTTTCTCACCGTCAGTTCCGGGTCGATCTGGTTGACGATTCCTGTCCTGGGCGACAATTCTGCCGATCAGACGCTCTGGAGAATCGATCCGCAGACCGGTGCGGTCAAAGCCCGAGCGCCGCTGCTCGCCAATCCAGTCTCACTCGCCGCCGACGCTCGCTATGTCTGGGTCGCCAACATCGATGGCGGAAAGGTCACTCGGGTCGAGGTCGCGACGAATACCGCGAAGAACGTCGCCGCCAGTATCGGTCCGGCCGGTGTTGCCACCGGAGCCAGGTCGCTCTGGGTTAGTCACTACGTGCCGGAGGTGTGGCGGATCGACCCGAAGACGATGCGCGTGCAGGCGAAGATCCACCTCGACGCTGGAACGACGCGCGGTATCGCCTTCGGCGCTGGACGCGTGTGGGTGTCAACCGAATCGGGCGTCGTCGCGCTCGATCCCGCGACGAACGCGGTTGTGCAGACGATCGACCTGATCGAGCCGAAACGGGAGGTCGGGCCGACCGCCATCGCCTACCTCGATGGCGATCTGTGGGTCTCGATCGAATGACTCCCTTGCCCGTTAGCGACCCTCTCGCGCTTGATCTCTTCACGACCGTGTAACCCGCTGCAGGCTGGCCGACGAGGACGCCGCCGAGCGGGATGAGCGTCCCACTTAGGGCTGTCGGAACTGTGGTCCCGTCCGGATGAGTGGCGCTTGGAGGGCGCCGAGACACGATCGGCATGGCGGCGTGGAGCAACCCGCGCCGCCGCGCCTCTGCATGTGGGATGGACCGTTAAAGGCCGGCGCGCAGAATTGGATACCGAGAGAACTGGGCCGCCAGTCCCTCTCGCTCCCCAGACGCCGCGCGCCGGTAGAGCAAAGTCTATGACCGAGCAAGTCAGTCAGTTGTCACGTTGCCACGAGAAGAGGTGAGCCGGGCTCGTATCGAAGGCGGCGGCCCACCTTCGACCGCTCCCGGCTCACGGAACGGTTTCCGGGGATTGAGGACAGACCCCTGAAGCCGTCTGCGAAAGAGGGTAGCCAATGCCGCGAAGCCGACTCCCTGCCTTGCGCGTCAGATCATCCCGCGGCGACCGGCTCCGCGTACGTAAGTGCCGCGCCGAGCTGGTTGCGCCCGAATCCGGGAACTCCCGGCGGCTGTGCCCACACACGCTCGGCGATGCCGAGGCTGTGTAGCTCCCGGCCGAAGTCGAATGTCCAGCGGCGCTTGACGGCAGCGTGGCTGCCGCCGGTCGACAGAAAGAACTGGAGCCCGCTTCTGCGGATCGCCGGTGCTTCCTTGCGGGCGAGCAGCACCGGATCGTGTGCGGCCAGCGTCGCAGGCGATGCGGACGCGAAAGGGCCGTCGCGTAACGCATGGAAGTAGCCCTCCCAGGACTCCGCTACCCCGAAGACGCCGACGTGGCGGAGGGCGATGTCAACCGCTCCGTACCCACCGGCGGAGACGCCGGCGATCGCGCGATTCCGCGCCTTGCGGATGCTCGGAAGGTGCGCGTCCACCCACGGGACGACGGTCCGGGTCACGTAGTCCTCCCAGACTCCGGCCCATTCGCTCGCCGCACGCTCACGCTTCGAGCCGCTCGGTAGACCCCCGGGCGGCATCACGACGATGAACGGGCGCGCCGACCCGGATCGAATCAGCGAGTCGGCTTTGTCGGCGAGACGCAGGCTGACGACAAACGACGAAGGCGCTCCCCAGAAGCCGTGCAGCAGGTACAGCACCGGGTAACGCGCCGTGGACGTGTACCCGGGCGGCAGGTAGACGTCTGCGTCGCGCGTGTCGGCGGGAACGAACGGATTCGGGATCCGTCCGCTCCAGACCGTCCCACCCGACGGGCCCTGGTCGATGAGCCTGAAGCCTTCGAGAGGCGGATCGGGAGCGGCTCGCACCGCTCCGGCGCAGGCCAGCAGCGCGAGCGCGGCGACTGCGCCGCCGACCATCCGCGGCATGCGGCGTTGCGGTTCGGGAAGCTTGGCCGCGTCGTCGCCCGCGGTGCGCGTCAACAGCGCAGCTCCGGCGACGACAGCGACGAACGCGGCGACCCGCGCAACGCCGAGCGCGCCGCCCGGCAATGGCTCGCCGAAGACGACCATGCCCGCCGCGATCGGGAGCGCGTTCGTCCAGTGTCGCCACCCCGGCGGTGGTCAATGCGCCGCCTCGCTGGAACCCGAGTTGCAGCGCGACAAAGGCCAGTCCATGACATGCAAGGAGTGCAGGCACGAACGGAAGGTGGAGCCCTCCCGAGACCGCTGCCTTCGTGCCGACGTCGCCGGCCGCATAGAGCACCCCGGCCGCCATGCCGAGGCCGGCCGCCCGAGCCGCCAGGTCGGCGGCGGGGCCGGCCGCAACCGCTGCGACGGCGCCGGAGGCGAGCATCCAGACGGCCGCATCGCGCAGGCTCGCGTGCTGGCCCGTCGTGGTGGTGCCGGCGAGCGAGAGCGCAAGGAGACCGAGGCCCGAGACCGACGTGATCACGGCGAGGCGTTCTCTTTGCGAGCGCACCCCTGCGAGCCCGGCGAGGACGGCGAGGCCGCCCGCTGCGCACGCCTGCACGAGGGAGAGCGGCGCCAGCACGAGCGCAACGACGTACAGGACCCAGCCTCCGATCCCCGTCCAAAAGCCGACGAGCCAGCGGCGGTTGCCGAAGAGCAGAGCGAGCGAGCGCAACGGCCGCCGCAAAGACAGGGGCGGCAGCGCTGCCGCTGCGCCGTGCTGCACGTAATAGCTCCAGTTCAGCGCGACGGCGGAGGCGAGTGCCAACACGAGGCCCCCGGCGACCGTCCAGCTCACTCTCGGTCTCGCCTGGCGAAGGGAAGGTAGGCCTCGGCGGCGAGTGCTGCGAGCCCGACGCGCGGTAAGTCGAGTCGCTTCTCGTACACGACGAAGCGCCGCTCCCAGCGCGGGAAGAACTTTCGGTTGAAAAGCAGCAGGTTGTCGAGCTGGAAGTGGCCCTTGAGGCGCAGCAGGGCGCGCCGCTCGAGCCGCTGCACGGTCGAGAGCTCCGCTTCCGGCGCGAGCAACGCCGCGAAAGGCGCGAAGTTCAATGACACACGCCCCAGCCCTTGCGCGCGCGCCCACTGGATCGCGACGCAGACGAGCCACTCGTTGAAGCCGTTGGGGGTCGTGCGCAGGCGCGGCATCGAGGACAGGGAGAGAGCGGAGCCGCTGCGACAGACCGCGAAATGGAGAAAGCCTGCGACGGAACCATCCGCTGCCCTGCCGACGAAGAACACGGCGTGCTCGTCGTCGAGGCGGAACAGCGTGTCGAGCGCCATCACGAAGCCTCGTTCGGGCTGGTCACCGCGCCAGGCGCGTGCAAGCTCCTCGAGCTCACGACGCAGCGAGCCGTCGATTTCGCTCGGCCGGGTTGCAGCGGCCGTGTAGCCGGCCCTCTCGAGGCGATGGACCGACTGCCTCACCTTTCGGATCGGGCGTCCTTCGAGAGAGAACTCCGCCGTGTCCACGACCGCTTCGTCGCCGTGGTAGAGCGCGTGGAGGCCGTGCGCGCGGTACACGCCGAGGGCTTCCTCGGAGGCGCCCAGGATCGCGACGCGCCAGCCGCGCCCGCGCGCGAAGCGCAGGAACGCTCCGACGAGCTCCGCGAGGTGCTCCGGCGGCCCGATCGGATCGCCGGAGACGATCGCTACGCCTCCGACCACCTTGTACGCGACGAACGAGGTCTCGTTCTCGTCGAAGAAGTACGACTTGTCGCCACGCAGGACGAACGGCGCGAGCGTGTCGACTCCCCATGCCGCGACGAGGTCGCGCGTCAGGCGCCGGTGTCGGGCCTCCTGCGCGTGCCGGTAACGCCACGGTGCGAGCCACGCGAGCACGAGCAGGACGACGGCGCACACGGTCAGCAGCAGGACCGACAGCGGAAACCACTCGCCGAACGAGCCTGAGAGGTGATCGGAGCCGACTGCATTCACCCCGACTGCCGCGCGCACGGTCTCCCGCAGCGCAAACGGGAGCGTGAACGGCTGGTCCGCCATGACACGGTTGACCCAGAGCGCGACGAACGCGTAGCCGAAGATGCTGCCGCCGAACAGCAGCGCGCGCAGCGCGAGCCGGGGCTTCGCTTCCGGATCGCCGGGCGCATCGAAGTCGCTGCGGCGCGCGAGGAGCGCGACGGCCACGAGCCCGGTCGCGATCGCTCCGTATCCGAACCGATGCTCGAGGTGAAGCGCCACGAGCGAGAGGAGGACCACCACCGCGACCTGCCACGCGCGCCGCTTTCTCCGCGCGAGCCCGCGTGCGGCCAGCAGCAGCACCAAGCCGAGGGGTGCGACGAGCGCCTCCGACACCCCGTGCACGTGCTCGGGTGCAAGCGCGGCGATGAGTGCCGGCCGGTGGTGGGGCGCGACAGCGTCGATCACCCCGAGCGCCCCGGCGGCCGCGACAAACCACGCGAGCACGAGCGGGCTCCGCGGACGCTCGGTCGCGCGCGCGCGCCCGCCGAGTGCGCCGGCAAGTCCCGCCAGGGTCGCCGGGAGGTAGACCGCCTTCTGCCCCGCGGCAGCGTGGAAGGCCTCCTGGGCGGGAATCTGCCGGACGATCAGAAGCGAGAGACCGGTCTGCAGATATGCCCACCCGCCAACGCTGAGCGCGAAGATCAACCCCGCCGTCAGCCTCTCTGCGCGCATGACGCGGACGATCGCGGCGAGCGAGAGTGCCGCCGCCGCCCAGACGCCGACGAACACGAGCAGCGGAACGGCCGAATGACTCGAGAGCTCGTCCAGTGGCAAGGCATCGGTGACCGGTGGTCCCGGCAGGTGCGAGTGCGGTCGGACGATGTACAGCCAGCCCGTCGCGGCCACCACGACGGCGAACGAGAGCAACGAGCCTGTGGCGATGCGCCCGGCTTTAACCATGCGCCAGCCTCCGCGCCGCCTCGAGGTACGAACGCCAGGCCATCCCCCGCCACAGCGCCCAGTTGTGGCCGCCTCTCAACTCGAGATACGTGTGCGGCACCCGGGCCGCGGCGAGATCCTTTGCGAACGTGCGGTTCTCGCGACGGAGCGCGTCGTCTTTCCCCGTGTAGAACCAGAAGTAGGTTCGCAGGCGCCGCAGCGTCGGCGCCGCAGCGCGCAGCAGGTCGACCGGCGAGTTGGGCGCGACGCCCTGAAGTTGTCGTCCGAAGATCGAGTGGTTCGGCGCGGCGACCTCGTAGCCGGACCAGCTCTCCACGAGCGAGAACTCCTGCGGTTCGTGCATGGCGATGTTGATGGCGCCGTAACCGCCCTCGGAGAGCCCGCCGATCGCGCGACCGGCCCGCGAGGCGATCGTGCGGTAGCGGGCGTCGATTGCATGCACGACGTCGCGCGAGACGAACGTCCCCCAGCCCTCGTACGGGCCCCGTCCGTCGGCCCACTCCTTGTCGGTGAAGGTCCCGGTCGAGCCGAAGGGCAGGACGAGGATGAGCGGCTGGGCTTTGTGTTTCGCGACCAGCGCGTCCTCGACGACGCCCATCCTCACGGTCAGGAGGAAGGCGAGCGGCCGGCCCGGGAAGCCGTGTAGTAGGTAGAGGACGGGATAGCGCTTCGCCGGATGGTTCGCGTAAGCCGGCGGGAGGTACACGTAGACGTCCTGGCGACGGCCGCCGAGGGCGCTACTGACGACCCGGATGTGCTCGACGCTGCCACGCTCGGTGACGTACGCGGGGTCCTGCGGGGGTGGGAAGCCTCGATAGAGCCAGTAGTTCCTGCCGTAGCTGTCGACGCCGACGAATCCGACCGCGATGAAGGTCCCGAGGACAGCGATCGCAACCGGCAGGAGCCAGCGCGCCGACATGGGCTTGGTTCTACTGCGCTCCCAGTTAAGCGACGGTTAAGCAACGAAGAAGATCGGTAGTGTCGAAAGCGATGCGGCTCCTGGGGGCCAGCCTGCTGACCTTGACGCTCGGCGTGCTCGTGCTCACCGACACCGCTCACACCGGCAGCCAGGCAGCGCTCAAGCTCGAGCGGACGATTTATTCGCCAGCGGTCTCGGGGCGACTCCGTCTCGCCGTCTATCTGCCGGAGGGTTATGAGACCAGCGGCCGGCGGTACCCCGTCGTGTACTTCCTGCACGGGCTGCCGGCGGCCTCGAGCTCGTACCGGGGGGCGGATTTCCTGCCGAGGGCACTCGCGGCCGGAGGCAGGCGGGCAATCATCGTCGCACCACAGGGTGCCCGCGACAACGACTCCGATCCGGAATACCTCGACTGGGGCGTGGGACGGAACTGGGAGACCGCGATCACCCGCGACGTCGTCGGCTACGTGGACGCGCACCTCCGGACGATCAAATCGCGCGGGGGGCGTGCGATCGTGGGGCTCTCTGCCGGGGGTTACGGAGCGGTCATGCTGACCCTGCACCACCTACGTGCGTTCTCGGTGGTCGAGTCATGGAGCGGGTACTTCCACCCAACCGATCCGGCGGGCGACCATGCGCTCGACCTCGGCTCTTCGCGGGCGAACGCCAATGCGAGCGCGCACGCATTCGTCCGGACGCTCAGGAAGGGGTTCAGACAGAGCCCGACGTTCTTCGCCTTCTACGTCGGCCGAGGCGATGACCGTTTCCGCGACGAGAACGAGCGCTTCGACCGCGAGCTCACCGCCGCCGGTGTGCCGCATGTGTTTCGCGTGTATCCGGGAGGCCACGAGCAGAGCGTCTGGTCCGCGCACGCGCGCGCGTGGCTCAGCCTTGCCCTCGACCACCTCGCCCGCTAGTCGGTGGGTTCCGGCTAAGCCTTCGTGAAGCGGCAAGTGCCGCCACTCACGGAAGAAGGGATCCGCACCCTGGCAGCCGGCAGCGGCCCGCCTTGCGGCGTCGCCGTCGGGGGCGCCGGGCTCGGAGCGGGGTCGCTTGCCGCCGGCGGTGGCGCGGGAGCGGGTGACGACGTCGGCGGTGGGTCGCAGGTGAACCCGTAGTGGTTGCCGGGCGAATCACAGCGGCCGTCGCCGCCGGAAGCGACAGTACTCGGAACGCCTGCGCTTGCTGCTGCAGCGAGAGCGCAAACCGAGAGCTTGATCTTGCGGGTGCGGCGTGGCGGCGTAGCTCTTGAAATATCGGCCGGCCATAGGCTCTGGAACAGCCTCCCAATGAGGGAACGCGTGGGGCGCCCGCTCGCCGCCGGGCGCGGTACAGTCGCCCGCGCATGCGGTTCCCCGTCGTTCCGCTCCTTCTCCTCGCCATCCTGCTCGCGGGCTGTGAAACCGAGCCGTCGGTGTACAAGGCGGAGCCCAGCGCCAAGTGCCTCCGCACACACAGCTACGAGGTCACGACCGACCCGCAGCAGCTGGGCGTCGTCGAGGGGCACACCGAGAACGGCGGGCTGATCGCGCGCCACCCCGGCAACGCCGTCCGCATCGCCTTCGGCGCCAGCTCGGACGACGCGCCGGGGATCGAGAACGGCTATCGCCGGTTTGCCCCGAAGAAGCTCAAGCCGCACATCGACGACGTGATGCGGACGCAGAAGAACGCCGTCCTCCTCTGGACCGTGACGCCGCCTCAGGACGAGATGGACACGGTCTTCGGCTGCCTCAAAGGCTGAGGCTAGAATCGTCCGCGATGGCTGAAATCGGGACGATGCGGGTCAAGAGCGGCCTCGCCGAGATGCTCAAGGGCGGGGTGATCATGGACGTGACCACCGCGGACCAGGCGCGCATCGCCGAGGACGCGGGAGCCGTGGCCGTGATGGCGCTCGAGCGCGTGCCCGCCGACATCCGGGCCGAGGGCGGCGTCGCACGCATGGCCGATCCCGACAAGATCGTCGAGATCCAGGAAGCCGTGACCATCCCCGTGATGGCCAAGGCGCGGATCGGTCACTTCGTCGAGGCACAGATCCTCGAGGCGCTCGAGGTCGACTACATCGACGAGTCCGAGGTGCTGACGCCGGCCGACACCGCGCACCACATCGACAAGTGGAAGTTCACCGTCCCGTTCGTCTGCGGCTGCACGAACCTCGGCGAGGCATTGCGCCGGATCGCAGAGGGCGCCGCGATGATCCGGACGAAGGGCGAAGCCGGCACGGGCGACATCGTCAACGCCGTCACGCACATGCGCTCGGTCTTCGGGGCGATCAAGAAGCTCGGCGCGATGGACCCGGACGAGCTCTACACCGAGGCGAAAAACCTACAGGCGCCGGTTGAGCTCGTGCGCTGGGTCGCCGAGAACGGACGACTCCCGGTCGTCACGTTCACCGCAGGCGGGATCGCGACGCCTGCGGACGCCGCGCTCTGCATGCAGCTCGGCGCCGACGGTGTCTTCGTCGGCTCCGGGATCTTCAAGTCGGGGAACCCGTCAGAGCGTGCGAAGGCGATCGTCGAAGCGACGACGCACTTCAACGACGCCGAGATTCTCGGCCGTGTCTCCCGCGGCCTCGGCGATGCGATGAGCGGCCTCTCGGCCGCAGCGCTGCGGCCGGAAGAGCTGCTCGAGACGCGCGGCTGGTAGGGCAGCGGCCCGCAGCCGGAGCTGCGGACCGCCGCTGAAGCGTTAGAGGATTCCGCGCGCCTCGAACGCGGCGCTGACCTTCGACGCGACGGCGTTGCCGTAGATGCTCCTCGCGGCTGCGACGGTTCGCGACGCAAGGTCGGTCATCGTCGTTCCATTGAAGTTGATCTGCCCTTGCAGGATCACCGTGTCGGCACGCACATGGCCGATGCCCAGGCGGATGTCGTAGAGCGCTCGCGACCAGATCCGGCCGTCGTCGTGCACCTCGCCGTCCAGGTCAGCGGGGTAGTGGAGGTCCTCGTCGACGCGCCTGAGACAGTGCGGCTCGTCGCGGGTGTAGAACGTCGCGTCCCAGTCCATGACGCAGGCGAGCGGTGTGAGCTGCGGCACGCCGAGCCGGTGCGCCACGATGTCGGCCACGTCGATCGCCCAGTAGTCGCCGAAGCCTTCGCTGATTGCTCCGGCTTCCTCGCTGGCGAACGTGAAGCCCGAGCCCTCGTGGATCGCGTGTCCGTACTCGTGCAGGATCACTTCCGCGTCCTCGGCGTCGTCGACGCCGCCTTTCCCGAAGCGGAGCTCGTCCTTCGGATGGGTCGTCTCGAAGGAGTTGTCCTGGCCCCACTGGTTGATCCGGACGTCCTGCGACTCCTTGTTCACGGCGGGCCGCGTCGAGCCGAAACCGAGACTCTGGATGTACTTCTGCGACTCGGTCACCCAGAAGTACGCCATCACCTGCTCGAACTCGTCCTGACTTCTTGTGTAGTTGAACGTGTTGGTCGGCGAGTACGCGGGATTCCCGGTCTCGCTCACGACGTTCGCCCAGTCACCCCGAAGGAAGCCGCTCCCGTCTAGGTTGGTGAGCGCGACCCGGTAGTACGTCGACGCCGGAACCGCCGCATCGGAGTCCTTCTGGTCGGTCAACTTCTCGTCGCCGGTCGACTGAACCGGATTCGGCACAAAGACCTGGCCGGTGCCGTCGGCGGTGCCTGGCCCCGGCTTCGCAGCCGAGATCGACGAGACGAGTACGAGTGCCAGCAGGGTTGTTGCTGCGAACAGCCACAGACGCTTCAAAATCGATCTCCTCCCCTTAGCCCCCTCCGAACGGACTCAGGGTAGACGAAACTAGACTTGGATCAATGAGAGTTGGAGTGCTCGCCGTCCAGGGAAACGTCCGCGAGCACGCGGCGATGCTGCGCCGCCTCGGCGCGGACGTCGTCGAAGTGCGGAAGCCGGAGCAGTTCGAGGGCCTGGACGGCCTCGTCGTTCCCGGCGGGGAGTCGACGACGTTCATGCGCCTGATGCGGCTCTACGGCCTGGACGAAGCCCTGCGGACTTTCGCCGGCCCAGTCCTCGGCACGTGCGCGGGGATGATCGTGCTCGACCGCGGGCATCTCGGCCTGATGGATCTCGACGTCGACCGCAACGCCTACGGCCGCCAGGTTGCGAGCTTCGAGGCGGACCTCAGCCTGCGGGGCGACGATGCGCTGTTGCGCGGCGTCTTCATCCGCGCACCGCGCGTCCGCGACCACGGCCCCGAGGTCGAGGTGCTCGCAGAGCACGACGGTGAGCCCGTCCTCCTGCGTCAGGGCCGTTTCCTCGTCGCGTCGTTCCACCCCGAGTTGACGGAAGATACGCGTGTGCACGAGCTGTTCCTCGAACGCGTACAGGAGGCGACGGGTGTCCGGGCATAGCAAGTGGTCCTCGATCAAGCACAAGAAGGGCGCCGCGGACGCGAAGCGCGGCAAGCTTTTCTCGAAGCTGTCCCGCGCGATCATCGTCGCCGCGAAGGAGGGCGGACCCGACCCAGGGGGCAACCTCGCACTGCAGAACGCGATCGAGAAGGCGCGCTCGTACTCCATGCCGAAGGACAACATCGAGCGCGCGATCGCACGGGGCTCGGGCACCGAGTCGGACGCGCAGGACTTCGAGACGGTGATCTACGAGGGCTATGGCCCCGGCGGCGTCGCGGTGATCGTAGAGGCGCTGACGGACAACCGCAACCGCACCGCCTCCGACGTCCGTCACGCGTTCGACAAGAACGACGGCAACCTCGGGACGTCCGGCGCGGTCGCCTGGCTCTTCGAGCGTCGCGGCGTCGTGCTCGTCCCGGTGGACGGCGTCGACGAGGACGAGCTCACTCTCGCCGCGGCGGAGGGTGGGGCGGAGGATGTCTCGCTCGACGGCTCCACCTACGAGGTGGTGTCCGCGCCCGAGGCGTTCACCGCCGTGCGCGAGGCGATCGAGGCCGCAGGGTTCACCGTCGACTCTGCGGAGCTCACGCTCGTTCCGAAAACGACCGTCGAGGTCGCAGACGAGGCAGCGGCGAAGAAGATTCTGCGCCTGATCGACCAGTTGGAAGAGAACGACGACGTGCAGGACGTGTACGCGAACTTCGACATCCCCGAGCGGGTGCTCGAGGCTGTCGCGGTCTAGCCGCCTCTGACTTAGATCCAGCCGCGCTGCCTGGCGATGCGGCACAGGGTGCGGCGCTTGGCGTGGGCGGGGTGGTCGGAGATGCCCGCCTTCGCGTAGATGCGCCGCAGGGCCGTCTTGACGGTTCCGGTGGCGCCGGGCGTTCCGAGCTCCGCCGCGATCTGTTCGTTCGACGGCAGCTCCTCCAGGCTCGAGCCGGCGAGCCAGGGCCCGCAGAGGCATTGCACGACTTGGCGCTGGAAAGGGGAAAGCTGTGCGCCGTTCGTTCCCGAGACCTGGTCGAGGCCACGGGTCATGTCGGGATCCTCGAGCTGGGCCGGCCAGGAGAAGATCAGCGTGTCGGTGCCGACGCTGATCCGGTCGGCGTGCCGCAGCGGGAGCGGCGTTCCGGGCTGGACGCGAGTCCCGTTCAGGAAGGTGCCGTTGGAGCTGCCGCGGTCCTCCACGTACCAGCGGCCGTCGTGGAAGGTGAAGGCCGCATGGTCCCGGCTGACCGTGGAGGACTCGAGGACGAGGTCGTTGTGGCCCTCGCGGCCGAGGGTGACGTCCCGTTCGAGCTCGTGTTCCGTCCCGTCAGGGAAGGTCAGCCAGCTCTGTCGGGCCATTGCAGCAGGAAGGATATGTCCGGCTCGCTGCCTAACCTCTGACCGTGAAGGTCATCGGTATCGATCCAGGGACGGCTTCATGCGGGTACGGCATCGTCCACGAAAGCGACGGGCGCCTCAGGGCCATCGACCACGGGTGGTGGAAAACGGCCGCCGGGGAACGCCCCGAGCTACGGCTGAAGACGATCTTCGACGCGGTCGCCGAGCTCATCGAGGCGCACCGTC
>WNGB01002052.1_pt1 | contig 32801 bp, 30 predicted proteins | sample 5400681 | NCBI WGS metagenome assembly WNGB01 (sample SAMN13153367, study PRJNA577476) | soil metagenome | isolation source: 115 cm soil or saprolite under grassland replicate 2 | place: USA:California | collected 2016-06-15
GCGCGACGGTCATGTTCGGCTCCGTGGCGGGTGGTCGGCTGCGCGGCGCGAGCCGCCGGGTGTGAACCCGACTCCGACCACGAGCACGGTCGTTGGGGCCACGTTCCGGTGAGGCTACCATCCGCCCGCGGACCGGGCAAACGGGCTAGAGCAGGCCCGGGCCGATCGGCAGGTAGCGGCTGAAGTCGGCGAAGGGACGGGTCCAGCACAGCAGCACGGGGAAGTCCTCGATGCGCAGGCCGGCCTCCAGGAGCGAGGTCACCGCGGGCCCCGCTGCGCCGGGAACCCACAGAGCGAACGCACCGCGTGGACGGGCGACGCGCATCAGGTGGCCCAGCATGGGCGTGACCAGCGCCTCGTCGCGGACGGCCAGCGGCCCGACCCGTCCCGAGTCGGAGGTGTAGCCATAGCCGAGGACCTCGCCGCCGGCGCCCCGATAGAGGAATCCGTGCCGGTCGACCGTTCGGAGGAACCGGTGGTCCTGCGGGTGCTCGAAGCCGGCGATCTCGAGGTCGAGCCCATTGACCAGATCGGCGAGCTGGCCATGGCCGCGTCCGTCACCGGCCCCGTCGCCGGCTTCGGCGATCGACTCGAAAGCCGTGGCGCTCACGCCATCGGGCAGGTCCGGCAGCGCCCCCGGCCGTCGCAGCGAGCCGACGAGGTGGAGAAGCGGCATGCGCGGGACGATCCCGAACCGCGCATACAGGGCGTTCGAGATCGGCTGGAGGCTGTCGGTGGCCGTCGCCAGGGCGACATCCTCGTCGGGCGAAGGCAGGACCCGCTCGAGCAGCGTCCGCCCAAGGCCCATCCCCTGCTCCTCGGGCAGCACGAACAGCATCGCCAGGTACCACACCGGCGAGCGGACCACGGCCACGGCAAAGGCGACGACCCGCTCGCCGCCCGGCGCGGCCGTATCCGGTCGGGTGGCGACGATGAACCCGTCCGGACCCGTCCCCTGGAGGTGGGTGTAGAGGGTGGTGACGCCGGTCAGGTCGTCCGGCTCCTCGGGCTGGCCCAGCCGGACGAGATAGTCGTTGAGCGCGATCCGCCAGATGGCGGCGCAGGCAGGTAGCTCGTCGGGTCGAACGGGCCGCACGTCGGCCGCCTGGGTTCCCCTCCGGATCGGCCCGACGGCCTCGAGCTCGGGCTCGGAGGCCGGGCTCATCCCGTCACGCCGCGGCGCCCGACTCCGGAGGCTCGTCACCGCCGGGCGGCCGGCCGGTGGCCAGCCGCGCGAGCTCGGCCTGCATGAAGGGATCGAGGTCACCGTCCAGAACGGCCCCTGTGCTGGAGGTCTCGTAGCCCGTCCGCAGGTCCTTGACCATCTGGTAGGGATGCAGGACGTAGCTGCGGATCTGGTTGCCCCAGCCGGCCGTGACGTGCTCGCCCTTGAGCTGCCGGATCTCTTCCTCCTTCTCCTCCAGCCGGCGCTCCAGCAGGCGCGCCTTGAGGACCTTGACCGCGGTCTCCTTGTTCTGCGTCTGGGACCGCTCGTTCTGGCTCTGGGCAACGATGCCGGTCGGCAGGTGGGTCAGGCGTACGGCCGAGTCGGTCTTGTTGACGTGCTGCCCGCCGGCACCCTGCGATCGGAACGTGTCGACCCGGACCTCGTCCCAGTCGAGCTCCACGTCCGTGTCGTCCACCTCGACCTCCGGCAGGACCTCGACGAGCGCAAACGTGGTCTGGCGACGATTCTGCGCGTCGAACGGGCTGATCCGGACCAACCGGTGGACTCCCCGCTCGGCGCGCAGCCAGCCGTAGGCCCGGCGGCCCTCCACCACGACGGTCGCGCTCTTGATGCCGGCCTGCTCGCCCTCGAGCCGGTCGACGATCTCGGTCGCGAAACGGTGCCGCTCCGCCCAGCGCAGGTACATCCGGAGGAGCATCTCGGCCCAGTCGGTGGCCTCGGTGCCGCCGGCTCCGGCGCTGATCATGATGAGTGCCGACCGGTCGTCGTACTCGCCCGAGAAGAGCAGGGCCGTCCGCTCGCGTTCGAACGTCGAGCGCACGTCGGCGAAGGAGGCCTCGATCTCGGCGGTCAGCTCCGGATCACCGGCCTCGGCCAGCGGGATGAGCTCGACCAGGTCGTCGGCTCGTTTGATGAGGCCCGTCCACAGGTCGATCTCCGAGCGGAGTCCGTCCGCTTCGCCGAGGATCCTCCGGGCGGTGCGCTGGTCCTCCCAGAACCCCGGGGCAGTGGTCAGCGCGTCGAGCTCGGCGAGGCGACGTTCCTTGGCGGGGAGGTCAAAGACGCCCCGACGTCGACCGGATCTGCTCGGCGAGGTCGCGAACGGCGGACGCGTCCATCTAATTCCGGACTCGAAGGTCCTGGAGCAGGATCGGGCGGAGCTCGATGAGCCGAAGGGCGGTCTTGCTCCGGGCGACGACGGGGTTCACGCAGGGGCAGTAGGAGTTATGGGGGCAGACCCCGCAGTTGCCGTCGCAGTCCAGAGCGGCCGCATAGCTGCAGGTCCGGCAGTCACGTTCGCAGGCGATGAGATCGACGAACGCTGCTTCCTCGGCCTCCTTCACGGGTCCCTCTCTCCTCGTGGCGGGTTGTTGACAGGGCAGCGTGGGCGCGCGCGATCGGCTGGGCAGGGCGCAGGGCAGGTGTGTCGACGCGGGATTCGCGGTGCTTGGGGACCGGGGCTGACCATTCCCGGGCGGGAAGTTTGGCCCAGTATAGGTGCTCAAATACGACTCGCCAAGAGGGCAGGCAGGTTATCCGCCGCTCCGAGATAGCTCGCCCGGCGGCGCCTGGCGGGCGAAAAAGTACAGCGCCAGCGCTCCCAGCTCGTGGACGGTCGCGTCGACCTTGCGCGAGCTGTCCAGCTCGATCCGGCTCGTGGGAGTTGGCGAGCCCCAGGCGGTCAGGCCCAGATCGGCAGCGATGCGGAGGACCCGCAGCATGTGCGTCGGGTCGCTGACGAAGACGGCATCGTGGATCCCGTGCGCGGTCAGGATGGCAGCGACCCCGTCCAGGGATTCCAGCGTGGTCCGGCCGTCGCCTTCCACGAGAATGTGGTCCTGGGGCACGCCGCGGGCGAGGGCGTAGGTGCGTCCGGCCGCGGCTTCCGTCGTCCGATCGCCCTCCGCCTTGCCGCCGGTGACCACGAGGTATGGCGCCACGCCGTGCAGGTACAGCGCCACCGCGTGGTCGAGTCGAGCGGCGTAGACGGGCGACGGCGTGCCATTGAACTGGGCTGCGCCCAGGACCACGATCGCACCGGCCGGGCGCTGCTCGTCGTGCATCCCCTGCTGCCAGATCCGGAACGTCGCGTAGGCGATCAACAGCCCGGTGGCGAGGATCGCAACGACGGCAAGGAGCAGGACGTCGCGCAGCCTGGTCGAGGGCGTCAGCGCCCGTGGCACTTCTTGTATTTCAGGCCGGACCCGCAGAAGCACGGATCGTTCCGGCCGATCCGTGCACCGCTCGGCGTGAAGCCGGCGCGCAACGGCCCGTTGCCCCCGGAGCCACCCGTGCCGACGACAGGTCGATTGCCGAGAGACTCCATCACGCCGCGCATGTCCGGGCCGCTGGGCAACCCTCGAGCGAGTCCACCGCCTGGAACGGATCCGACCGCCGACCCGGCGCTCGAGCCGAAACCGGTCGCGGAGGCCGCTCCGCCCGCCATGGAGGCGCCGCGCTGGCCGCCGCTCATTCCCGCGGTGGCCGCCAGCGACCCGGCTCGGACGGCTGCCGCGCCGGCCGCAAGGTCGGCCGCCAACTGCTCACCGGACGCGGAGGGTGCGGGCGTCCGGGTGACGCTCACCCGGAAGATGGAGGTCGCGACCTGGTGACGGATGAGCGCCCGGAGCTCTTCGTACAGCGAGTAGGCCTCCTTGCGGAACTCGTTCAGCGGGTCCTGCTGGGCGTAGCCGCGCAAACCGATACCGCGTCTCATGTCGTCGATCTCGGTCAGGTGCTCCACCCAGAGCGAGTCGATCGTCCGCAGGAGGACGAGCCGCTCGACGAGCGTCCAGTCGGTTTCGCCGACCTCGGCCTCCTTCTCGTGGAGCCGCGCGTCGACGATCTCGCGGAGGTGGCCGTGGAGCTCGTCCTTGCCCTGGACCTGCTCGAGATCGTGCTCGGACGTGCCGGGACCCTCGAGGCCCATGGCCCGGAGCGCCGACGACAGGCCCTCCAGGTTCCATTCGACCGGTGCCTCCGAAGCCGCGAACGTGTCCAGGACCGCCTCGACCTCCTCGTCGAGGAAGGCCAGCACGGTCTCGCCCAGGTCCTCGTTGCGCAGGACCTTGTCGCGCTCGGCGTAGATCGTCTCGCGTTGCTTGTTGATGACGTCGTCGAACTCCACGACGCGCTTGCGGATGTCGAAGTTGAAGCCCTCGACTCGGCTCTGAGCCCCCTCGATCGTCTTGGACACGATGCGCGACTCGATGGCGACGTCGTCCTCCAGGCCCATGCGCTCCATGAGCCCGGCGACCCGCTCGGAGGCGAACCGCTTCATCAGCTCGTCGTCCAGCGAGAGGTAGAACCGCGAGGAGCCGGGATCGCCCTGCCGGCCGGCCCGGCCGCGCAGCTGGTTGTCGATGCGCCGGCTCTCGTGACGCTCCGTGCCGATGATGTGCAGCCCGCCCGCCTCGACCACCTTCTCGTGATCTTCGTCGCAGATCGCCTTGGCCTCCCCGAGCGCCTCCTCGTACGTCGCCTTGTCCACCTCGGCCGGGTTGAGGCCGCGACGGTGGAGGATGTCGGAGGCGAGCCCCGCCGGGTTGCCGCCCAGCATGATGTCCGTGCCGCGGCCGGCCATGTTCGTGGCGATCGTGACGGCACCTGACCGACCAGCCTGGGCGACGATGCCCGACTCCTTCTCGTGGAACTTCGCGTTGAGGACCTCGTGCTTGACGCCCCGCCGCTTGAGCATCTCCGAGAGGACTTCGCTCTTCTCGACCGAGATCGTGCCGACCAGGACCGGCCGGCCGGCCTCCTGCATCTCCTCGATCTCGTCGATGAGCGCGGTGAACTTGCCGGGCTCGTTGCGATAGACGAGGTCCGCGGAGTCGTCACGAATCATCTCGCGGTGGGTTGGGATCGCGACGACCTCGAGGTTGTAGATCTTGTGGAACTCCTCGGCCTCGGTCATCGCCGTTCCGGTCATGCCGGCCAGCTTGTCGTAGAGCCGGAAGTAGTTCTGGAACGTGATCGTGGCCAGCGTCACCGATTCGCGCTGGACGCGGAGGCCCTCCTTGGCCTCGATCGCCTGATGGAGGCCCTCGCTCCACCGGCGGCCGGGCATCTGGCGGCCGGTGAACTCGTCGACGATGACGATCTCGCCATCCTTGACGATGTAGTCGCGGTCGCGCTTATACAGGGCATGGGCCTTGAGTGCCTGCTCGAAGTGGCGGGCGAGCGCCGGGTCGGCGTCGTACATGTTGGCGACGCCCAGCCAGCCCTCCATCTTGTTGATGCCCTCTTCGGTCGGGCTGACCGCCCGGTCCTTGAGGTCGATGAAGAAGTCGCCACCCTCCTCGTCACCCTCCGGGCGGCCCTGCAGGCGCGGCACGAGACGGGCGAAGGTGAAGTACTTGTCGGCGGACTCCTCGGCCTGGCCGCTGATGATGAGCGGCGTGCGGGCCTCGTCGATGAGGATGTTGTCCACCTCGTCGACGATCGCGAACGCCCGGTCGCGCTGAACGCGCTGGTCGAGCTCGGTGACCATGTTGTCGCGCAGGTAGTCGAACCCGAACTCGTTGTTCGTGCCGTAGGTGACGTCGGCCGCGTAGGCCTCCTGCCGGCTGACCGGGCGGAGGTTGACCAGCCGCTCGTCGGTCGTGGGGTAGCCGGGCTCGAACACGAAGCTGGCGTCATGCGTGATCATCCCCAGGCTGACGCCGAGGAAGTGGTAGATGGGCCCCATCCACTGCGGGTCGCGCCGGGCCAGGTAGTCGTTGACGGTGACGATGTGGACGCCCCGGCCGGTGAGGCTGTTGAGAATCGCGGCCAGCGGAGCGACGAGGGTCTTGCCCTCGCCGGTCTTCATCTCGGAGATCCGGCCCTGGTGGAGGACGACGCCGCCGATCAGCTGCACGTCGAAGTGGCGCATGCCCAGGGTCCGCTTCATCGCCTCGCGCGTGGCGGCGAAGACCTCCGGCACGACGTCGTCCAGGGCGCGCTGGATGCGCTCCTGCTCCTTCTTGCGGCGCGCCCTCGCGATCTCGCGGCGGCGCTCGAGGTCCGGATGGTGGAGCTCGTCCTCGGACGGCTCGTCCGGCTCGGCGGCCTCGTGGATCTCCTCGCGGATCACCTGGATGCGGCCGCGGATCTCCTCTTCGGAGAGCGCCTCGAACTCAGCTTCGAGGGCGCCCGCCTCGTCGACCATTGGTTGGATGCGTCTGATCTCGCGGTCGTTCGAGTCGACGAAACGGTTGAGAAAGCCCAGGACCATAGCCGATGAAGTATAGGCGAGAGTGTTCGTCGCCCCGATCAGGAGGCTTCGTTGCGGGAAGCGGGGCCGCCGGTGAGCATCCACGGGTCATGCGGTGCGTGTCATGCATCACCCGCCCCATGAACGTGCGTTGTTCGGCGCGCGACTTCGGCGATTGTCGACCTGAGCCACGCGTGTTCGTGCCGAACGTGGTGCGCAGGCTGCACGCGGGGCCGGCGCTTCCCGAGCGGGCGAGCGTCAGGCTAATCCCAGAAGCCCGTACCGTAGCCCAGGACGAGAAGCACGAACGTGGCGAACCCGAGCCCCAGCCAGAAGAGGACGGCGAGGGCCGTCAACGTCGGCTCCATCTCCGGGTTCCGGAGCTTGGGCAGGCGGTCGCCCCGCAGGCCCATACCCCAGCGCGGCGATCGGAGCTGACGGCGCCAGTCGCGCTGGCCGGCGTTCCGGGGTTCGATGCCACCCCGGCCGTCCGGCCTGTGGAGCTGGAGGCTCATCGCCGTGCGGAGGCCCGGGCGGACGCGAGCTCGGATGCCGGCCCGGCTCGGGGTGGGCCCTTGTCGGGATGGTCGTCATCCCCGTCGAAGAGCCGCTGCTCGCCGCCCTCCCAGAAGGTCATCTCCTGGGTGAACGTGACTTCGCTGCTGAACAGTGCTCCCACCGATTCCCCGCGGTGGATCCGCTTGATCGCCTCGCCGATGAGCGGCGCGACCGACAGTGTCTTGATCTGGCGGATCTGCTTGGCGGCCGGCAGCGGAATGGAGTCGGTCAGGACCACCTCGCGGAGGTTCGACTTCTGGATCCGCTCGACGGCAGGTCCGGACAGGATGCCGTGGGTCGCGCACGCATAGATCTCGTCAACGCCCTCGCGCTCGAGCGCGGTGACGACCTCGATGAGCGTGCTGCCGGTGTCGATCTCGTCGTCGACGATGATCGCTCGCCGGCCGCGTACCTCGCCGATGACGTTCATCAGCTCGGCCTTGTCCAGGTTGCCCTGGCGGCGCTTCTCGATGATCGCCAGCGGCGCCTCCAGGAATTCCGCGAACGCCCGCGCGCGCTTCGCGAAGCCAAGGTCGGTGACGACGACAACGTCTTCGAGGCGCTTCTCGATGAAATAGCGCGACAGGATGTGGACCGCGGTCAGCTCATCGACCGGGATGTTGAAGAAGCCCTGGATCTGGCCCTGGTGGAGATCCATCGTCAGGACCCGGTCCGCCCCGGCGACCGTGATCATGTCGGCGACCAGCCGGGCCGTGATCGGGACGCGTGGCTGGTCCTTCTTGTCAGACCGGCCATAGGCGTAGTAGGGGATGACCGCCGTGATCCGGCCGGCGCTCGCTCGCTTGAACGCGTCGATCATGATCAGCAGCTCCATGATCGACTGGTTGACCGGGTGAGAGGTCGGCTGGACGAGGAACACGTCCTTTTCGCGGACGTTGTCGAGGATCTTGACGAAGATGTTCTCGTTCGCAAACTGGAACACCTCGGCCTTGCCCATCTCCACGCCGAGGTAACGGCCGATCTTGGCCGCCAGGTCGGGGTTGGCGTTGCCGTGGTAGATCTCGAACTGATCCGCGTACACCGGCGCCTCCTGCTGGCGGGCCGCGTCCCGGGTCGGCATCACCGCGGCGGTGAATCGTCATCGCGGCGGTGAATCGCCCCCCTCACCGCCGGGTGCGCCCGCCCCGTCGGGGTCGCCATTGTCGCCGATGGCTCCACGCTCTGCCAGCCCGGCTCGGAAGGCGGCGATGCCGACCACCCGATCGCCTTCCTCCAGGCGCATGACGATGACTCCACGCGCACTCGAGCTGTAGCGGTTGATCGAGTTCGTCTCGGTCCGGATCACCTGGCCGCCGGCGCTGATGAGGATCAGCTCCTCATCCGCCTCGGTGACCTGCTGAACGGCCGCCACGTCGCCGGTCTTTCTGCCCTCCAGGGCGATGAGCTGGACGCCCTGGCCGCCGCGGTGCTTGCGCCGGAACTCCGTCAGCGGCACCCGCTTGCCGTAGCCGGTCTCCGACAACACGAGGAGGTCGGCGCCGGGCTGGACGACCGACATGGAGACGACATTGTCGCCCTTGCGCGCCAGCCGGATTCCGATGACGCCCGCCGCGTCGCGGCCCATGGCCCGGACCTCGCTCTCGGAGAAGCGGGCGAGCTTTCCAAGCGCAGTGGCCAGGATGATGTCGTCCTGGCCGGTCGAGACGTCGACCCAGGCCAGCTCGTCGGCGCCGTTGAGCACGATCGCGCGAATGCCCGACGAGCGGACGCGATCGAACTGCTCGAGCGGCGTCTTCTTGATCACGCCCAGCCGGGTCGCCAGGACGAGGAAGCTGCCCTCTCTGAAGTCCGGCAGGGTGATCGTCGCCATCGGCACCTCGCCGGCCTCGACCTGGATGCCCGGGAGGTTGATGATCGGGATGCCCTTCGCCTGGCGGCTGGCGTCCGGGATCTGGTGGACCTTCGTGCTGAAGACCCGCCCGCGATTGGTGAAGAACAGCGCCCAGTCGTGCGTATTCGCGACCAGCAGGTGCTCGACTGCATCCTCCTCGCGGGTGACGTGGCCGATGATTCCCTTCCCTCCGCGATGCTGGCGGCGGTAGGTCGCGACCGGCTGGCGCTTGATGTAGCCGCGGCCGGAGACCGTGATGACGACATCCTCGTCGGCGATGAGGTCCTCGTCGGTCATCTCCCGGCTGGAGTCGTCCATGACCCGGGTCCGCCGGTCGCCCGCGTACTTGCGCTTCAGCTCCGTGAGCTCGTCCTTGATGATGGCCAGGACCCGACCGGGGTTGGCAAGGATGTCCTCGAGCTCGGCGATGAGCTGGATGATCTGGAGGTACTCGTCCTCGATCTTCTTGCGCTCCAGGGCAGCCAGCCGGGCGAGGCGCATGTCCAGGATGGCCTGGGCCTGCAGCTCGGACAGCTCGAACCGCGCCATGAGGTTCGTCCGGGCCAGCTCGACGTCGTCCGATTGGCGGATCGTGGTGATCACCGCATCCAGGTTGTCGAGGGCGATCTTGAGGCCCTCGAGGATGTGCGCCCGGGCCTGCGCCTTGCGGAGGTCGAACTCGGTCCGCCGGCGGATCACGTCGCGGCGGTAGTCGACGTAATGCTGGATGACCGCCTTCAACGGCAGGGTCTGCGGCTGGCCGTCGACCAGGGCCAGCATGTTCAGGTTGAAGGCGAGCTGCATCGGTGTGTGCTTGAACAGGTTGTTCAGCACCTTGTGCGGGTTGAAATCGCGCTTGAGCTCGATGTAGATCCGCATCCCGTCGCGATCCGACTCGTCGCGCAGGTCGCTGATGCCCTCGATCCGCTTGTCCTTGACCATGTCCGCGATCTTCTCGAGGAGCGTGGCCTTGTTCACCTGGTAGGGCAGCTCGCTGACGATGATCGCGATCCGATCGTTGCGGGTCTCCTCGAAGGCCACCTGGGCCCTGATGACCACGCGCCCGCGACCGTGCGCGTACATGTCGCGGATCGCGTCGACCGTCTCCCACTCGCCGGTGAACTGGTTGCGACGTGATTCGAACCGGTAGATCGTGCCGCCCGTCGGGAAGTCCGGGCCCAGCACGTAGCGGCAGAGGTCGTCGGTCGTGAGCTCGGGTTCGTCAATCAGGGCGACCGTTGCGTCGCAGATCTCGCCGAGGTGATGGGGCGGAATGTTGGTGGCCATCCCCACGGCGATCCCGGTGCTGCCATTGATGAGCAGGTTGGGCAGCTTTGCCGGCAGGACAGACGGCTCCTTCTGGGTGCCGTCGTAGTTGTCGGTGAAGTCGACGGTCTCCCTGTCGATGTCGGCGAGCATCTCCGCCGCGATGCCGGTCAGTCGGGCCTCCGTGTAACGCATCGCCGCCGCGCCGTCTCCATCGACCGAGCCGAAGTTGCCCTGGCCGTCGACGAGCGGGTAGCGCATCGAGAAGTCCTGGGCCAGCCTGACGAGCGCGTCGTAGAGGGCGACGTCCCCGTGCGGGTGGTACTTGCCCATCACCTCGCCGACGATGGCGGCGCACTTGCGGTAGGAGCTGGTGGCCGACAGGCCCATCTCCCCCATCGTGTAGAGGATTCGGCGATGGACCGGCTTGAGGCCGTCACGGACGTCGGGCAGGGCACGGGCCACGATCACGCTCATCGCGTAGTCGAGGTAGCTCACCCGCATCTCGTCCTCGATGCGGACCGCTCGGATGTTGCCCAGATCGTCGGTCACGCTGTCGGTCTCCTGGTCAGGTCAGTGGGTTTGGACCGGTCATCTGTCAGGTGAGCGGCGGCTCTGGGAACCGGGTCGGGTCGAACTGCGGCCCGCCCTCGGCAAACCGTGCGGCCGTCCGGGACGCGTCGGACATGGACGGCGCACCCGGCCGGCGCCGGATGCCGGCGAGGGTCGCCCGCAGCGCTGCGGCCCGGGCCGGGGGGAGCTTGACCAGCACGTCCCGGACGACCCACGCTCGGTGCCCGTCGGCCTCCGCCCTCGCCCGCCCCGCCTGCTCCTCACAGAAGTGAGACGTCGTCTCAATGTCTATGAGGGTCAGGCTGCGAAGCGCCCAGGCAAGTGCCTTCTGGACGTCCGGGCTGGCGTCGCCCATGAGCTGGCCGATGAGCGGCAGCGAATGGGTGACAACTGCCGGATCGCGCCCGCGCCGCCGCTCGATGAACGGGATCGTGGCGATGGTCGAGCCGACCAGTCGTCGCTCCCAGCGCGAGCGGGAGTACACAAGCTGCTCGAGCTCGGCCCAGCGATACGGCTCGAGGAGGATGCCCCGGCCGTAGGGATGCGCCAACGTGTCCACGGTGATCCAGTCGCCCGCCTCGCGGGCGGCCCGTCGGAGCAGTTGCCAGGTCCGCTCGGGGTCGTCGGCGAGGAGGCGCTCGAGCAGGCCGAACGCGACCCACCGTGGCTCGAGCTCCGGCTCGCGAAACAGCCGGTCGGCCAGGGCCAGGAAGGGCGCCACGCTCCGGCCCCTGGTGGCGTTTCGCAACCCGCGTTGGATCGCCGCGAGCAGCGGCCACCGAACACCGTGGACCGTGCCGATGCCGGGCGCGACACGCTGCTGGCCGGCCCGGCACTCGTCGTCGGCGAGGCGAGCGAGCCCATCACGCAGGGCGTCGGCGAACGCATCGGGTTCGTCGGTCAGAGCCCCGAGCTGGCGACCGAGCTTCTCCGCCTGCGGTCGCCGCTCGGCCACGAGGGCGGTCGCTCGCTGGGTGGTGGGGCTGACGCTGCCGGCCGACCTGGTCGTTGCAGCCGTCATCGCGGCGGCCTCCGGCGCGGAGTTGACTCGCGCGGACCCGGGGGACGGCCCGTGGACGCGACCACGGGGTCGGGCGGATCGCGACGCTCGGCCACCGCCCGGGTTCGGCGCCGGAGCCTCAGATGTCAAGGTTGCGCACCTTGCGAGCCTCGGTCTTGATGAAGTCCTTGCGGGGCCCGACCTTCTCGCCCATGAGCATCGTGAAGATGCCGTCGGCCTCCGCCGCGTCTTCCACCTCGGCCCGCAGCAGCGTGCGGGTGTCGGGGTTCATCGTGGTGTCCCAGAGCTGGTCCGCGTTCATCTCACCCAGACCCTTGAAGCGCTGGACAGAGATGTTCTTCGAGGCCAGTTGCTTGACGATGGCGTCGCGCTCTCGCTCGGACTGCGCATACCGGGTCTGCTTGCCGGTGCTCACCCGATACAGGGGCGGCTGGGCGATGTAGAGGTAGCCGTTTTCGATGATCTCGGGCATGTGACGGTAGAAGAACGTCAGAAGCAGCGTCCGGATGTGCGCTCCGTCGACGTCCGCGTCGGTCATGATGATGACCCTGTGGTAGCGCAGCTTGCCGATGTCAAAGCTGTCGCCAATGCCCGCGCCAAGCGCGATGATGAGCGGCCGGACGTTCTCTGACGACAGGATCTTGTCGAGGCGGGCCTTCTCGACGTTGAGCAGCTTTCCCCTGAGCGGGAGGATCGCCTGGAATCGCCGGTCCCGGCCTTGCTTGGCCGAGCCGCCGGCCGAGTCACCCTCGACGAGGTAGAGCTCGCTGCGGGCGGGGTCGCGCTCCTGGCAGTCGGCCAGCTTGCCCGGCAGCGACATACCTTCGAGCGCGCCCTTGCGGATGACGAGGTCGCGCGCCTTCCGGGCGGCCTCGCGCGCTCGGGCAGCGGTCAGGCATTTCTCGATGATGCGCCGCCCATCGGCCGGGTTCTCATCGAGGTACTGGCCGACCGCATCGGCAACGGAAGTCTGGACCTGGCCCTTGACTTCGGCGTTGCCGAGCTTTGCCTTGGTCTGGCCCTCGAACTGGGGATCGACCAGCTTGACGCTGATGACGGCGGTCAGGCCTTCACGCACGTCTTCGCCCGAGAGATTGCCGTCCGAGTCACGGAGCACGCCGGCCCGCCGTGCCCAGTCGTTGAGTGAGCTCGTGAGGGCGGCACGGAAGCCGGTCACGTGCGTCCCGCCGTCCACCGTGTTGATGTTGTTGGCGAAGGCCAGGACGTTCTCGGTGTACGAGTCGTTGTACTGGAGGGCCACCTCGACGGTCGTGCCGCCCTCGCGCCGCTCAACGTAGATCGGCCGCTGGTGGAGGACCTCCTTGTTGCGGTTGATGTGCCGTACGAACGACACGAGCCCGCCCTCGAAATAGAACGACCGCTCTCGATCGGCGCGCTCGTCAACCAGGCGGATCCACGTCCGTTTGGTGAGGTACGCCGACTCGCGGAGGCGCTGGGCGATCAGGTCGAAGCTGAACTCGGTGGTCTCGAACATCTGCGCGTCCGCGCGGAATCGGGTCGTCGTCCCGCGCCGGCCGTTCGAGGGCCCGATCCTGGTGACCGGCATCGTCGGCTTGCCCCGGACGTACTCCTGCGCCCACACGGCGCCATCGCGCGCCGATTCGACGCGCAGCCATTCGGAGAGGGCGTTGACGACGCTGACGCCAACGCCATGCAGCCCACCGGAGACCTTGTAGCCGCCCCCGCCGAACTTGCCGCCGGCGTGGAGCACGGTGTGCACAACCTCGAGCGCATCCTTGCCCGTCGAGTGGCGGCCGACCGGGACCCCACGACCGTCGTCTGTGACCACGACCGTGCCATCGGCCTGGATCGTGACCTCGATGCGGGTCGCGTGACCGGCCATCGCCTCATCGATCGAGTTGTCGACGACCTCCCACACGAGATGATGGAGGCCGCGATCGTCGGTCGAGCCGATATACATGCCGGGCCGCCGGCGTACTGCCTCCAGACCCTCGAGTACCTGGATGCTCGCGGCGGTGTAATCGCCTGGGGTGGCCTTCGATCGGCCGCCCTTGGCGGGACGGCCGCCCATCGGCTGGCTCGCCTCGCCGGTCAAGACGTCCCTCCGGTCAGCCGCTCATAGAGCCGGTCCAGCTCCTCGTCGCTGTAGTACTCGATCACGATGCGGCCGCCGCGACGGGTGCGCGCGAGGCTGACCTTGGTGCCAAGCGACCTTCGGAGATCTTCCTCGACGCGCTCCAGGTCCGGATCTCCAGAGGCCGTACGGGTGGGCTTGGCTGCCGGTCGCGGCTCGCGCAGCCGTCGGGCGAGCTCTTCGGCCTGACGGACCGAGAGCTCGCGGGAGACGATCGCACCGAGGAGATGGACCTGGGCAGCCGGGTCGAGGCCACCGATCGCACGGGCGTGACCCTCCGTGATGTGGCCGTCGGTCACCGCGACCTGCACCGCCGGGTCCGTGTCCAGCAAGCGCAGCGTGTTGGCGACGGTGGCGCGCGCCCGCCCGACCCGCTTGGCGATTTCGTCCTGCGACAGGCCGAACTCGTCCGCAAGCTGGCGGTAGGCATGGGCCTCTTCCATCGGGTTGAGATCCGCGCGCTGGATGTTCTCGACCAGTGCGAGCTCGAGCTGGCTGCGATCGGCGAGATTCCGTACGACAGCCGGGATCCGTTCCAGCCCGGCCAACTCCGCCGCGCGGTAGCGTCGCTCGCCGGCGACGAGCTGGTAGCCGTCGAGCACCTCGGTCACGAGGATGGGCTGCAGCACGCCGTGTTCCCTGATGCTTGCAGCGAGATCCTCGATGGCCTTGTCGGCCGTGCTGCGCCGTGGCTGGTACGGGTTCGGGCGAATTCGGGCAAGCGGGATCTCGGTCGGGGCCGCGATGTTCGCCGGGCGTTGCGGGATCAGTGCCGCGATGCCACGGCCAAGTCCGGTGTGGTGCCGGTCCGGTCGGCCCGTCATGCGTCGACGGTCACGGACGGAATGACCCCGGAGATCGCCTGCTCGATCGGCTCGCGCGATCCCTTCCGCGCGGGTTCGCGGCCCGGCGGCAGCGTCGCCGATGGCCCCGTCTCGGCGGTGACGCGCCCGTCGCGCACTCGGAGCTCGTCTGCAAGCGACCGGTATGCCTCGGCGCCCCGGGAATCGGCCCGGTACAGCGCGATCGGCTGACCGTAGCTGGGCGCTTCCGAGAGGCGGACGTTGCGCGGGATGACGGTCTTGAACACGGCGTCTCCGAGGTGTCGTCGCGCCTCTGCGCTTACCTCGGCGGACAGGTTCGTTCGGGAGTCGTACATCGTCAGGAGGACCCCGAGCACGGCGAGGTCAGGGTTGAGATGGTCACGCACGAGGTTCACGGTCGCGATCAGCTGCGTCAGGCCCTCCAGGGCGTAGTACTCACACTGCAGGGGGATGAGCACGGCGTCTGCGGCAGTCAGGGCGTTCACCGTGAGGAGCCCGAGCGATGGCGGGCAGTCCAGGAGCACGTAGTCGAAGGTGGCTGAGACGGGCGCGAGCAGGCGGGCCAGGCGACGCTCCCGCTGGCTCAGCGGCGCCAATTCCACCTCGGCACCGGCAAGAGCGATCGTGGACGGGATCAACGAGAGCCCGGCGACCGCGGTGTCGATCGTGAGGTCCGCCAGGCTGGATCCGCCGACGACCGCGTCGTAGATCGAGGTCTCGAGCGCGCCGCGATCCACACCGAAGCCGCTCGTTGCGTTCCCTTGGGGATCGAGGTCGATGACGAGGACTCGGTCGCCGGCGAGGGCGAGATAGGTCGCCAGATTGACCACGGTCGTGGTCTTCCCGACGCCTCCCTTCTGATTGGCGCAGGCGATCGTTTGGCCCACTCAGGGCCCCGGCCGGGTGCTCGTCACGCTCAAATTCTACCATCTGGGACCGGTTTTCCTCCGCCCGCAACACCGGGAGGCGGCTCACGCCACAACTCGCGGAAGCATGCCACGGGCCGCTGCACGCCCACGTATCCGGCAGTGTTTCACGTGAAACGTCACGCCACGGGCGGGTCGCATGAGAGCCTCCTGCCCAGCTCGTCGCCCTAATGTCCACCCAGTCGGGCGTTCGACCGCGGCGGCACAGGCAGACTCCCTTCGAGCCACTGCCCCGAACACAACGTCCGTTGCTCGTTCGGGCGCTGCCGGCCTATACTGCCGCTCGAACGTAGCCACCAAACCGTCGTCGCGGTCGTACGGACCACGGACGCGCGACCCTGGCCTTCTGCCGAGGATCGACGCCATGAGCCTGACACTCGCCGCGGTCGGCGCGGTGGTGGCCGCGCTCTTTGACACGACCATCGCACCATATCTCCAGATCGGGGGAGCGCAGCCCGATCTCGTGCTCGTCCTGGCGGTGATCTGGACGGTCGTCGTCGGGCTCGAGGGCGGTCTCGTCTGGGCGTTCCTTGGGGGGTTGCTCATCGACCTGCTTGCACCGCGACCGTTGGGGTCGACTGCCTTCGCGCTGCTGCTCAGCGTCGGCGCCGCCGCCGTCTACGCCACGGTCGTCGTTCGTGGCCGTTACGCGCGACCGATAGCCGCTGTCTTTGTCTTCAGCCTCGTGAATGCCGTGATCTTCACCATCGTCAATCGAGCCCTGCGAGGAGCGATCCCGCTCGACGACGCCGTGGCAGCGTGGCTGCCCGGAGCCGTGTACAACACGGTCCTCGCAGTCGCCATCGCCCCGATCGTCGTGTCGCTCCACGCCCGCGCCGATCGCGACAGGGTGGGTTGGTGAGCGCCACCTCCGGCGACATGCTGGTCGCCGATCGTCGGATCCTCCGGTTCGTGGCGTTCGGGATCGCCGTGGTCATCGGGGTCTCCGGCCTTACCGCACGCCTGTTCTATCTCCAGGTCACCCACGTCGACGAGTTCGTCCAGCAGGCGGCCCAGAATCGGACGGTCCTTCAGGCAATCCCCTCGACCCGCGGCCTGGTCTACGACCGAGCCGGCCGGCCGCTCGTCGTCAACGAGCCCAGTTTCGCGGTCAAGATCCGGCCGGCCAACCTGCCCGAAACCAAACGCGACGCGGTGGTCGCCCAGCTGGCCGGCCTCCTGCGGATGGAGACGGCCGACATCAACGCGGCGATCGACGGCAGCCCAGGTTCGCGTTTCGACCTGGTGCGGATCGCCCAGGGGGTGCCACGCGAGACGGCCAACGTGATCGCGGAGGGGAGCGCCGACCTGCCAGGCGTCGAGGTATCCGTCGAGACGCAGCGTCGCTACGTGAACGGGCCGCTCATGTCCCAGATCCTTGGCTACACCGGCCCGATCGACGCCGCCGAGCTCGCCGACATGCGAGACGACGGCTACCAGCCGGACGATCTGATCGGCAAGACGGGTGTGGAGTCGGTGTACGAGGCCCAGCTCCGCGGGACGTACGGCCTCGAGACCGTCGAACGGGATGCCGTCGGGCGCCGCCTCCAGGTCCTGGAGACGAACAGGCAGGCGGAACCCGGCAACTCACTCAAGCTCACGATCGACACGCGCGAGCAGCAGCTCCTGTTGAAGGCCGTCCAGTGGGGCATGCGCAAGGCCGGACTCAAGCAGGCGGTCATGATCGTGGAGAACCCCCAGACGGGGGAGATCCTGGCGATGGTCAGCCTGCCGACCTACGACAACAACGCCTTCGCGGGCGGCATCAGCTCGAAGGCGTACAAGAAGCTGCTGGCCAACCCGAACAAGCCCCTGGTCAATCACGCGATCAGCGATCAGTATCCGCCGGGCTCGACCTACAAGCTGGTCACCGGCCTCGGGGCGCTGGCCGATCGGCGGATCTCGCCGACCGAGCGAATCCAGACGCATCCCTACATCCAGCTTGGCGTGACGAAATTCTGGGACTGGAACCGCGCCGGGTTTGGCGCCCTCGACATCAAGAGCGGCTTCGCCCACTCGAGCGACACCTTCTTCTATCAGGTGGCCCAGCGGCTCGGCATCAGCCGCCTCGCCTACTGGGCTCAGCAGCTCGGCTTCGGCAGGAAGACCGGTATCGACCTGCCGGCGGAGGTTCCGGGCATCGTTCCCAGCGAGAAATGGAAACAGGACACATTTGGCCAGCCGATTCTGCCGGGCGAGGTGCTCCAGGCCGGGATCGGCCAGGGGTACGACGTGGCGACACCGCTGCAGTTGCTCAACGCCTATGCCGCGGTCGCCAATGGCGGGACGCTGTACAGCCCCCGGGTCGTGCGGGAGATCGTGGGTCCGGACGGCTCGGTGGTCCGGCCGTTCAAGCCCAAGGTGATCCGCAAGGTGAAGGCGCCGGCCAGCGACATGACGATCATGCGGCTCGCCGCCCGCGAGGTGGTCACCAGCCGTCACACGTTCAACCTGGTCGAACTGCCGATCGAGGTCGCGGGCAAGACGGGTACCGCAGAATTCGGCGCCCGGGACAGCCAGGGCCGGCTGCCGTTCCACAACTGGTTCGTGGCCTTCGTACCGGCCCACGGCGACGTCTCGAAGCATGACTCCAAGCTGGCCGTGGTCGCCTTTGCGTACGACTCGAACACGGTCGGCAACGCCGCAACGGAGATGGTCAAGTACTACCTCCAGCTGCACTTCAAGCTCAAGGTCGACAAGCGCCTGCCCTACCTGCTCGCGCGGGGCAACTTCTACGGTGGGAACTGATGGGCGTCCTTCGCATCGAGCCGGCCCGCGCTCACGAGTGGACTGCTCGATCGCTTGCCGCGTTTTGGCGGACCTACGACCTGCAGCTGACGATCTATGCCCTGCTGCTTGGCGCCTTGGGGCTGGCGATGGCCTACAGCAACAGCGTGGAGTCCGGGGCCGCCGTGATGGGCCCCGGCTCGACCTTCGTCCGCGGCCTCATGTGGGCCGGCCTGGCAATCGTCGTGTTCGCCGCGGCGACGGCGTTCGACTACAGCTGGTTCCGGACATTCGCGTGGCCGCTGTATTTCGTCAACCTGGCCCTGCTCGCGATCAGCCTCGTCATCGGCGACGGCGTCGGCGGCGTTGCCCGCTGGGTGGCCATCGGGCCGTTCCAGGTCCAGTTCAGCGAGATCGCCAAGATCCTCATGATCATCGTGCTGGCCAACTATCTGGCGGGACGCCAGCAGCGGCTGGACGGTCCACTCGCGATCGTGGGCGCCTGCCTCCTGGTCGCGCCGCCGACGGTGCTCGTCCTGCTCCAGCCAGACCTCGGTACGTCTCTCGTGTTCGTCGCGATCCTGGGCGGCATGCTCTTCCTGACCGGCGCCAGCCTGCGCTGGCTGGCCGTTCTGACCGCCGTTGCGATCGCCGTCGTTCCGATCGCCTGGACGTACGTCCTCAAGGACTACCAGAAGCAGCGCCTGATCAGCTTCCTCTATCCGCAGGCCGATCCCCAGGGATCCGGCTACCAGCTCATGCAGTCCCAGATCTCGGTGGGCTCGGGCGGCTGGGCCGGCAAGGGCCTGACCAACGGCACGCAGGACCGCGGCAACTTCCTCCCCGTCCAGACGACGGACTTCGTGTTCGCCAAGCTGGGCGAGGAGCTGGGCTTCATCGGGGCGATCGTCGTATTCGTGCTGTTCGGAGCGCTCATCTGGCGAATCCTGGTTGCGGGATGGCGCGCCCGCGACCCGTTCGGCCTGGCGATGGCCGCCGGGCTCGCCTCGATGATCTTCTTCCAGTTCGTGATCAACGTGGGCATGGTCATCGGCGTCATGCCGATCACCGGCATCCCGCTGCCGTTTATCACGCACGGTGGCGCATCGCTCATCAGCCTGGCATTCGGGCTCGGCATCCTGCAGAGCATGAACATCCGACAGGCGCGCGCCGAGTGGTGACGGACCCGACGGGGAGCCACGCCACGTCGGGCCGAAGCCCTGCCGAATTCCTGCCAGTGCTGCCGATGACGCGGCGGCCGTGACGCGCTAGCGTTCGGGCGCGGGTCGGGTGCGCTCGCCGGTCCCCATGGTCGCGGAGGCGCGACCGTCGCCGTCGCCGGGGATGCCCAGGCGCCGGAGCAGCAGGGCAGTCGTCGAGCCCTGGACGAGCAGCGTGAACAGGGTGATGCCGAAGGCGATCCCCTGCAGCCGGGCTCGATCCGGCAGGTCCGCCGGCAGCGAGAGGGCCAGCGCCACGGCGATCGCGCCTCGTAACCCCGCCCAGAAGAGGACATGGAGCCACGATGTCCGGAGCCCGGGTCCCCTCCGGACGACATGAAGCGCCCGCGCAGCCAGGCCGAGCAGGCCGTAGACCACGATCGCCCGTCCGATGAGGATCGCCGCGACGCCCCAGGCGATGGCCGCTGCCGCCTCACGGAGCTGGCCGAGCGTGATGGCGGTGCCGATGAGCAGAAACACGAGCGCGGTCAGGAGGAAGGCGATGAACTCCCAGGTCGCGTCGAGAGCATCGAACGTGCGGAGCGGCATCCCGATCCGCCGCCCGTACGTGCCCAGCACGATCCCCGCCACGACGGTCGCGATAATCCCGGATGCGTGGACCTGGTCGGCCAGCAGGTATGTGCCGTAGGCCAGGACGAGCGAGATCGTCAGCTCGATCGCCTGTTCCTCGGTCATGTTCATGATCCTGGCGGCGAGTACGCCCAGGCCGAGCCCGATGACGCCGCTGACGGCCACGGTCGCCACGAACGTGGTGGCCGCATCAGCCGGTGTCACGCCATGGGAGATCGCCCCGATGGCGATCGTGAAGACGACGACGGCCGTGCCGTCATTGAACAGGCTCTCGGCCTCGACCAGGGTGGCCAGCCGGCGCGGCGCGTCCAGGTGGCGGAAGGTCGCGATGACGGCAACCGGGTCGGTCGCCGAGACGATCGAACCGACCACGAAGGCCGGGCCGATCGGCACGGCCGCGAAGGTGCTCAGGATGAGGGCCACGGTCCCGGCCGAGATGAGGACCCCGGGAACGGCCAGGAGCACCGCGCCCAGGAACGTCCGGCGAAGCTCGGAAATGTCGAGTCGATAGGCGGCCTCGAAGACGAGCCCGGGCACGAGGACGGCGAGGACGAGCTCAGGTGTGATCGTGAATTGCTCCGCCGGAGCAACCGCGCCGATCGCCAGGCCGAGCACGACCAGGACGACACTGTCAGGCAGACCCAGCCGTCGGGCCACGAGCGCCACCACCGCGCCCAGACCGACGATCGCGACGAATAACCCGACAAGATCGAGCGTCGCCTGACCGGTCATCTGGGGCGATACAGGCCGCGCCGCTCCTTGGCCTCGATATCGGCACTCTTGCGCCGTCCGGTCCGCCGAAGAATCGCGTCGATCTCGTCGCGGTATGGCCGTCCGATCGGAGTCCGATCGAGCCACTCGATGTACTCGATGTCGGCTCGGGCGATCTCGCCCAGCGACCAGCCGTCATACCGGCCGAAGTTCAGGACGCTGCCCGACGGCTGTCCGGGCGCGGGCGGTGCCGGGGTCGCCTTGGTGGGCGGTCGGTGCAGCCCCGGATCGGGGCGGAGCGCGCCCGGAGATGCCGCGGCCGCGGGAGGAGCGGCCGGTGCGTTCGACGACTGAGCCCGCTCGTCTCGGTCCCGGTCGTAACCCGCCCGCCGGTCGGGATCCCGAAGGAGCTCCCAGGCGCGATTGATGGCGGTCATCCGGGCGGCGGCCTCCGGTCCACTCGCGACGTCCGGATGCCATTTCTGGGCAAGACGGCGGAACGCTGCCTGAATGACCTCAAGGTCGGCCTCCGGATCGACCTGCAGCGTCTTGTAGGGGTCGAAGGACGGGTCTGATTGCCGCTGCGTCATGTGCCTCCTCCGGCATCGGGTACGACTTCCGGTACGGACCCTCCGGCCACCTTCTCCTCGCCCTCGTCCTCTCCCACCGCGGCGCGTTCCGCCACGGCGGGGGCGGCCGGGGTCGGCTGGCTGAGGCGGCGGAACAGATAGGCGTAGATGTCGCGCCCGGCGGCGGTGACGGGCAGGGCCAGGATGGCCCCCAGAAGGCCGGCGATCGCCGCTCCGATGATCAGGGCGAACATCACCACGGCGGGATGGAGCTTGGTCGCGTCGCCCTGGATCTTCGGAACGAGGAAGTAGTTCTCGAGTTGCTGGATCAGCAGGGTGAGGATGAACGCGGCGACGGTCGCCTCCACGCCCGCGGTGGCGCCCACCAGGATGACCGGAACCGCGGCGATGATCGGCCCGATGATCGGCAGGAGCTCGAGCAGCCCGGCCAGGATCGCCAGGAAGAAGGCGAACCGTCCAAATACCGGATCGAGAGTGACAGAGAGCAGCTCGAGACCCAGGAAGGTCGCCAGGGCAACGGCGGAGCCCAGGATGATCTCGCCCCGAACCCACTGCCCGAAGACTCGCTCGGCGATCCGGATGACCGCCCAGGTGTCCTCCCGCCATTCATCAGGCAGGGATCGATCGAAGCTCACCGTGAGGCTGGGCCGGTCCTTGAGCAGGTAGAAGACCCAGACCGGGATGATGACGTAGCCAAGGAAGGTCGCGACGAAGCCCGCCACGGACGTGAAGACCGGCACCACCAGGCCGGGGTTGATCGTGCCGGCGTCGCGGCCCACCTGGGCGAGCGAGCGATCGATGGCCGCGCGGACCTCGGGCGGGATCTCGAGGGCGACGTACGCCTGGCGCAGGCTGTCGAGCTGGCTCTGCACGAGCCCGGCCAGCTTGGGCGTGTCGCCGATGAACTGGCCGACCTGTTCGACCAGCGGCGGGATCGCCAGGTTCAGTGCCGCGGCCACCAGTGCAACGGCCACCGCATAGACCGCCAGGATCGCGACGCCCCGCGGCAGGCCGAGGCGGCCCAACCGCTCTACCGCCGGGTCCAGCAGGTACACCAGCAGCAGGCCGACGATGAACGGGCTGAGGGCATCGCGGCCCAGATACAGCACGAACGCGATGGCGATCGCGGCGAAGAGCAAGAGCGCCACGCGGGGAGTCGGGGAACGCAGCCGCCGGCCAGCCGGGGCGGCGCGACGGTCCACGAACGGGGCCGGGCCACCCTGTGCGCCTGTCGCGGGCATCGGCTCCGGGCTGAGCTGGGCGGCCTCCTCCATGGTCGGGCAGACTACCAGACGTGAGCGTGGATTCCGGCACCGTATGAACGAGATGCGGCAACGCTGGCGGTTGACGGTCCGTCGGGGGCCGGAAGCGCGAGACATGGCGCACCGCGACGTCGTTGCCGGCTGGGAGGCCGCCCTGCGCGCCTCCGGGCTGCCAGTGGCCGAGACACAGGCCGCTCGGCCCCGACCGAGGATCCTGTTCGCGGCACCTATCCCCGTCGGCATGCTCGGCGAACGCGAGCTGATCGATCTGGGCCTGACCGAATGCCGCCTGGCTCATGACGTCCGCGAGTCGGTGGGGCTCGTCACCCCGGTGGGCTACCGTCTGGTCGATCTGTACGACGTGTGGTCGGGCGGTCCAACGCTGCCGAGCCTGGTGGTGGCAGGCGATTACCGGGCCATCGGGACGGCCGGGCCCGCGCCGCCTGGCGGCACCGAGACGATTGACGACGCCGTTGCCGACCTTCTGGCTGCTCCACGAATCGAGGCGCACAGAGACAGGGGTGACGGGACGGTGACCGTGGACATTCGCCCGCTCGTGCTCGGGCTACGCGGAACGGCGGCAGAAGACGACGGCTCCATTCGATTGGACATGCGGCTACGTCTCGGCGGGACCGGCGCCGTCGGACGGCCCGAGGAGGTCATCCGGGTACTGGCCGAGCGGTTGGGGCGCTCGCTCCATGTCAGTGAGCTGGTCCGCGAGCGCATTCATCTCGCCGACGATCCGCCGCAGCCCTGACCGCTGCGTCGGGGGTATCACATCGGCGGCGATTGGCCGAAGCTAGCGCAGGCTGGACACCGGCTCCAGGCCGTACTCGGCCGGATGCTCGGCCCGGTCGCGGGAAGCGGTCCGCGTGATCATCTCGAGCGTTTCCTCGACGGTCTTCCCGTTCGCGTCGGCGGCGCGCTTCAGGTCCTCGAAGACGAGGTTCACGTGAGGCTGGCCCATGTCGTCGTGGGCCTGCATGCAGCCGCAATTGAGGCACATGATCGGATCGCTCTCCCTTCTGCTCCTGGAGGTCGTCGGCCGGCGGGTGCCGGCGGGTGCCACCGAGGCGTGATCACCCCCCAGCGTAACCCCGTCCCGGTTGCAGGCGGTTGCCCGCCATCTCCGTTGGCGTTGCAGTCGTCTGCCCTCTTGGCCGCGCGATCCGGCCGGCGTCGACCTCCCCTTCCGGAAGGCGTTGTCATCCGACATCTGCGGGGCGGCGTTTGACGCTCGGTGGCACTCGCCCTACACTCCGCGTTCCGCGTCCGGCTCGACCGGCGCCTCGCCATGCCCAGCAGAGATCCGTCCCGGCTTGCCGGTCGGACCCCGAGGATCAATGTACGCAGTCATCGAGACCGGCAGCAAGCAGTATCGCGTCGAGGTAGGCACGGAGCTCCAGGTCGAGCTGCTCGACGCCGAGCCCGGTCAGACGATCACGCTCGAGCGCGTGCTGCTCGTGGCCGACGGCGACACCGCCTCAATCGGCCAGCCGATCGTCGATGGCGCGACGGTCAGCGCCGAGGTGCTGCGCCGCGATCGCGGCGAAAAGCTCATCGCCTTCAAGTACCGGCCGAAGGCCCGTCGGCGGGTGAAGAAGGGCCATCGGCAGGAGCTGACGATCCTTCGGGTTGCGGACATCGTCTTCGATGGCAAGAGCGCAGCCGAGGCCGTTCGGAAGGCCCAGGCGGCCGCCAAGACCGAGCGCCAGCGCCTGGAGGAGGCCGCCGCGCGCCAGGCTGCCGAGGATGCCGCTCTGGCGGCCAGGCTGGCCAAGGCGGCCGAACCCAAGGGGACCCCCGGCGGCAAGGGCGAGGGCACGGCAGGCGACAGGGCCACGGGCAGGTCCGGCCGGGCCGGCAAGGCGGCCGGTCCGGTGCGCGGGGCCGCGGCGAAGCCCCCAGCCACGACGCCGAAGACGGGCGCCAAGGCCGCCAAGACCAAGGCCGCGAAGACCGGAGCCACGGAAACCAGGGCCACGAAGACCACGGTCCGGCCGTCCGGCGCCAGGCCCGCGGGCGATGCGACTGCCGATAGGAAGGACGCGACGTCGAGCTCGGCGCCCAAGCGCAGCTCGCGCACCGGGAAGGACGACTGACTCATGGCCCACAAGAAGGCAGGCTCCAGCTCGAGGAACGGCCGCGACAGCGTTGGCCAGCGCCTGGGCGTGAAGGCCGGCGACGGGCAACTCGTCAGCGCGGGCTCGATCATCGTCCGTCAACGGGGGATGACGTTCCTGGCGGGCAGTGGCACCGGTCTCGGCCACGACTACACGGTCTTCGCGACCGTCACCGGCCACGTCAAGTTCGACCACGCCGCAAAATCAAAGAAGCGTGTCCGGGTCCTCCCGGCCGCAGCCGAATCCGAGATCACGATCCCGGCCGAGGCAGGGACCTGACGCAATACCCCGCACCGGGCTCGGCCCGGAGCATCGCACCGATCGACCACCGGCGGATCGAACCGTACGGACGGCGACGGAGGAGAACACTCGTGAAAGACGGCATCCACCCCAAGTACTACCAGGCCGAGGTGCACTGCGCCTCGTGCGGCACGACGTTCACGATCGGCTCCACGCGGCCCGAGCTCCGGGTCGACGTGTGCAGCAACTGCCACCCGTTCTACACCGGCAAGCAGACGATCATCGACACGGCCGGCCAGGTCGAGCGGTTCCAGAAGCGGCTCGAGCGTTCCGCCCGCGCCTGAATCCCGCACGCCGGGGCATGGCCCCGTCGGCGGGTAGACTTCCCGCCATGCCCAGCTACACGTACGGCGGTCAGGCCCTGATCGAGGGCGTGCTGATGCGCGGTCGTGACGCGATCGCGGTGGCCCTCCGTCACCCCGATGGACGGATCGTGACGGCGACGGAACGCCTGGACAATGGTTTCCACGGTCGCCGCTCTTCGAAGTGGCCATTCATCCGGGGTCTCGTCGTGCTCTACGAGACGCTCGTGGTGGGCACGCGCTGGCTGGTCCGCAGTGCAAGCCTGGCCGCCAGCGACGAGGGCGTGGAGCTGGGCCGTGGCGCGATCGCACTCATGCTGGGGATCACCCTGAGCGTCGGGATCGGCATCTTCTTCATCGTGCCGCTCGTCCTGGCCAGCGTCGCGACTGGCAGCGTGCAGAACGGCCTCGTCCAGCACCTCGTCGAGGGCCTGATCAGGGTCGGCCTCTTCCTGGGCTACCTCGTGCTCATCTCGATGGCGCCGGATGTGCGGCGTGTGTTCCAGTACCACGGCGCGGAGCACATGTCCATCCACGCCCTGGAGGCGGGCGATCCGCTCGTCGTCGACAGGGTCCGGAGCTACCCGACCGCCCACCAGCGCTGCGGCACCGAGTTTCTCGTGATCGTCGTCATGCTCTCGATCATCGCCTTCAGCCTGGTCGGTCGCCAGGAGCCGCTGGTCATGGTCGGCAGCCGGATCGTGCTGATTCCCGTCATCGCGGCGGTCGGCTACGAGATCCTCCGCTGGGGCGCGCGGCATCGCAGGAACCCGATCGTCCATGCCCTGTTGCTGCCCGGAATCTGGGTCCAGATGATCACGACGCGCCGGCCCACCGACGACATGATCGAAGTCGCGATCGTGTCGCTCGAGGAGGCCCTCGTCGCCGACGGAGCCAGCGTTCCGGAGGGCAGCGCGGCACTGGCCCGAGCACCCCTCGAGCTCGGGCGAGTCGGGGAGCTGGCGGCTGTCGCTCACGCTCCCGGCCTGGCCGACATCCCCTTCGGCGCAGAGCCACTGATCGCCGAGCCGCCGGCAGCCGAGCCGCCGCTGGCCGAGCCGGCATTGGCCGAGTCGCCACGCACAGAGCCCGCGTCGCCCGACCACCGATGAGCGACCTCGACGCGAAGCTCGAGGACGTCGCCACCCAGTACGACAGCCTCCAGGCCAAACTGGCCCGTCCCGAGACCGCCACCGATCCCGGAGCCCTCCGGCGCCTCGGCCAGGAGCTGGCCCGCCTGGAGCCCGTCGTTGCGGCCTTCCGCGCCCTCCAGTCGGTTCGAGCGGAGCTGTCCGGCGCCCGCGAGATGCGCGACGTCGAACGCGACGAGGAGCTCCGGGTGATGGCCCGCGAGGAGGTGGACCGGCTGGAGGCCGCCGAGATCCGCCTGGTCGAAGAGATCCGGCTGCTGCTCCTGCCTCGCGACCCGAACGACGACAAGAACGTGATGATCGAGATCCGGGCCGGCGCCGGCGGCGAGGAGGCCGCGCTCTTTGCGGCGGAGCTGCTGCGGATGTACCTGCGATACGCCGACCGGCATCGCTGGAAGGCCGAGATGATGACCCTCAACGAGACCGGCATCGGCGGGGTCAAGGAGGCCATCGTCTCGATCGGCGGCGCCGGCGCCTACAGCCGGCTCAAGTTCGAGGGCGGCGTCCATCGCGTCCAGCGCATCCCGGCCACCGAATCGTCGGGCCGGATCCACACCTCGACCGCGACCGTTGTGGTCATGCCCGAGGCCGAGGAGATCGACGTCCCGATCGACGAGGAGCGGGATCTCCGGATCGAGGTCAAGCGCTCGTCCGGGCCGGGCGGCCAGTCGGTCAATACGACCGATTCCGCGGTCCGAATCACCCACCTGCCGACCGGTCTCGTGGTCGAGATCCAGGACGAGAAGAGCCAGCACAAGAACAAGGCCAAGGCGCTGTCGGTGCTCCGCTCCCGGCTGTACGACCTGGAGCTCGCCCGCCAGCGCGAGGCGGACTCGGCGGCGCGCAAGACCATGGTCGGCGCCGGCGATCGATCCGAGAAGGTCCGCACGTACAACTTCCCGCAGGACCGGGTGACCGACCACCGGATCGGGCTCGACCTCTCGAACCTGCCCGGCGTCCTGGACGGCAACCTCGACCGCCTCATCGATGCCCTGATCACCACGGACCAGGCCGAACGCCTGGCGACCGTGGGGGAAGCGTCCGGACCCGCACATGCCAACCGTTGAGGACTTGTTGCGGGCCGGCGTGGAGCGGCTGCGGACGAGCGGCTCGGAGTCGCCCCGCCTGGACGCGGAGCTGCTCCTCGCCAACGCGATCGGCACGGACCGGACGGTCGTCATTGCCCACCCGGAGTTGCCGGTCGACGATGCCCAGGAGGCCACCTACAGGGCGCACCTGGCCCGTCGTGAGGCCGGTGAGCCGGTCGCCTACATCCGGGGTTTCAAGGAGTTCTACGGGCTCGCCTTCTCGGTCGACGCGCGCGCTCTCATTCCCCGTCCGGAGACCGAGCGGATCGTGGAGCTGGCCGAGCGCGAGGTGATGGCTCGCCTGGCCGCCGCTCCACGCGCGGCGGGTGCGCCGCCCCTCCGGGTCGCGGACGTGGGTACGGGCAGCGGAACGATCGCGGTTTCCCTGGCCGCATCCCTGCGCCGCAAGCAGAGCCTGGGCGAGGTGGAGATCATCGGCACGGACGCGTCGACCGAGGCGCTGGACCTGGCGCGCGAGAACGCGGTCGGCCACGGCGTCGCCGACCGGGTCCGCTTCGTGGAGGTGGATCTCCTCCCGCCGGTCGTGTCGTTCCCGTTCGACGTGATCCTCGCGAACCTGCCCTACATCCCGTCGAGCGCGGTGGACCAGCTGCCCGTCGCCGCCTCGTTCGAACCTCGCCTTGCGCTGGATGGCGGCACGGACGGCCTCGCCTTCATCGGCCGTCTCATCGACCGCCTGCCCGACGCGCTCGCGCCGGCCGGCGTCGCGCTGATCGAGGTGGGTTCGGACCAGGGCGAAGCCGTCTGCTCCCTCGCGGCCGATGTCCGGCCGGGCTGGCGATGCTCGCTCGAGCATGACCTCGCCGGGCAGCCGCGTGTCGTCCGGCTGGAGCGGGATTCGCCGCGTGGCTGAGCGACTGAAGGATGGGCTGCGCAACGGGCCGGTCGACGCGCCCGTTGCCTCGCGGTTCCCGATCCGCCTGGTCGTCCTCGACCTGGATGGCACGCTCATCGGCGCGGACTTCGGGATCGGCCCGCGGACCCAGGCCGCGGTCCGGTCCGCACGTGGCCGCGGCGTGGATGTGGCGATCGCCACGGGCCGGATGCCCTCCAGCGCCATGGTCTTCGCCGGACCCCTCGGGCTGACGGCGCCGCTCATCGGCTACCAGGGAGCGCTCATCCGGACGATGCCACCACCTGGCCGGAGGCTCGGCCGGATCCTCGTCCACACGCCTCTCGCGGCGACGGTCGCCAGAGAGGTGATCGCCTGGTCACGGCTGCGGGGCCTGGATCCGCACCTCAATCATCTCGAGCGGTTCATCATCCGGGCGGATGACCCGATGCTCGACGACTATTCCCGGTTCACCGGGGCGCGGGCGGTCCTGGTGCCCGACTACAACGCGATCGACCATCCCGTCACGAAGATCCTGGCGCCCGGCGAGGAGCCTCTCGTCGCGGCCGCCCTGGTCGAGGCGCGTGTGGCGTTCGCCGGTCGGGCGATGGTCACGATCAGCCATCCCCGATTCCTCGAGTTCGCGGCCGCCGGCGTCTCGAAGGGCCGAGCCGTGCGGTGGCTGGCGCGCCGGCTCGGCGTGCCGCTCGAGCAGACGATGGCCATCGGCGACGAACGCAACGACCTGGAGATGATCGCCGCCGTTGGCCACGGGGTGGCGATGCCCACCGCGCCGAACGAGGTCCGGTCGGTCGCCCGCTACGTCGCGCCGCCGCTGGAGGACGAGGGCGCCGCCCAGATGATCGAGGCGCTCGTTCTGGCCGGTCGCGCCGCGCCGGCAAACGCCGAACGGCTGCGGCGACAACTGCGCTCCGGTGCGGCATGACCCGCCGGCTCCCTGACGATCCCCTGGGCCAGGCAGCGGCCCTCGACGTCCTCCGGGCGGGAGGCCTCGTCGCAATCCCGACGGACACGGTCTACGGCCTGGCCGTCGCGCTCCACACGCCCGGCGGGATCGAGAAGCTCTACGCCGCCAAGCGGCGGGCGATCGACAAGGCGATCATCGTCCTGGTCGACGGGTTGGACCAGCTCGCCGGCCTCGTCACGGTCCCGCCGGCCGCCCAGGTCCTCGGCGGCATCGGATGGCCGGGGGGCTTGACGCTGATCCTGCCACTCCGGTCGACGGCCCAGCTCCCGCCCGCCCTCACGGCGGGCACCGCCACGCTCGGCGTTCGCGTTCCAGACCATCCCACGCCGCGGGCCCTGTCCCGGATGCTCGGGCCCTTGCCGACGACGTCGGCCAATCTCTCGGGCGAGCCCGACGCGCTCGACGCCGACGCCGCCGAGTCGGCCATCGGCGACGCATGCGAGCTGATCCTCGATGGCGGGCGGACCAGCGGCGGACGGCCATCCACGATCGTGGACTGCTCGAGGGGCCTGCCGTCGGTGGTCCGCGTGGGTGCCGTACCGGTGCGAATGCTGGCGACGGCGCTCGACGACGCGGGCATCCGGCACGGGATCGAAGAGCCGGCGACCTCGGGCTGAATGAGGACGGCGGGCTCGGGCTGAACGGACCGACCGGTCGTCGGGCGCACCGCGGTTCCCGGCTGCCGATGTGGGAGGATAGCCGCGGACCGAAGAGACGTGCCCGCGATCGGCGGCGCAGGCGCTTGCCTGCGGTCGGTGGGCCCGCAGCCGGTGAGCCCGCCCGGAGGGCCATCCGAGGCCGGGCCGTCGGAGGGCGGACTCGGGCAGGAAGGAGCTCGACGTTGACCATGACCAAGCCGTCCAGCCTCGGCTGGGCTCGCATCGCCGATGTCGACCCCAGCCTGTGGGCCGCGATGGAGGGCGAGCGCCATCGTCAGCACGACAAGATCGAGCTCATCGCGTCGGAGAACTACACCTTCGGCGCGGTCATGGAGGCCCAGGGCTCGTGGCTGACCAACAAGTACGCCGAGGGACTGCCCGGCAAGCGCTACTACGGTGGCTGCGAGTTCGTCGACGTCGCAGAGCGACTGGCCCAGGAGCGGGCCATCGCGCTCTTCCCGGGGGCAGAGCACGTCAATGTCCAGCCGCACTCCGGTGCCCAGGCCAATATGGCCGCCTATTTCAGCGTCCTGGAGCCGGGCGATCGGATCCTGGGCATGAAGCTCGACCAGGGCGGCCACCTGACCCACGGCATGAAGCTCAACTTCTCCGGCCGCCTCTATGAGGTGCACGCGTACGGCGTCCGCCAGGATGACGAGCGGATCGACTACGACGCCCTGGAGGCGCAGGCCCGCGATGTCCGGCCCAAGGTCATCGTCGCGGGGGCATCGGCCTATCCGCGAGTCATCGACTTCGAGCGGATGGCGACGATCGCCCACGGCGTGGGGGCGCTCCTCTTCGTGGACATGGCCCATATCGCCGGGCTCGTCGCCGCGGGCCTCCATCCGAGCCCGTTCCCGGTCGCCGACCTGGTCACGACGACCACCCACAAGACCCTCCGCGGTCCACGCGGCGGCCTGATCTTCAGCCGGCTGGAGCTGCCGCCGGAAGTGGACCCGGCGGACTTTCCGACCGTGCGGGCGAGCCTGGCCCAGCAGGTGGACAAGACCGTCTTCCCCGGGGTCCAGGGAGGCCCGCTCATGCACGTGATCGCCGGCAAGGCGGTCGCCCTTCAGCTCGCCATGCGTGAAGAGTTTCGCGATGACATGCAGCGGACGATCGAGAACGCCAGGACCCTGGCCGAAGGGCTTGCGTCCAAGGGCGCTCGGGTCGTCAGCGGTGGCACGGACAATCACCTCGTCCTCGTCGACGTCACGCCGTTGGGTGTGACCGGTCGCGAGGCGGAGCGGCTCCTCGACGAGATCGGCGTGACCGTCAACAAGAACGCCATCCCCTTCGACCAGAATCCACCGAACGTCGCCTCCGGCATCCGCGTCGGGACGCCGGCCACCACGACCCGCGGCTTCGGCATCGAGGAGATGCGCACGATCGCGCGCATCATCGTCACCGCGATCGCCTCGCGCGACGAGCCGGCCGAGCAGGCTCGTCTGGCGGCGGAGGTGCGAGACATGGTGGCCCGGTTCCCGGTGCCCGGGCTTTCCCGCGGATGAGTCTCGGCTGAGTCGCCGATGAGCGCCGCGTGAGACTTGCGCCCGGGGCCGAGCTGGCGCTGCCCTATCTGCTCGGCGCGCTGGTCGTTGCCACCGTGCTGTCCTTCCTGCTCACGCCGCTCGTCCAGCGTCTGGCCCACCGTCTCGACGTCGTCGACCTGCCGGACGACCGCCGGATCAACACGAAGCCGGTGCCCCGCGGAGGCGGTCTCGCCGTCGCGGCGTCGTTCCTGATCGCGACAGGACTGTTTCTTGTCCTCAACGGCGGAGGGACGCTTCGTGCGCCGGTGAGCATCGGGCCGTCCGAGCTCGCTGCCCTCCTGTTCGGCGGGGCCGCAGCGACCGTCGTGGGTGCGCTCGACGACTACTGGCAGTTGCGGGCCCGCTGGCAGCTCGTCGGCCAGCTCGCCATCGCCGCCGTCGCGGTCGTCCTGGGCGCCACGCCGGAGTCGATCGGCAGCCCGTTCGGGGGGCTCATCGTGCTGGCCTTCCCGATCGGCGTTATCTTCGCCGTCGTCTGGATCCTGGGCATGATCAACAGCACGAACTTCATCGACGGCCTCGACGGGCTGTCGCCGGGCATCGGCCTGATCGCCGCGACCACCCTCGGGCTGATCAGCCTGACGACGGCCGTCGGGCCATTCGGCCAGCCCTTCGTGGCGGTTCTGTGCTTCGCCCTCGTCGGCGCCCTCGCAGGGTTCCTGCGCTGGAACTTCTACCCGGCCACCATCTTCGTTGGGACGAGCGGGGTGATGTTCATCGGGTACACGCTGGCGCTCCTGTCCATCCTCGGCACGGCCAAGGTGGCCGTGGCCATCCTCGTGCTCGGCGTGCCGATCATCGACACGTTCTGGATCATCGTCCGCCGCATCGGGTCCGGTCGATCGCCGTTCACGCCCGACCGCGGCCATATCCATCACCGGCTCCTGGACCTGGGCCTCACGCACCGCCAGACCGTCCTCCTGATCTACGCCGTGTGCATCGTTCTCGGCGTGCTGGCGCTGGTCCTCTCCATCAGCCAGCAGGTCATCGCGTTCGTCCTGTTCCTGCTCGGCTCCGGCCTCGCGATGTACGTGGTCGCCCGACGGTCCGTGGACCGGGCGAGCCGTGGCGCCCTCGACCGTCCCGACGAGGGAGCCACCGAACCCTGACGAGGGCTCGCTCGGAGGCCGTCCCGACGTGGGCTCGCTCGGCGGCCGCCCC
>WNGB01004315.1_pt1 | contig 32801 bp, 31 predicted proteins | sample 5400681 | NCBI WGS metagenome assembly WNGB01 (sample SAMN13153367, study PRJNA577476) | soil metagenome | isolation source: 115 cm soil or saprolite under grassland replicate 2 | place: USA:California | collected 2016-06-15
TTGGGCGACGTCGTGTACGTCGACCTGCCCAAGCCGAAGGCGAGCTTCGGGAAGCGCGACGTGTTCGGGACGATCGAGGCGGTCAAGGCCGTTTCCGAGCTGTACTGTCCTCTCGCGGGCGAGGTGGTGGAGGTCAACGGGGCCCTCGAGAAGGACCCGGCCCTGGTGAACCGCGACCCTTACGGCGCCGGCTGGATGATCAAGCTGAAGATGAAGAGCGCGGCCGACTTCGACGGCCTGCTCGGCGCCGACGCGTACAAACAGCAAATTGGAGCGTGAAAGCCACCTTCCACGGCCACGCCTGCTTCCTCCTCGAAGGAGGGGGCAAGCGGGTCGTGATCGACCCGTTCCTCACCGGTAACCCCGCCGCGGTGATCGGCCCCGAGGGACTGCCCAAGCTCGACGCCGTCCTGCTCTCGCACGGCCACGGCGACCACCTCGGGGACGCGGTCGCCCTCGCCAAGCGCGACCGGGCGACGATCGTCGCCACCTACGAGCTGGCGCAGTTCTGCGGCGACCAGGGCGCTCCCGTGCACGCCATGCACATCGGCGGCGCGCACCAGTTCCCCTTCGGCCGCGTGAAGCTGGTTCCCGCCTTCCACGGCGGCCGCGTGGACGGCGACGCCACTGGGAAGTACACGACCAACCCCTGCGGCGTCGTTGTGACGCTCGGCAGCAAGACCGCCTACCACACCGGGGATACGGCCCTCACGCTCGAGATGCAGCTGCTCGCCGGCCGGGTGGAACTCATGCTCGTGCCCATCGGGGACAACTACACGATGGGGGTCGAGGACGCCGCGCGCGCCGTCGAGTTCGTGAAACCCAAAGTTGTTATTCCTATGCACTACAACACCTGGGACGTGATCCGAGCGGATCCCCAGGCGTTCAAACGCGAGGTGGGCGGCCGCGCCGAAGTCGTCATTCTCGAGCCCGGCCAGTCGCACACGCTCGCCTAGAGCCGACGAGATGCCCACAGATCTGTCGCTGTTCCAGCACCCCGACGTGTTCCGGCAACGGCACATCGGCCCGCGCTCCGAGGATCAACGGGCGATGCTGGCGACGCTCGGCTACGACTCGCTCGACGCGTTCATCGAGGCGGTCGTGCCGGCCGACCTGCGCCTACGCCGTCCGCTGAACATCCCGGCGGCGCGGAGCGAGCAGGACGCGCTGGCCGAGCTGCGCGGCCTCGCCGAACAGAACCAGGTCTTCCGGTCCTACCTCGGGATGGGGTACTACGACTGCGTCACCCCCGGGGTCATCCTGCGCAACGTGCTCGAGAACCCGGGGTGGTACACCGCGTACACGCCCTACCAGGCCGAGATCGCGCAGGGCCGGCTCGAGGCGCTACTCAACTTCCAGACCGTGGTGTCGGACCTCACCGGACTCGAGATCGCGAACGCGTCCCTGCTCGACGAAGCCACCGCCGCGGCGGAGGCGTTGCACCTGACGGAGGCCGTCGCGAGCCAGACCGGCCGCCGGGTCTATCTGGTGGACGACCGCTGCCACCCGCAGACGATCGCGGTCGTCCGGACCCGCGCCGAGGTGCGCGGGATCGATATCGTGGTGGCCGACCCCACGACCTTCAGGTTCGGCGGCGAGGTGATCGGCGCGCTGCTCCAGTATCCCGCCACCGACGGCGCCATCCCCGACTACCGTGCCTTGTGCGACGAGGCGCGCGCCGCGGGGGCGCTCGTGACCGTGGCGACCGATCTGCTGGCTCTGACGCTGCTCACCCCTCCCGGTGAGTGGGGTGCCGACATCGCCGTCGGCAACTCGCAGCGCTTCGGCGTCCCCTTGGGCTACGGGGGGCCGCACGCGGCGTTCTTCGCGACGCGCGACCAGTACAAGCGCCACCTCCCGGGCCGCATCATCGGCGTCTCGAAAGACAAGGCGGGCCGGCCGGGGCTGCGGATGGCCCTCCAGACCCGCGAGCAGCACATCCGGCGCGAGAAGGCGACGAGCAACGTGTGCACCGCGCAGGTGCTGCTCGCTGTGGTGGCGGGGATGTACGCCGTGTACCACGGCCCCGACGGGCTGCGCCGCATCGCCCAGCGGGTACACGCGCACACCGCCGCGCTGGCCGAAGCCCTGAAGCGGCTGGGGTACCGCCTCGCGCACGCCGAGTTCTTCGACACGGTCGCCGTGGACGTGGACAAAGGCGCGCTCCCCAAGATCGTCGAAGCGGCGAGGGCCCAGGGGATCAACCTGCGCCCGCTCTCGGCGACCCGCATCGGCGTGGCATTCGACGAGACCGTGTCGATGGCAGACGTGACCGACGTCGCGGCGGCGTTTGCGCTCGGGAAGCCGGTCGACCTCAAGCCCGCGGACCTCGCGATCCCCAAGGGGCTCGCCCGCACGACGCCGTTCTGCACGCACCCGGTCTTCAACACGCATCACTCCGAGACCGAGATGCTCCGGTACCTGAAGCGGCTCGAGGACCACGACTTGTCGCTCACGTCGGCGATGATTCCACTCGGCTCCTGCACGTTGAAGCTCAACGCCACGGCCGAGATGATCCCCGTGACCTGGCCCGAGTTCGGGCGCCTGCACCCGTTCGCGCCGCGGGAGCAGGCGCGGGGGTACGCCACCCTGTTCCGCCAGCTCGAGGGCTGGTTCGCCGAGATCACCGGGTTCGCCGGCGTGTCGCTCCAGCCCAACGCCGGCTCGCAAGGAGAGTTCGCGGGGCTGCTCGTGATCCGGGCGTATCACAAGGCCCGCGGCCTGGGGCACCGGACCACCTGCCTCATTCCCCAGTCGGCGCACGGGACGAACCCCGCCAGCGCCGTGATGGCCGGCATGCAGGTCGTGGTCGTGCAGACCGACGCCCAGGGGAACATCGATGTCGCCGACCTGCGCGCCAAGGCGGCGCAGTCGAAGGACACGCTGGGCGCGCTGATGGTGACCTATCCGTCCACGCACGGCGTGTTCGAAGCGTCCATCAAGGAGATCTGCCGCATCGTACACGACCACGGCGGCCAGGTCTACATGGACGGCGCCAACATGAACGCGCAGGTGGGGCTCTGCCGGCCGGGCGACATGGGGGCCGACGTCTGCCACCTGAATCTCCACAAGACCTTCTGCATCCCGCACGGCGGCGGCGGGCCGGGGATGGGCCCGATCGGCGTCGCGGCGCACCTCGCGCCGCACTTACCGAACCACCCGGTGGTGGACCTCGGCGTGCCCCAGAGCTGCGGCACGGTATCGGCGGCGCCGTGGGGCAGCCCATCCATCCTGCCGATCTCGTGGGCATACATCGCCATGATGGGGCCCGACGGTCTCGCGCTCGCGAGCAAGGTGGCGATCCTTTCCGCCAACTACATCGCCAAGCGCCTGGCCGGTCATTATGACCTCCTCTATGCCGGGCGTGGTGGGTTAATCGCGCACGAGTGCATCCTCGACACGCGCCCGTTCAAGGCGTCGGCCGGCGTGGAGGTGGAGGACATCGCGAAACGGCTGATCGACTACGGCTTCCATCCCCCCACGGTCTCGTTTCCCGTCGCGGGCACGCTGATGGTGGAGCCGACGGAGAGCGAGCCGAAGGAGGAGCTGGACCGCTTCTGCGGCGCGCTCATCGCGATCCGCGAGGAGATTCGCGAGATCGAGACCGGGGAGGCGGACCGCGAGAACAACCCGTTGACCAACGCGCCCCACCCCCTCGCCGACCTGGTCGCCGATGTGTGGGACCGGCCGTACTCGCGGGAGCGCGCGGCCTTCCCGACGCCCGCGACGCGCGAGCACAAGATCTGGCCTCCGGTCGGGCGGATCGACGGCGCGTACGGGGATCGAAACCTGGTCTGCGTCTGCCCACCGATCGAAGACTATGTGGAAGCTCCTGGTTGAGCCGCGCGGCCGCCCAGGCGCCGACAACATGGCCCTCGACGAGGCCCTCCTCCTCGAGGCGGACCGGACGGGAGCGGCGTTTTTGCGTCTCTATCGGTGGGATCCGCCCTGCCTGTCGTTGGGCCGAAACGAGCCCGCTATCGACGGGGGCGGGATCGCCACCGTGCGGCGGCCCACGGGCGGCCGCGCCGTATGGCACGAGCACGAGGTCACGTACGCCGTCGCCGCGCCCATCGCGGCCTTCGGCCGCCTACGAGACGCCTATCGCGCCATTCACGAACGCCTCGCTGCGGCGCTGCGGTCGCTGGGCGCGAACGTCACGCTTGCGGGAGATCGTCCCACAGCCCGGCGGCTCGACGGTCCGACGTCGTGTTTCGCCACCAGTGTGGGCGGTGAGATCCTCGCGCACGGCCGCAAGCTCGTGGGCTCGGCTCAGGTGCGACACGGCTCGGCGTTCCTGCAGCACGGCTCGATTCTGCTCGACGGCTCGCAGGACATCGCTCGGGCAGTGAGCCGTCAGCCGTCAGCCGTCAGCGGGGAAACCACGCTGTGCGAGGCCTTGGGGCGCTCCGTAACCTTCGAGGAGGTATCCGCCGCCATCGTACGAGCCTGGGGAGACCTGGCGCCGCTAGCGGCGCGGTGAAATGTTAGGCGTCATGCGACCCCCCCTCCTTCTTCTCCTCGCCGTCGCCGCGCTGGCGTCGTGCGAGCGGCCCGGCGGCTGCACCGGAGCCTACTGCGGCACGCTGGTGTTCGTCTCGTCCGCGGAGCCCGACATCCTGCTGCCCCCGGTGAGCCAGCAGGTCGGCACGCGGGACATTGGCGACCAGATTTTCCTGAAGCTCGCCGACATCGGCCTTTCGACCAACACCATCGGGGATGAGGACTTCCAGCCGCTGCTGGCGGAGCGGTGGGAGTGGGATGGTCCCCTCACGCTCGTGTTTCACCTCGACCCGCGGGCTCGGTGGCACGATGGCCCGCCGGTGACGGCGGGCGACGTCGCGTTCACGTTCGATGCGTACAACGATCCGGCGGTGGCATCGCCCTACCGCAACGCGCTGCGCCGCATCGCCAGCGTCACGGCGCGGGACCCGCTCACCGCGGTGTTCCGGTTCCGCGAGCGCTACCCCGAGATGTTCTTCGACGCCGTTTACCAGATGCGCATCCTCCCCGCGCACCTGTTGCGCGGGGTGCCGCGGGACCAGTGGAAGACCGCGCCTTTCGGACGGCAACCGGTGGGGAGCGGGCCGTACCGCTTCGTGAGCTGGCGCGCCGGCCAGAGCCTCGAGCTCCAGGCGGACTCGACGTTCTTCCTCGGCCGCCCGGCGATCCGGCGCCTGATCTGGCGTTTCACGCCCGACCTCCAGGTCGCGGTGACCCAGGTCGTGGCCGGGGAGGCGGACGCCCTCGAGTATCTCTTGACGCCTGATAATGTGGCCCGCGCGCGCGCCGCCCAGCAGCTCACGCTCTACCCCTACCGCGGGTCCACGTACGCCTACCTCGGCTTCAACCTGGCGGCGAACGGCGACACGACCCAGCCGCACCCGATCTTCGGGGACCGCCAGGTGCGCCGCGCCCTCGCGATGGCCGTGGACCGCGCGCGGTTGCTGAAGAGCGTGTTCGGCGACCTGGCGAAGGTGCCGCCCGGGCCGATGTCCCAGCTCTGGTGGATCTGGGACCCCGAGCTCCGCCAGCTGCCGTACGACACCGTACAGGCGGCCCGCCTGCTCGCCGCCCGCGGCTGGCGCGATACCGACGGCGACGGCACCCGCGACCGTGCCGGACAACCGCTCACCTTCCGGCTCCTCGTGCCTTCCACGAGCCCCCCCCGGCGACAGTACGCTCGCCTGCTCCAGGAGCAGTTTCGGGCGGTCGGGGCACGGATGGAGATCGACGAGGTGGAGCAGGCGGTGCAGGCGGACCGCGTCAAGTCGGGCCGGTTCGACGCTGCGCTGCTCGCGTGGGGCACCGACCCCTCCCCCAGCTCCGGGATCGCGCAGATCTGGACCCGCGCCGGCTTCGGCGGGTCCAACTACTTGCGCTACGACAACGCGGCGTTCGATCAGCTGGTCGAGCAGGCCACGGGTGGAACGCTCACACGCAGCCAGGCGCGCGCCGTCTGGCGGCGCGCCATCGAGACGATCAACGACGACGCCCCCGCGATCCCTCTGTACGCCCCCGACAACGTGGCGGCCATCCACAGCCGCATCGCGGACGTCAAGATCCGTCCGGACTCGTGGTGGGCGCTCGTCCGCACCTGGCGGATTCCCCCGGACCGGCTCATCGATCGGGATCGCGTGGAGCGCTAGGTGGCGGCAGGGCTGGTGCGCCGGGTCGCCGCGTCGATCGCCATCGTCTTCGCGGTCGTCACCTTCACCTTCGTGTTGATCCAACTCGCACCCGGCACGCCGTTCCTCCCACCCATCGACCGCGCCGCCGACCCGGAAGTGGTCGCCGTGCTGCGCCGCCAGTTCAAGCTCGACCAACCGATTCACGTGCAATACATGGCGTACCTCGGCCAGCTGGCGGGCGGCAATCTCGGCGAGTCGTTCGCGCTGCACCGGCCCGTCGCCGATGCGCTCGGGGAGGCGATTCCCAACACGTTGCTCCTTACCGGCGCGGCGCTGCTGCTCGATTTCCTGTTCGGTCTCGCGTTGGGCGTGTATCAGGCGCTGCGCGTCCACCGCCTGCCGGACATCGTCCTCGGGAACGTCACGCTGTTCATCTACTCGTTCCCGACCTTCTGGCTGGGACTCATCCTGGTGCTCGTGTTCGGCGAGCGGCTGCGGTGGTTCCCCGTCGCCGGCATGAGCGATCCGGTGCTGTGCCCCACCGTCGATTCGCTGCGCTGCGCGATCGACCGGCTGTGGCACTTGACGCTGCCGGCGCTCACGCTGGGCGTGGTCGGCGCGGCCGGGACGGCCCGATTCCAGCGCGCCGCGATGCTCGAAGTCGCCGGGCAGGACTACATCCGCACCGCGCGCGCCAAGGGCGCGCCCGAGCGGCGGGTCGTCCTGCGCCACCAGCTCCGCAACGCCCTGCTTTCCTTTATCACGCGCTTCGGCCTGGTTTTCCCGTTCCTCCTGACCGGCGCGGTGCTGATCGAGACGATCTTCGCCTGGCCCGGCATGGGGCGGCTCGCGACCGACGCGATCCTGCGTCGCGACTACCCCGTCGTCACCGCCGCGGCGCTGTTCGCGAGCACCCTCGTGGTCCTGGGCAACCTCCTTGCGGATGGCCTGCTCGCCCTGGCGGACCCCCGGCTCCGCGTGCGGAACCAGGCGTGAACCTGTACACGTGGCTTGCCCTCCTCGTCGCCCTCGCGGTGGCGGGCGCGACGGCGCGCGCGGCGCGCCGCCGTTTCTTCCGGCACCCCACCGCGGCTTGGGGCGTCGGGATCCTGGCGTTCTTCATTATCATCGCCCTGGCCGCGCCGCTCGTCGCGCCGTTCGATCCGCGCGAGCAGCTCGACATCATCGGTCTCAAGAACCAGCCACCATCGTGGACGTACCTCCTCGGCACCGACGTCTATAGCCGCGACCTGTGGAGCCGCGTGGTCTTCGGCGCGCGGGTCTCGCTCATCATCGGCGGCTTGGGCACGCTCGTCGCTGTCAGCGTCGGTGCGACAGTCGGCGCCGTGGCGGGGTACTACCGCCGCTGGGTGGACGCCGTGCTGATGCGCGGCGTGGACGTCGGCCTGGCCCTGCCCCGCATCTTCATTCTCCTGATGGCGATCGCGCTGTGGGACCGGTTGTCGCTCACGGTGCTCGTGCTGGCGATCGGTCTGACATCGTGGTTCGGCACCAGCCGGTTGGTGCGCGCGGAAGTGTTGAGCCTGCGCGAGCGCGACTTCGTCACGGCGGCGCGCGCCCTCGGCGCGGGGCCCGCCCGCGTGATCCTGCGCCACGTCCTGCCCAACGCCGCAGCGCCGATCATCGTATCGGCTACCCTCGGCGTCGGGAACGTGCTGCTGCTCGAGGCTGGGCTCTCGTTCCTCGGCATCGGCGTCGCGCCGCCGAAGGCCAGCTGGGGCAACATGATCGCCGACGGCGCCCCGACCCTCGCCACCGCGCCGTGGACCACGCTCTTCCCGGGCCTCGCTATCGCGCTCGTTGTCATGGCCCTCAACGCCGTGGGCGATGCCCTGCGCGATGCCCTCGACCCGCGCCAGGAGGCGAGGTGACCGAGGGAACCCCGCCCCCTCTCCTCCGTGTGCGCGACCTGAAGACGTACTTCGTCGCCGAACGGGGCAGCGGCACCGCCCGCGCGGTGGACGGCGTCTCCTTCGACCTCTACCCCGGCGAGACGCTGGGCCTCGTTGGCGAGTCGGGGTGCGTCATCGAGTTCGAGGGACGAAACCTCCTCGCCCTGGCCGCACCCGAGCTACGCGCGGTCCGCGGCAACCAGATCGCCATGATCTTCCAGGAGCCGATGACGTCGCTCAACCCCGTGTTCACGGTGGGCGATCAGATTGCCGAGACGGCGGTCATCCACCAGCGGCTCTCCCGCCAGGCGGCGCGCGCCCGGGCCATCGAGATGCTCACGCTCGTCGGTATCCCCGATCCCGGGGAGCGGGTGGACCACTATCCGCACCAGTTGTCCGGCGGGATGCGACAGCGCGTGATGATCGCGATGGCGCTCGTCTGCCACCCCAAAGTCCTCATCGCCGACGAGCCTACGACCGCGCTCGACGTCACGATCCAGGCGCAAATCCTCGAGTTGCTGAGTCGCCTCCAGCGCGAGCTGGGGATGGCGGTCCTCCTGATCACGCACGACCTCGGCGTGGTGGCAGGACACGCCGACCGCGTCATCGTGATGTACGCCGGCCAGGTCGTGGAGACCGCGCCCACCACGGCGCTGTTCGACCGGCCGCTCCACCCGTACACCGAGGGCCTGATGGCGGCGGTGCCGCGGATCCGCGCGGCGGCGCCGCGGGCACGGCTCCACGCGATCCCCGGCCAGGTGCCGGCCGCCACGGCGTGGCCATCGGGCTGCCGCTTCCACCCCCGCTGCCCGTACGCCTGGGCCAAATGCGAGGTGGAGGAGCCCCCGTTGCTCGAGGGCGGCGGGGCCGGGCACGCCGCCCGTTGCTGGCTCTTGCAAGAGCCGGCGCGCCGGACCCGAGCATGACGGCTCCGCTCGTCGATGTCCGGGATCTGGTCAAGCACTACCCCGGGGAGCGCGCCCTCCTCGGCCTGGGCCGACCGCGCCCGGCGGTCCGCGCGGTGGACGGCGTGTCGTTCGCCATCGCCTCGGGGAAGACGCTCGGGCTTGTCGGCGAGTCGGGGTCGGGTAAGTCCACTGTGGCGCGCACGATCCTGCGGCTCCAGGAGGCGACGGCCGGCCGCGTGCTGTTCGACGGCACGGACGTCTTCGCCCTCGCGGCGACCCCGCTGCGCGCCCTGCGCCGCCGCATGCAGATCGTCTTTCAGGACCCATACGGGTCGCTCAATCCGCGGATGACCGTCGAACAGACGTTGCGCGAGCCCCTGGAGATCCACGCGCTCGCCACACCGCGGGAGATGACCGCGCGGGTCCGGGCATTGCTCGACGAGGTGGGGCTCGATCCGGCGTTCGCGGACCGCTACCCCCACGCCCTCTCCGGCGGCCAGCGCCAGCGGGTGGGGATCGCGCGCGCCCTCTCGGTCGAGCCACAGTTCATCGTCTGCGACGAGCCGGTGAGCGCGCTCGACGTCTCGGTGCAGGCGCAGGTGCTGAACCTGCTCGGCGACCTCCAGCAACAGCGCCGCCTCACCTATCTGTTCATCGCGCACGACCTGGCGGTCGTGCGGCACATCGCGGACGACGTCGCGGTGATGTACCTGGGCCGAATCGTGGAGCGCGCGCCCGCCGCGGCCATCTACTCGACACCGCGGCACCCGTACACCTACGCGCTCCTCTCCGCCGTGCCCGAGCCCGACCCGCGCGCCGCGAAGGCGCGGATCGTGCTCGCGGGCGACGTCCCCTCACCCACCCACCCGCCGCCCGGGTGCCCATTCCACCCGCGCTGTCCGCACCCCAAGAAGAATGAGCGCTGCCGCACCGACGTGCCTGCCCTCCGGCCGGTCGGCGCGGACCACCTCGCGGCCTGCCACTTCGCCGAGGAGCCGATGTGACCGTCGCACTGCTGGTGCTCCAGCCGAGGTCGGCGACATCACCTGGCAGGGCCCGGCCCGCTAGCCGCCGTGTGACACCCGCGGCGTGGCGCGCAGCCCGCCCACTTCGCCCACCACGCCGAGGATCCATCCCGCGGTGAGCACCCATCCCCCGATCTCCAGACCGCCGGCATCGAGGCCGCTCGTGAAGTAGGTGATCGCGGGAAGGCCCACCACCATGAGCAGCAGGAGCGGGAGTCGTTGCGCCTTCGTGCCGCGCCCTTGCGACCAGTAGAGCACGCTACCGGTCAGCGCGAGGGCCGCGACCCGGAACACCCAGCCATCGCTTTCCCCGGTGAGCGCGTCGTGCAAGTACATGCCCGCGAGCACGAAGTAAATGACGCGGAACAGACCGTGGAAAGCGGGCCCGTTGCGCTCGTGGAAGCGCGCCAGCGCGGGGAGGAACGTGTGCAGCACGTAGGCGATCGTGACGAGCACCGGGATGCCGAGCATGATGACCGTCTCGACGTTGTCCCAGGCGCCCATGAGCGGCCGAACCCCGCACCCGAACGGCAGGACGAGCCCGACCGCGAGCAGCGCGGCTGCGATTCTCTTTAGCATGGACCGCCTCCCCGATGAAGGACCCCAGATCGGCCGATTGACCGACGCCCGGGCGAAAGTAGCTTCCCGCTGAGCCCGCGCAACTCCGTGACACCACCTCCGGGGGTCGGCATGTCGTCCTTCGCCTCAACTCGCCTCGTCCTTGCCGCCGTGATGCCGCTCGCCGCCACGACGGTCACCGCTCAGCAACGCCCGTTCACCATCGAACAGGCGCTCAGCGCGCCGTTCCCGGATGAGCTCGTCGCCGCGCCGACGGGCGGGGCCGTCGCCTGGGTCTTCAACGCGCAGGGCGTACGCAATATCTGGGTCGCGACGCCACCCGAATACCGCGGAAGAGCCGTGACCGCCTATACCGACGACGACGGCCAGGAGATCACCGATCTGCGCTGGGCCCCGGACGCGAAGGCGATCGTGTACGTGCGTGGCGGAGCCGCGAACCGCAGCGGCGAGTACCCAAATCCGCAGAGCGCCGTGGCGGGAGTCGAGCAGGCGGTTTGGGTCGTGGCCGCGACCGGGGGTCCCCCCCGCCGTATCGGTGAGGGCCACTCCCCTGCCGTGTCCCCCAAGGGCGACCGTGTGGCATTCGTCAGGCGGGGACAGGTCTGGTCGGCGTCGATGGTGGACTCCTCGGCCGCCGAGCAGCTGTTCAAGGCCCGCGGGACGATGAGCGCGCTGCGCTGGTCGCCGGACGGGTCGCAGCTCGCCGTGGTCAGCGATCGCGGCGACCACAGCTTCATCGCCGTGTACGACGTGGCGGCCAAGACGCTGCGGTTTCTCGATCCGAGCGTGGATTCGGACGACGAGCCGGTCTGGGGGCCGGATGGCCGTCGCGTGGCGTTCATTCGGACGCCGGCAGCCACGAGCGTGCCGTTCACGCCGCGGCGCACGGCGGAGCCCTGGTCCATCCGGATTGCCGACGTCGGGACCGGAACGGGCCGCGAGGTCTGGCGCGCCGACACGGGCACCGGCAGCGCGTTCCGGGGCGTGGTCGCAGACGGCCAACTCGTGTGGGCGGCGGGCGACCGGCTCGTGTTCCCATGGGAGAAGGACGGCTGGACCCACTTGTACGCCGCCCCCGCGCAGGGCGGGCGCCCCGCGCTGCTCACGCCCGGTGCGTTCGAAGTCGAATACGTCGCTCCGAGCGCCGACCGCGGCACGATCTTCTTCAACTCCAATCAGGACGACATCGACCGGCGGCACATCTGGCGAGTCGCGGTGACGGGCGGCGCGGTGCAGGCGGTGACGCGCGGGACCGGGATCGAATGGGCGCCCGCGCCGCTACCGGATGGCCGGAGCGTCGCGCTCCTGCAAAGCGACGCACGCAAGCCACCGCGTCCGGCGCTCCTCGCGGCCGGCGGGAACGCGCCGCGCGACCTCGCCCCCCCCCCCCAGGCCGTCCCGGCGGACTTCCCCGAGGCGGGGCTGGTGGAGCCGCAAGCGGTGCTCGTATCGGCCTCCGACGGGATGCCGATCCACGCGCAGCTCTTCCTCCCGAAGAATCTGCGACCCGGCGAGCGGCGCCCCGCCGTGGTGTTTTTCCACGGGGGCTCTCGCCGGCAGATGCTGCTCGGCTGGCATTACATGTACTACTACCGAAACGCTTACGCACTCAATCAATACCTCGCCAGCCGGGGCTACATCGTACTGTCGGTCAACTACCGAAGCGGGATCGGCTACGGGATGGAATTCCGCGAGGCGCTCCACTACGGGGCGCAGGGCGCGAGCGAGTTCAACGACGTGCTCGGCGCCGGCCTGTACCTCCGGAACCGGGCGGATGTGGATCCGAAGCGGATCGGCCTCTGGGGCGGGTCGTACGGCGGATTCCTCACGGCGCTCGGCCTCGCGCGCGCGTCCGACCTGTTCGCCGCGGGCGTGGACCTGCACGGCGTGCACGACTGGCACGGCGAGATCCGCAATTGGACGCCGGCGTGGAACCCCGCGGTGCAGGAGGAAGGCGCGCGCATCGCGTTCCAGTCCTCGCCCATCGCGTACGTCAAGGACTGGCGCTCGCCCGTGCTCCTGATCCACGGGGACGACGACCGCAACGTGCCGTTCAGCCAGTCCGTGGACCTCGCCGCGGCGCTGCGCCGCCAGGGGGGGGGCGTCGAGATCGAGCAGCTCATCTTCCCGGATGAGGTGCACGACTTCCTGACGCACGCGCACTGGCTCCAGGCGTACCACGCGGCCGTGGATTTCTTCGGGCGGAAGCTCGGGGGAGGCGCGACGACCGCGGCGGACCGGCCTTAGAACCGGTCGATCACCGTGACGCCGGCGCCCTCGAAGGCCGCCATTCGCGGCAGGGCGGCAGGCGCCTCGCTCAGGGGAATTGTGCGCCGCAACAGCTGCTCGGGGGCGAGGCGCCCCCCGGCGATGAGGGCCAGCAGTTCGGGGTAGTCGCGGGCGGCCACACCGTGGCTCCCGCGGATCTCGAGCTCGCGGGCGATCACCGGACCCATCGGGATGGGTGGACGGCTGTGCTCGCCCATCATCAAGCCAATCTGAACGTGGCGCCCTCGCTTGCGCAGCGAGGCGATCGAATTCACACACGTGGCCACGCTGCCCAGGGCGTCAAGCGACACGTGCGCGCCGCCGGCCGTCAGGTCATGGATGGCGCCCGGCACGTCGCCGGTCCGCGCGGCATTGACGGTGGCGTCCGCGCCCAGGCGCCGCGCGAGCGCCAGCTTTTCATCGGCGACATCGACGGCCACGACTCGTCCGCCCAGCGCGTGAGCGATCATCACCGCTGACAGCCCGACGCCGCCGCAGGCGTGAACTGCGATCCATTCGCCCGGTTGCAGGCGACCTTGCGCCGTGACGGCGCGGTACGCCGTGGCGAACCGGCAGCCAAGCAGGGCGGCTGACACGAACCCGATGCCAGGGGGCAGGGCGACGAGGTTGTCATCGGCATACGGCAGCGCCACGTATTCGGCGAAGGAACCGGGGCCGGTGAAGCCGGGCTGGTAGTAGCGGTCGCAGATCTGGGACTGGCCCGCCCGGCACTGCTCGCACTGCCCGCACCCGAGAGAGAACGGCGCCGTCACGCGGTCCCCGGCCTTCCAGCTCCGGACGCTCGAGCCGGCGTCGACGACCGTCCCGGCGAATTCGTGTCCCGGGATATGGGGCGGGTGGACGTCCTGATCGTGCCCCATCCAGCCGTGCCAGTCGCTGAGGCAGAGTCCCGTCGCCTCGACCTTCACGACCACGCCGTCGGCGGGCGGATGGGGGTCCGGCACATCGACGAGCTCGAGGGGAGCGCCAAAGGACAGGTAGCGGACGGCCCTCACGGCCGCCTGCTCACCGGACGCCGCCCATCAGGTTCCGGATCGGCTTGAGGAGCAGGAACAGCACCAGGCCCGCCCCGAGCGTGACGGACGCGGTGATGCCGAACAACTGCACCAGCGGCAGCGTGCTGATGAACCGCGCCGACCACCCCGCGAGCCAGTTCCCAGCGGCGTTCGACAGGAAGAACACGCCCATCAACATGCTAACCAGGCGCACGGGCGCGAGCTTGGTGACGAGCGACAACCCCACCGGGCTGAGGCACAGCTCGCCCAACTCCTGGATGAAGTAGGCGCCGACCAGCCACAGGGGCGTGACCTTGACCCCGGTCTGCGCGGAGGCGCCCGCCGGCAGGAGCAATACGAACGCGAGACCGACGAACATCAGGGCCAGCGCGAACTTCGCGGGGCTCGACGGCTGTCGAGGGCCCAACCGCACCCACAGCCACGCGAAGAAGGGCGACAGCAGGATGACGAACCCGGCCTGAATCGACACGAACCACGATGCGTACAGTTTGATACCGAGGAACTCGAGGTTCACGTAGCGGTCGGCGAACAGGGCGAGCGTGGACCCCGCCTGCTCGTACGCGCCCCAGAAGACCGAGGCGAACACGAACAACACGACGACCACTGCGATACGGCGCCAGTCGTCGCCAGAAAGGCCTTCCCCGGACGCAACACCGGCCGCCGCCGGCCGCGGGCGAGCGGCCAGGCGCTCCAGGGCGGGTTGCAGGCGCCCGCGCCCGACGACGTACTGCACCAAACCCAGCGTCATGCCGACGCCGGCGCAAGCGAACCCGAGATGCCAGTCCACGCCCTCGGCGAGCCGGCCGGCGATCAGGGGACCGAGGAACGCACCGAGGTTGATCCCCATATAGAAGATCGAGAACCCCGCGTCCCGTCGCTCGTCGCCCGGCGCGTACAGCGCGCCGACCAGCGTGCTGATGTTGGGCTTCAACAGGCCCGTGCCGATGACGATCAGCGTGAGGCCGGCGTAGAAAAAGGGGAGCGCCGGAAACGCGAGCGTGAAGTGGCCGAATGCGATGATGATGCCGCCCACGAGCACGCTGCGATATTGGCCCAGCCAGCGGTCGGCGATCAGCCCGCCGAGGATCGGCGTGAGCCACACGCTCGAGACGTAGTTTCCGTAGGAGAGCCCCGCGTGCTGGTCCGTGAAACCGAGCGCCTTGGTCATGTACAGGATGAGGAAGCCCCGCATCCCGTAGTAGCTGAAGCGCTCCCACATCTCCGTGAAGAAGAGCGTGGACAGGCCGCGCGGATGGCCGAAGAACCCGGCGTCCGGCTGCGTCATGAAGGTCCTTTCAGTCGAACAGGTCGTCCTGCTCGGCGGCGTCGGGGTGCTCGGACGGCCGCAGGAGGACGCCCAGGCGCAGCTCCCATTTCTCGACGTCGAAGTGGTGTTCGTTCTGCAGGGCGCGCCGCAGCACCGGTGAGAACTCGTGGAACGCCTCGAGCAGCTCGCTCGTCGCCTCCCGCAGCGCCTGCAGCTGGAATCCCGACTCGGTCGCCCCCATGTCCTCGAGGATGCTTTGCTCGGTGCGCGAGGCCACCAGCGGCTCCTGGCGGCCCTCGATGAACACGTTGGTGCGCTGCCCCGGTCCGCGGCCCTCCTCGATCGGCATCAGCCCCACGATCGCGTCGGACCGCCAGTACTTCCCGTAGCCGAGGAACACCATTCGCCCGCGTTTCACGTCCATGGCTACCTCCGCGACCGCCGGTTCTTGCGGATGTCATCGAGCACCACCCGATCGATCTTCCCGTCCATCCGCACCCGCACGTCGTAGTTCTCCCAATACATGAAGTTGGCGAGGGCGTTCAGGAACGTGTCGTTCAGCGACGGCTGGGGCGCCGCGAGCCACTTTTGCGGCTGGTTCGCCGGCTCGCGCAGCAGGATCGCCTCGAGCTCGCGCTGCAGCGCCGGCGTGATCGGCAGCAGGTCGGCGGAGTCCGTCGTGAAGAAATAGAGCTTGTGCAGCTCGTACAGCCGCTCCAGCTCTTTGATGGGATCGGGCGCGTCGTACACGCGAATATCGATGTAGCGGTCGTTGAGCCCGAGGTAGCCGCCGCCCGCGCGGACCACCAGCAACGCCGCCGACTGCATCCCCCGCTTGTCCCCGCCCCCGGCTTGCCCCGCCACCAGGGCGGCGAGCAGGCGGTCGGCCAGGGAGCCGCGCGCCCGCTCGAACGCATCGGCCATACCGCGGACGGTCGCGTCCGACACCATGATATTCGCCTGCGCGGCATAGCCCCGCCCCACGACCACTTCGCCCTTCCCGCCCGGGCGCCCCCCTGGCTGGCCGCCCGCGCGCCCGCCCGCCCAGTCGAAGGTCGAGTCCCCCGTCCAGCTCGCGGCGTTCCCGTGGGCGTCCACCATGCCGACCTGTCGCTGGGCCGGCCGGGGATCGCTGCGCAGGATGATCCGCAGCGCCTCGGGCGCCGCGGCCCCCATGGCCATCAGCGCCAGGCCCTTCTCGCCGTAGTCGGTGTTCCCGAGGGCCTGCGTGGCCACCGCACCCACGCCCGCGCGCGCCCAGGGCACGATTCCGCCGACGTTGGGGAACTTCGACTGGACGGCGATGCCGAGGTCACCGGTCGCGAAATCGTACGCGACGATGCTGTAGGTGTGGGCGCGCTTCAGAAGATCGGAGGGCGGGGCTTGCTGGGCCACGAGCGCGAGGACAACCACGAGGAGCATACGCTAATCCTTCCGCATTTTCTTTTTCAGCTCCTCGAGCTGCTTCTGGGCCGCCGCCTCGCGCGCCGCCCGGTCCATCTCGGACTTGAGCAGCTCATCCTGGAGGTCCATGCCAGGCCGCGCGCCGCCCGCCGCCTGCACGTCGCGCCACGCGCGCTCCGTGCTGCGCTCGGCTTCCACGGCGGGGCGGTCCCGTTCCGCACGCTTCACCTGTGCCTGCATTTCAACCAGGTCGCGCTCCGCCAGCGCCACCTCTTCCCGCTGCGCGGTGAGCTTGCGCTCGAGCACGCCCACGCGCTCGCGGTGCTTGGCGGCGAAGCGCTCGGCCACGCCCACCGTTTCCTGGTCCTGGATCTCTGCGGCCAACCGCCCGCGGCGCTCGGCATCCGCCAGGCGCTGGCGCTCCACCGCCAACTCACTTTCCGTGCGGCCCAGCGCCTCACGCATCTCCTGAACGGCGACCTTCGCCTCGACCAGGGCCTCGCGCATCTGCCGCGCCAGGTCCCTCAGGTTCCCGGGCGGGGCCGCCGCCTCGAGGGCGGCGCGGAAAGCGTCTCGCAGGCGCTCGAACACGGTCGTCGCCCGGCGCTCAGCTCTTGCGAACCGTCTTGGCGAAGAACTGCGAGAACACGGGCTCCACCGCTTGCGCGCCGCATTTCGGGCAGGCTGGGGGGGGGGCCAGACGGCCGTGCTCCGCGATCGACTCCTGCCGGGAGAAACGCTCGCTGCACACCGTGCAACGATACTCGTAGATGGGCATGGCCCCGCAACGTTATTCCCGCCTGAAACGGGGGTCAAGTTGACGCGCCGCCTGATGGGCTCAAATTGCTGGTATGTCACTCCGGCCCGCGGCCGCGCTGGCCGCCGCCCTGGCGGCCGTTCTGGCGTGCGATGCCGGACTCGAGCCCGAGCCGATCTGCCCTCGCGGCCTCGTGGGACTGTGCGGCACGCTGCATTTCCGCGGTGCGATTCCGGACAGCACGGCCGCCGTCGCCGTCGTGGCCTACGCCACGTTCCCGCAGAGCTGCAACGACCTCTTCACGTTCCAGCCGCTCATCCCGCCCTCAGTCCCGTACGCCGATTCCGTCGCCGCCTACAGCCTGCCGCTTCCCCCGGGGCGCTACGAGTGGGTCCTGGCTGTGTGGCGGAAGACCTATCCGCCGCTCACGCTCACCGTCGCGGATACCGCGGTCCTGCGTGAAGCGGGCCACTTCCGCAATCCCGCCGACACGTCGCAGCCCGGCGCCGTGACGGTTCCGAGCGGCGGCTTCACGGGCGGCGTGGACTTCGTCGTGGACTTCGACCGCCTGCGGCCCGTGTCGTACTACTTCACGTGCCCCTGATTCGCTGGCCGGCGTTGCTGGGCGTCCTCGCCATGCTCGCGCCGGAGCTGGGTGCCGCACAGGGCGGCGCCGTGCGCGGCACCGTGCGGGACCCGCGCGGCGCGCCGATCCGCGGCGCCGTCGTCGGCGTCCCCGGAACGACGTTGTACGGCGTCACGGACGCCGCCGGCCGGTACCGCCTCGCGCCCGTGCCGGCCGGTGAGCTGCGCCTGCGGGCCGCCGCCATCGGGTACGCGCCCGCGAGCACGACCGTGACCGTCGCCCAGCCGCCTTCCGCCGAGCCCGCCCTCGCCGACTTTACGCTCACGCCCGCGCCCCTCGAGCTGACGCCGCTCGACGTGGTCAGCACGAAGGTCCCACGCTTTGGCGAGCGCGCACCGACGAGCGTCGCCCAGGTGAGCGCGCAGGACCTCGATCGTCGCGCCGTCAACACGGTGGACGAAGCGGTGGACAAGGCCCCGGGCGTGCAGATGCTGAACGGTCAGATCAACATCCGCGGGTCCACAGGCTACGTGCAGGGTCTGAACTCGCGCGTCTTGCTCCTGGTCGACGGCGTCCCCATGAACCAGGGCGACCGCGGTGGGATCAACTGGGACCTGCTCGCCGTGGATCAAATCGAGCGGGTGGACATTCTCAAAGGGGCAGGCTCGTCGCTGTACGGCTCGGCCGCCTTCGGCGGCGTGGTGAACCTCACCACGCGCGACGTCCCTACCGGCACCCATGCGCGCCTGCGCGTCACCGGCGGCGCCTACGCCGATCCGCCGCACGAGGAGTGGCAGTTCCGCAACCGGACGGGACTCCAGGACGGCCTGGACCTGAGCGGCTCGTACGGGACCGAGACCGTGGGCGGGCGCGTGGCGGCCGGCGCGCGGCACTCGGACGGCTACCGCGAGCAGGACGAGCGCGACCACTGGCAGGTCGCGGGCAAAGGGAGATGGCAGGCCTCTCCCCGCACGCGGCTCGATGTGTCGGGAGCTTGGGCGGTGGACCAATACCAGGTGCCGCTCAGCTGGTGCAGCCGGACCGAATGCGATGACCGCGGGCAGACCTATCAACCGTTCAAGATCGACACAACGGAACGGGGCGCGCGCACCGACTCTCGCAAGGGCTACGTCGCGGCGCAGCTACGTACGGTCGTGTCCGAGCGGTTTGCCTGGCACGCCCGGGCCTCGTGGCTGCGCACCAACTTCACCGACTGGCGTCGCACGGCGAGCGAGTTCAGCGTGGCGAATCGGTTCGGCAGCGAGATCCGGGCCGAGGCCCATCCCGACTCCGCCCGGACGGCCCTGGTCGGGGCCGAGGCCACGATCTCCGACGTAACGAGCGACATCTTCGCCACCCACTCCCAGGCGGAGGTCGGGGCGTACGGGGAGAGCGAGCAACGGGTGGGAGCGGGCCGCGTCACCGCCGGAGCACGGCTCGATTTCCTCGCGGTGGACGGGGGCTCGCTCAGCGCGGTCGTGAGCCCGCGGGTCGGCGGGACGCTGCCGACGACGGCCGGCACGCTGCGCGCGTCCCTGGGGCGCGGCTTCCGCGCACCGACGATAGCGGAGCGCTTCGTGCACACCGTCGCCCTCGGGTTCGAGGTCATCCCGAACCCCAACCTCCGGCCCGAGACTGGGTGGTCGGCCGAGCTGGGCCACACCACCCCCGTACTCGGCGCCGCCCGCATCGATGCAGCACTGTTCTGGACCGAAGCACGCGACCAGATCGAGCCGCAGCTCCTGCTGGTGGTGGACCCCGTGACCGGAAAGACCACGCCCAAGATCCAGCTGCAGAACGTGACTCGGGCCCGGATCGCCGGGCTCGACGCCACCGTGCTGGCCGCCCCGATCCCCGAGCATCTCACGGCGATGTTGGCGTACACCTACCTCAACACGCGGCCGACGCTCGCCTTCCGACCCCGCCACCTGTTCACCCTCAGTGCGGACTGGGCACCGGCGGGAGGGCGGGGCGGGTTCGGCGTGGGCGCCGACTTCCGGTACGCGAGCCGCCCAGAGCGCATCGAGTTGGAGGGCTACGTCGACGAGCGCCGCGTGGCAGTGAAGGTGCTCGATCTCCGCGCCGGCTGGACTCACGGCCCGCTCGACGTCCGGCTGCTCGTCGCCAACGCGCTCAATTACATCTACAACCTCGTGCCCGAGACCCTCGCGCCCGTCCGCTCGGTATCGGTCACGGCCGTCTGGGCGTATTAGATTGGACCGCATGTTCCCACGCGTGGCGAGGGGCGGAGCGGGGCTCGCGCTCCTCGCCCTGGCCTGCGGCGGCGATGCGGCGCGCTCGCCGACGTGCGGCATGGCGCTCCTCGTCGGTCCGACGATGATTCGCGAGCGCCTGTTCGACGCCCGCGCCGTCATCATCGACGCGCCGCGCGGTCTGCCGGGGACCCTGCCCGCCATGGTCATCCAGCAGCGGCAAGCCGAGGTGCTCGTCGGGTACGATGCCCAGGGGCGCATCGTCATGGGCTACCAGGGGCCGGGGTTCCCGACGCGCGGTGGGTACGGCCTGCTGGTCGTGGACGACACGTCGCAGCGCGCCATGGGCATCCTGGTCTACGAATCCGAGGAGCCGAAGGATCACCCGCGCCTGGGCACTGTGTCCGGCGCAGGCACCACGCTTAACCTGTACGGCGTCCGCGTCGACTGGGCGAGCGTCAGCAATCCGCGCTGCCCGCTGCTCGGCGCCGCTCGTCCGGCGTCGTGACCCCCCCGCCCCCCCCGCCCCCCCCGCCCCGCCTCCCACTGGTCGCCGTCACCGCTCCGCGCCGACTGGTGGACGGCCGGGAGCGGGTCACGCTCAACACCGCCTATGTGCGCGCCCTCGATCGCGCCGGGCTCGTGCCCCTCGCGGTGCCGACGCTCCTCTCCCCGGGGCGCGCCGTCGCCGCGCTCGATGGCGTGCGCGGCCTCGTGCTGACCGGCGGCGAGGACGTCGAGCCCGCCCGCTACGGCGCCGTCCCGCACCCCAAGCTCGACGTCACCGACCCCGATCGCGACGCGGCCGAGCTGGCGCTCATCGCCGCGGCATTCACCCGTCGCCTCCCGGTGCTCGCCATCTGTCGCGGCATCCAGATTCTCAACGTCGCGCTCGGCGGGACGCTGTATCAGGACTTGGACAGCGAGCGACCCGGGCCGATCGCCCACGCCGACGCGTCCGCGCACGCCGTGCGGGTCGAGGCCGGCTCGCTCCTCGAGCGCACCCTCGGCGCCCGGGCCGCCACGGTCAACAGCCGGCACCACCAGGCGATCCGCGACCTGGCGCCGCAGCTCCGGGCGGTCGCATGGGCGGATGACGGCATCATCGAGGCCGCCGAGCCGACCGATCGGTCCGCGCCCTGGACGCTTGCCGTGCAGTGGCATCCCGAAGACCTCACGGAGCGCGCGTTGTTCGACGGCTTCGCGCAGGCAATCGGCTGACCAGCCCCCATCCCTTCCCCTCGGCCGCCTGGGTGGCGGCGTACGGCGCCGCCATCAACACGAGCGCGGGGTACCGCGCGGCGTCGGTGGAGTGGACGCACGGGCCGGTCGCGTTGGTCGTCGCCGCGCAGGCCGCCATCGGCGTCGCGGAAGCCGTGGGCATCTGGCTCGACCTGGATCGGGGCGCGTGCCGGGAGGCGAAGGTCGTCACGGCGGACGAAGCGCAGCGGGCGGCATTCGTCCTCACCGCCGAGTATCGTTACTGGAAGCAGATCATCCGCAAGGAGCTCGGCCCGATCGCCGGCATCATGCAGCGCAAGGTCGCGCTGCAAGGCTCCCTGCCGATCGTGGTGCGGTTCATCAAGTCGGCCGAGGCGCTGGTCGAAGCTGCAACCACGGTCCCGACCCGCTTTCTAGACGAGTGACATGGGTCAGTCTCCGTCGGTCGCCGATTTGCTGTACCGTCTCACCGCGCTCTCGCAGGAGCTCGCCGGGACCTTTCGGCCGGCCACGATCGTGGAGCTGGTGGCGCGGGCGCTCTCCGAGCAGCTGGCCCCGGAGCGGCTGTCCATCATCCTGCTCGACGTGAACACCAACCGGCTGGTGGTCGCATACCACAACGGCCCCCGCCCCGCGACGACCGACGAGCCGCTGCTGCAGCTCGCGCTGCGCCGGGGCCCGTTGGTCTTCCCCGATCGCGTGGCGGCGCGCGCCCAGGAGCTCGACGTCACGGTGGGCCCTCCTCACCCGGCCAGCTGGCTCGGGGCCCCGATCGTCGCCGTGGGACGCACCATCGGCGCGGTCGCGCTGGAAGGCGAGCGCGCCGGCGCGCTGGACGAGACCGCGCTCGTGTTCGTGCGCGCCGCGCTCGCGCAGGCGGCGATCGCCCTCGAGAACGCGCGCCTCGTGGAGCTGCTCTCGACCGGCAAGCGCGAATGGGAGCAAACCGTCGACGCCATCACGCAGGCGATCTGCTTCATCGACCCGCACGGCGTCGTGCGACGGGCGAATCGCGTGTTCGCAGACTTGATCAAGCTCCCCGTCACCGCCATTCCCGGCCGCCCCTGGCTCACCCTGCTTCCGCCGACGTGGGCCGACCCGGTAGCGCGCCTGCTGCGCGTGCCCGAGGCCCCACCGGTGGACGTGCGCGCCGGCGACCGTATCCTGCTCGTCGCTGCCATCCCCACCGGCGAGCCCGGCGCCACGGTCCTCCTGTTCGACGATCAAACCGAAAAGCGCCGCTTGCAGGAGCAGCTGCTTCAGTCGGAGAAGATGTCGGCGATCGGTCAGCTCATCGCCGGCGTGGCGCACGATCTGAACAACCCCCTGGCCTCGGTCGTGGGGTTCAGCGATCTCCTGGGCGAGGCGGCCGACGTGCCCCCGCGGCTGGCGGAGCCCCTGGCGGTGATCCGGCAGGAGGCCGAACGGGCCTCGGGGATCGTGCGCAACCTGCTGTCGTTCGCGCGGCGCCAGGAGGGCGAGCGCCAGCTGCAATCGATCCGGCCCGTCCTCGAATCCACGCTGGCCTTGCTCAAGAACCAGCTCATGGCGCACAAGATCGAGCTCACGCTCGAGGTCGAGGCCGGCGTGCCCGAGGTCGAGGTGCACGCGAACCAGATCAAGCAGGTGTTCCTGAACATCATCAACAACGCCACCCAGGCGATCCGCAGCACGGACCGGGCGGGCGGCCGGATCGCCATCACGGCGAAGAACTGGCTGGACGGCGTGGCGGTGAGCATCCGGGACAACGGCCCCGGCATCCCGGAGGCCGTGGCGCAACGCGTGTTCGAGCCGTTCTTCAGCACGAAGTCCGAAGGTGAGGGCACGGGGCTGGGCCTCTCCATCTGCCAGGGTATCGTCAAGGAGCATGGCGGCCGCATTACGGTGGACCCGGGGCCGGGCACCGGCGCGACGTTCACGGTGGAGCTTCCGGGCGGCGCGCGGGCGCGGGTCGCTGCGGCGCCGGCGCCCGTCGCGGCCGTGGAGCCGGCCGCGCCCGCCGAGCGGCTGCGCGTGCTCGTGGTGGACGACGAGCCCCACATCCTTCATTACATGGAGGCCACGCTCGAGAGCTGGGGCCACACCGTCGAGTCGGCGCGCGATGGCAGCCAGGCCCTGAAGCGCGCCCTCACGCAGCCCTTCGATCTGATCATCTGCGACCTGCGGATGCCGCGGTTAGGGGGCCGGGAGATGTATCAGACGCTCGCCCAGATGCACCCCGCCGTCGCGGAGCGGATCATTTTCGCCACGGGCGATACCGTCCGCGGCGATACGCTGGCGTTTCTCGAGGAGCTGGGCCGCCCCTTCCTCCAAAAACCCTTCAAGCTGGACGAGCTGCGCCGGGTGCTCGCGGCGGTCGTCAAAGCGCCCGCCTAAAGACGTGCGGGTCCTGCAGGTGGACTCGGGCCGCGAGTGGCGCGGCGGTCAGAACCAGGTGCGGTTGTTGTGCCGGGAGCTGGCGCGCGAGCCCAGCGTGGAGCTGCGGCTCGTGACGAGGCGGGACGGCGAGCTCCATCGACGGGCGCAGCAGGACGGCGTGCACGTCCGGGAGGCGACGTGGTCGATCGGACTCGATCCGCGTGCCTGGTTCGCCATCGTCCGCGAGATCGCCGCCTTCCGACCTGACGTCGTGCACGTACACGACAGCCACGCCCTCCAACTCGCCGCGTGGGCCCTGCCTTGGACGCGCGTCCCACCGCGCTTCGTCGGAAGCCGGCGCGTGGACTTTCACATCGGCCGCCGCAGTGGGTGGCGCAGCGTGAACCGCATCATCGCCATCTCCGAAGCAGTGAAGGCCGTGCTGGTAACGGACGGCCTGCCCGCCACCGAGATCGCCGTCGTGCCCTCGGGCATCGACCCCGAAGAAGTCCGGCGCGCTGCGCAGGTCCCGCTGCACATCCGCGCGCGACTCGCGCTGCCGCCGAGCACGCCCCTCGCCGTCAACGTCGCCGCGCTGGTGGACCACAAGGACCAGCGCACGCTCATCCACGCAGCGCGACATGCGCGAGCACAACGCCCCGATCTCCACTGGGTTATCGCCGGTGAAGGAGCGCTGCGCGGGTCCCTCGCAGCCGAGATTGCACACGTGGAGTTAGGCGATCGGGTCCATCTCTTGGGGTATGTAGAGGCAGCCGACGCCCTGATCCGAGAGGCCGATGTGTTCGTGATGTCGTCCAAGGAGGAAGGTTTGGGGAGCGTCATCCTCAATGCCCTCGCGCTCGGGAAGCCCGTCGTGGCGACCGCGGGGGGCGGGATCCCGGAAATCCTCCCTCCCCAAGCCCTGGTGCCGGTAGGCGATGCCGCGGCGCTCGCGCAGAAGGTCATGCGCGCGCTCGAGCACCCTTCCCCCGTCCCCCTGCCCCCGCGGTTTACGGCCTCGGCGATGGCGCACAGCGTCTTGGCCGTCTATCGCTCCCTCCTCTAGATTCCAGGGCCATGATCTACGTCTGCATCCCGGTCCACAACGAGGCGCGTACCGCGGGGCTCGTGCTCTGGAAGGTGCGGCAGGTGTTCACCGCGTTCGCGCGGGAATACCAGATCGTCGCGTGTGACGACGGCTCGACCGACGGCACGCGAGAGGTGCTGGCTTCCTACGCCCGCGTGCTGCCGCTCACCATCGTGACTCACCGGGAGCGGCAGGGGTACGCGCGGAGTCTCGAGGAGCTGCTGCGGCTCGTGTTGCAGCGCACCGATCGGCCGAAGCGCGACTGCGCGATCACGCTGCACGCCGACTTCGTGCACGCGCCCGAGGCGATGGAGGAAATGGTCAAGCTCCTCGAATCCGGGGCGGACCTCGTGGTGGGCGAGCTAGCCGGTGCGCGCGGCGCGCCGTCCTGGCCGGAGCGCTGGGCGCGCCACTGGGCCCCGCGGCTGCTCCAGGTCGGCGGGGGGGTGCGGGACAGCGTGTCGGGGTTTACCGCCCTGCGGTTGATCGTGCTGCGCCAGGCAACTCGCGGCAGCCCCCCCCCCTCCCCTGCCTCCTCGTCGCCGGGTGCGCCCCTGCTCACCACCGACGGGTGGAGCGCCAACGCCGAGCTGCTCGCGCGGCTGGCACCCCACGCCCGGCGCATCGCGACCGTCTCGACCGCCGCGCGCTACGACTTGAGACAACGGGCTTCTCGCGTGAAGCCGTGGCACGAGCTGGTCGCGGCCTGGCGCGCGCGCGGTGTGATCCGCGCCGCGCGCCGTGCGGTGGCCGTGGTCGCGCTGATCGCGGCGCCGCTCTTCGGCCAGGACTCTGCGCACGCCACCTTGCCCGCCACTGCTTCGGTCCGCACGCCCGCCGTCCCGTTCCCGGTGGGCGAGCGGCTGACCTATGGGGCCAAGTACGGCATCTTCAGCGTGGGCACCGCGGTGATGGAGGTGGCGGGGATCGACACGATTCGCGGCACCGAGACGGTCCACCTCCAGTTCCGCATTACGGGCGGCGCGCTCTGGTACCACCTCGACCAGACCCTCGAGTCGTGGGTGGGCCGCTACGATTTCCAGTCCCGCCGCTACGCATCCGTCCAGGACGAGCGCGACCGGCACCGCGAGCACCGCTACGAGATCTACCCCGACTCGGGGTTCTATCGGGAGGACGGGCGCGACACGACGTTCGCCACGGTGGCAGAGCCGCTCGACGACGCGGCGTTCCTCTACTGGATCCGCACGGTCCCGCTCGAGATCGGTAAGCGGTACCAGTACGCCCGCTACTTCCGGCCCGACCGCAATCCGGTGATCGTGGAGGTGCTGCGGCGCGAGCGGGTGAGCGTCGCCGGCCGGAAGTGGAACGCGCTCGTGGTGCGCCCCAAGATTCCGCAGGGCCGCGGCATCTTCGCCGAGAAGTCGGAGACGCGGATCTGGATCTCGGACGACGCCCGCCGCCTGGTGCTCGCGATCCAGTCCAACTTCTCGTTCGGTCAGGTCACGCTAAAGCTGAAGGAGCCAGTCGTTCCGGTGCAGCCATGACGGACTACCGCGAAGCGGACTTCGCCCGTCTCAAGACCGTCCCCATCGCCCGGCGTCCCAACAAAGTCGATCCCTCCATCCTCGCCCATCCCCCCGGCGCCGACCGCTCGTTCGACGCGTTCTGGGATGCGCTCCCCGCGATCCTCGCGGCCAAGGACCTGCGGTTTGTCGTCGAACAAATGGTCGCGGCGGCCGGACGGCGCGCGGTGGTGGCGATGCTGGGCGGTCACGTGATCAAGGTGGGGCTGGGCCCTCTGCTCATTCAGCTGATGCGGCGCAAGGCGGTGACCCACGTCGCGATGAACGGCAGCGCCGCCATCCACGACTTCGAGCTCACCGCCTACGGCGGGACGAGCGAGGACGTGGCGGCGGGCCTCGGCGACGGCACGTTCGGGATGGCGGAGGAAACCGGCCGGGAGATGAACGCCGCGCTGGCGCGCGGGGTCGCCGCGAATCAAGGCGCGGGCGAAGCGCTGGCCGAGTTCCTGCGCGCCCGCAAGGACCTGCCGGGTCGCGACGTCTCCGTGTTGGTCGCCTGCGCCGAGCTCGGCGTGCCCGTGACGGTGCACGCCGCCGTGGGCGCCGAAATCATCCACCAGCACCCCACCGCGGACGGCGCCGCCCTCGGGGCCACGAGCCACCGCGACTTCAAACGCCTGGCCGGCACCCTGCCCGATCTAGATGACGGCGGCGTGGTGCTGAACCTGGGAAGTGCAGTCGTCATGCCCGAAGTGTTTCTCAAGGCCCTGACGATCGCACGCAACCTGCACGGCGGGAAACCGACGAACTTCACGGCATGCGATTGCGACATGCAGCGGCATTATCGGCCGCGCGTCAACGTCGTCGAGCGGCCGACCCTGGCGGGCGGGCGCGGGGTCCAGCTCACCGGTCACCACGAGCTGTTATTCCCGCTGCTCAGCTGGGCCGTGCTCGCCCGCCTCGACGAGAGCGCTACGCAGCGTCCGCGGGGCGCCCCTTGATCATGTCGCGCAGTTTGTCGGCGGTGCGGGGGGAGATCAACCGCAGCGCCAGATAGAAGAGGAAGCCGATCGCCGCGAGCCACAGCAGCTTCATGGCCAGACCGACGACGAACCCGAAGAGGTTCAGAATCAGACCCAGGGCGAGCCACGCGACGACAGCGAGGATCGCGAAGCCCAGGATGCTCCGGAACATGGTACCCTCCGTAGTGTCCGGTACTCCAGCGGTGTACGCCTAAATGTCGCACAAAGTTTCGGCTTGTGAAGTCGTCGTGATCGGGGCTGGCGTGATCGGCGCCGCCTGCGCCCGCGCGGCGGCCCTCCGGGGCTTGCGCGTGGCCGTGTGCGAGCCCGGTCCCGACCCCGCGGCCGCCTCTCCCGCCTCCGCCGGCATGCTCGCCGCGCAGGTCGAGCCCACCGACGAGTGGCTACGGCCCTTCGGCGTGCGCGGTCGCGACCTGTATGAGACGCTGGCCCCCGCCCTGCGGGAAACGACCGGCCTGGACATCGGGTTCTGGCGCGCGGGCATCGCATCGGTTGCCTTCGACTATATGAGCGCCGAGCAGCTGCGCGAAGCCGTCGCGCGCCAACGGCAGGCCGGGCTCCGCTGCGACTGGCTGGAGCCGGCGGACGTCGCGGACCGCTTCCCCGGCGCCGCGCCCGGATGCCACGGCGCCCTGTTCGCGCCGGAGGACGGGGCCGTCGATCCGGGCGTCCTTACGCGCGCCCTGCTCGCCGACGCGCGGCGCCTCGGCGTCACCGTGAAAAGAGCGCGGGTCAAGCGCATCGTGACCGCGGGCGGCCGCGCCACGGGCGTCGGGCTCTCGCGCACGACCCTCCATGCCGAGCACGTCGTGATCGCCGCCGGCGCCTGGTCCGCGCAGATCGCCGGGCTCCCCCGCCCACTCGCGGTCGAGCCGGTGCGCGGCCAGATGGCGGCAGCTCCGTGGCCGCCCGGCACACCCCCGGCCATTCTGTACTGCGACCACGGCTACGTCCTCCCGCGCGGCGGCGAGGCTCTGCTGGGCAGCACGATGGAGCGCGTGGGCTTCGACGCCGGCGTGACCAAGGCGGGGATCGCGCAGATCCTGTCCGGCGCGGCGCGGCTGCTGCCGGCCCTCGCGCCCCCCCCCCCCACGCCACCCAAACGTCTCACGCGCACGTGGGCCGGTCTGCGGCCCGTGACCCCGGACGGCCGGCCCATCCTCGGTCCTGACCCGGAGCTGCCGGGCCTCTGGTACGCGACCGGGCACGGGCGCAACGGCGTGCTGCTCGCGGCCCTGACCGGGGAGATCATCGGAACCCTGATCGCCGGGGCGGAGCTGGACCTAGACATTGCCCCGTTGTCGCCATCACGCTCTTTCAGCGGTCAGCCGTCAGCTGATCGCTGACCGCGGAAGGCGTCATGTACCGCACCTGCGCCTTCTGCAACGCGTCGCTCGACGGCGACGGCGGCCCGTCGGGGCTCGGCGTCGGCCGGCGGCTCGCTTACGACGAGTGGAAAGGGCGGCTGTGGGTCATCTGCTCCAAATGCAGCCGCTGGAACCTCACGCCGCTGGATGACCGGCTCGAGAGAATCGAGGCCGTGGCGCGCGCAGCGAGAGAGGGGCGCGTGGCCGCCGCGACGGACGAGGTCGCCCTCATTCGCTGGCAGCACTACTCCTTCGTTCGCGTCGGCAAGCCGCCGCGCGTCGAGCTCGCAACCTGGCGCTACGGCGAGCGGCTGCGCGCGCGCCAACGCGAGCGCATGAAGGTCGTGATCCCGCTCACCGTTGCCGCCGTCGGCCTGGGCATCGCCGCCAACGTCGCGGCCGGCGGCGGCCTGGGCGTGTTCGTCTGGAACATGAGCCGCATGGTCGATTGGGTGTACGTGCGCATGATCGGGAACCGCAAGGTGGTGCTGTCGGAGCCCCCGATCTGCGCGAACTGCGGCTCCCTCATGCAGCTCCGCGCCAGGCACGTCCAGCACGCCCGCGTCGTGCCCGACGCGCACGCGGAGGTCGCGGTCGTCCTGAGCTGCCCGCGGTGCCGCCGGGAAGGCGCTCAGCTCGCCGGCGGGGACGCCGTCCAGGTGCTGCGCCAAGGGCTGACCTACCTCAATGTGACGCGCAGCGGCCGCCGGCGGGCCGAAGATGCCGCGCGCGTGGTCGACGAGGTGGGTGGACCGGATCGGTTGGTGCGGGAGGTCGCGCGGCGGGAGGTGACGCTGCGATCGCTGCGGCCGGAGCGACGGTTGGCCCTTGAAATGGCGGTGGACGAGCGCGCCGAGGTCGAGGCGCTGGCACGGCAGTGGCGGGAGGCGGAGGAGATTGCCGAGATCGCGGACGGAACTTTGAGCACGTCGGAGCAGTTGGAAGACGAACTCCGCCGCCTGAAGCGGAAGGCGGGTGATCAACCGTCCGGTTGAATTTCGGCCTACCCCACGTTCTCGGGGGCCACTATCTTCGAACCTCTATGGCCACCACGCTCACCCAGATCACCTCCCCCCCCCCCCCCCCCCCCCCCCCCCCCCCAGCGGAAGCCCCCTTGGCTCAAGGTCAAGGCGCCCGGCGGGCCCAACTATGTGGCCCTGAAGCACATGATGCGCGACCTGAAGCTGCACACCGTGTGCGAGGAGGCGCACTGCCCCAACATCGGAGAGTGCTGGGAGCATCAGGCCGCCACGTTCATGATCCTGGGCGACGTGTGCACGCGGAATTGCGCCTATTGCGCCGTGGCTCACGGAACCCCCAGGGCGCTGGACCTGGACGAGCCGGCGCGGCTGGCGGATGCGGTGGCCCAGATGGGCCTGCGACACGTCGTGATCACGAGCGTGGACCGGGACGATCTCCCGAACGGAGGCGCCGAGATCTTCGCCGCCTGCATCACCGAGATCCGCCGCCGCCTGCCCGAGACCTCCGTCGAAGTGCTCATTCCCGATTTCAAGGGCAATCCGGAGGCGCTGCGCCTGGTGGTCGCGGCGCAGCCCGACATCCTGAACCACAACCTCGAGACGATCGAGCGGCTGTATCGCATCGCGCGGCCGGGGGGCCGCTATCTGCGGGCCCTCGAGCTGCTGCACCGCGCCAAGGAGCTGGACCCCGGACTGCTCACGAAGTCGGGAATCATCTGCGGCCTGGGTGAGGATTGGGACGAGCTGTTGGGAGCCATGCGGGACCTGCGCGCCCAGCAGGTCGACATCCTCACGCTGGGACAGTACCTGCGTCCCTCGGCCCAGCATCTCCCCATTGCGCGCTGGTACACGCCCGACGAGTTCGCCGAGCTGAAGCGGTTCGGGCTGGCGCTGGGGTACCGGCACGTCGAATCGGGCCCGCTCGTGCGCTCCAGCTATCACGCGTGGGAGCAGGTCGAGAGCGCGACCGCAGCCAGGTAAGACTGGAGGAGCGAGGGGTGGCGACCGCAACGGCTCAGTCCGCGAAGGATCAGGCGCAGTCGGAGGTCCGTCGCGGCATGCTGCGGCACATGCTGCTCATCCGCCGTTTCGAGGAGAAGGCGGCAGAGGCGTATGCGTTGGGCAAGATCGGCGGTTTCTGCCATCTCTACATCGGACAGGAGGCAGTGGCCGCCGGCAGTGTCGCCGCGCTGCGGAGCGACGACTACGTGATCTGTTCCTACCGCGAGCACGGCCAGGCGTTGGTGCGTGGGATCCCGGCCACGGCCGTCATGGCGGAGTTGTTCGGCAAGGCGACGGGCTGCTCCAAGGGGAAGGGCGGCTCGATGCACCTGTTCGACGCGGCCAAGCGTTTCATGGGCGGCCACGGCATCGTGGGCGGGCACATTCCGCTCGCCGCCGGCATCGCGTTCGCGGTCAAGTACAAGGGCGGCGACCAGGTCTGCCTCTGCTACTTCGGCGAGGCGGCGGTGAACATCGGGGCGTTCCACGAAGCCCTGAACATGGCGTCGGTGTGGAAGCTCCCGGTCATCTTCCTCTGCGAGAACAATCGCTACGGCATGGGCACCGCGTTCGAGCGGGTGGCGGCGGTGACGGACGTCGTGGAGCACGCCTGCAGCTACGACATGGCCGCCGAGCTCGTGGATGGGATGAACGCGCTCACGGTGTACGACGCCACGCAGCGGGCCGTCGAGCGCGCGCGCAAGGGCGGTCATCCCACGCTGCTCGAGGTCCGCACCTACCGCTACATGGGCCACTCGATGTCCGATCCGCTGCACGGCGTCTACCGCACCAAGGACGAGGTGGAAGAGCAGCGCAAGCGGGATCCGATCACGCAGCTCGCCGAGAAGTTGAAAGAGGACGGCGTCCTGGACCAGAGCGCGCTCGACGCGCTGGATGCCGAGATCCACGCCGAGGTCGATGCGGCAGTGCGGTTCGCCGATGAGAGCCCGGACCCCGAGCCGGGCGAGCTCACGACCGACGTGGTGGCGGACTGACCGATGCCCACGCTCACCTACCGCGATGCCCTGAATCAAGCGCTGCGCGAGGAGATGCAGCGCGACCCCGACGTCTTCCTGATGGGTGAAGAGGTGGGGGTCTACCAGGGCGCGTACAAGGTCAGCCGTGGCCTGCTGGAGGAGTTCGGGCCGCAGCGCGTGGTGGACACGCCCATCGCCGAGCTGGGATTCGCCGGGATCGGGGTGGGCGCGGCCATGGCCGGGCTCCGGCCCGTGATCGAGTTCATGACGTGGAACTTCGCGTTGCTGGCGCTCGACCAGATCGTGAATTCAGCGGCGAAGATGCTGTACATGTCCGGCGGGCAGCTGCGCATGCCCATCGTGTTCCGCGGGCCGAACGGGGCCGCACTGCAGCTCTCGTCGCAGCACTCCCAGGCGTGGGAGAGTTGGCTCGCCCACATCCCCGGTCTCAGGGTCGTCGCACCCGCCACGCCGGCCGACGCCAAGGGGCTGCTCAAATCGGCGATCCGCGACAACAATCCCGTGATCGTCCTCGAGGGAGAGATGCTCTACAACGTCAAAGGCGACGTGCCGGAGGGTGAGCATCTCGTGGCGATCGGGCAGGCGGAGGTCAAGCGCGCGGGGACGCACGTGACCCTGATCTGCCACTCGAAGACGGTGACGGTCGCCCTGAAGGCCGCGGAGCAGCTGGCCCAGCAGAACGTGTCCGCCGAGGTGGTCGACCTGCGGTCGCTGCGCCCCCTGGACGAGGCGGCGATCCTCGAGTCGGTCGCGAAGACCAACCGGGCGGTGGTGGTGGAGGAGGGGTGGCCGCACTGCGGCGTCGGCGCGCAAGTCGTGGACGTCATTCAACGAGACGCCTTCGACCAGCTCGACGCGCCGGTGCAGCGCGTCACCCAGGCAGACGTGCCGTTGCCCTACAACAAGCACCTCGAGCGCGCGGCCAAGCCGTCGCCCGAGAAGGTCGTCGCCGCGGCGCGGCGCGTCCTCTACTTAGACACTTAGCCCGCAGCCTCTTTTCTATGGCCACCAAGGTCCACATGGAGGCGCTGTCGCCCACGATGGAGGAGGGGCGCGTGGTCAAATGGACGAAGCGCGAGGGCGACGCCGTGAAGACGGGCGAGACGCTCGCCGAGGTGGAGACCGACAAGGCGGTGATGGAGCTCGTGGCCCGGGCGGACGGCCAGCTGATCA
>WNGB01004837.1_pt2 | contig 32798 bp, 27 predicted proteins | sample 5400681 | NCBI WGS metagenome assembly WNGB01 (sample SAMN13153367, study PRJNA577476) | soil metagenome | isolation source: 115 cm soil or saprolite under grassland replicate 2 | place: USA:California | collected 2016-06-15
TCGCAAAGTTGTTGGCTCGCCTTTCAGCCGCGGAACGCTTTCATCGCCGGTGGCGCCTAGCGCTCGAATAATTCCATCCACGAGATCAGGATCATTCGTTGGACACACGCCGACAGAATCGCCCACCTCAAAGCTCAATCCCCACCCGGTGAGATCGAGCTCGAAATGACGCGTGTCCTTCTCCGATTCCGCCCCACTCAGCCGGCGGTTGACCAGCATTGTGGCCGGGAAAGGGTTTATCCGCGAGTACGGCGGGGCGGCAACAGTCGCGCTGGCTTCAGTCATAGCAGAGCCCAATTTGTAGCGGCGATCCGTTCTTCTCGCAAATCTTCAGCCGTCATTCCCGATCGCGAGCGTCGGGCAAACTTCCATTGCGCGCTGCGCAGCATCGACTTCCTCAGGCGTCTTGGGTTGTCTGAAGAAATAAGCCGCAGTCTGGTCGCGATTGTAGGTGATCAGATTCGGCGCCTCCCCCAAACACATCCGGCACAATGCACAGCTCGCGTCCACGTACCACGGTCCCGGCACATTCTCGGGCTGTTTGCTGACTTTGTCGGCCATTCATTTTAACAAACGCATGGCTGACCGAGAAAGTCACTTCCCACTACTTTATGCGTCGTGATTCTTGCCTTTACCCAAAACCGCGCCGGTTTGAAAGAATCTGCCTTCGTGATCGCGGCGTGACGTCCCGCGCTGATGCGGCGGATGCTTTTCTGCCTGGAGAAGCGATTACGGCAACGGAGTTGCGGCGAGCGCCGCGTCGGCCTGCACAAGACCATGTCCTGCCGGACTTGCATCCCAGCATATAACTGCGTTGAACAAGTATCACGCGCCGAAAATTCCTACGGCTGCCGCGGTGTTGGATGAGGTCGCGGAGTCGGATGAGGCCTCGGACCGCACGGGATGGTGACCAACTGCTCAACTGCGCTAATCTCAGAGTCAGAGATACACTCGTTCGTTCCGCCAACGGCCACGATACTGTCATTGGCCACTGCGGTCCCGTAGAACCGCCATGTGGCAGTGTTCATGTTCGGCCCAGAGGTCCAGGTATTCTGACCCGGGTCGTAGATTTGCGTGCTGAGTAGCGTGTTGGATCCTCCAAATACGTAGAGTTTCCCGTGAAAGACAGCACTGCCAGCCGCATACCCGGCCAACGGCACGTTTGCACCGCTTGTCCACGTGTTACTGGCGATGTCGTAGATGTACAACGTGTTCAGTTCTGTAATGAAGTCGCTGCCGCCGGCTACGTACAGCTTGCCGTCGATGATCCCGAAGCTGGGCGCCCACAACGCTTGTGGCATGGACTCGAGTGTGGCCCAACTATTGCCGGCGATATCATAGGCATAAAGCGTGTTTACCACACCCACGTCACTTAAGCCGCCGGCTACGTAAATAATCCCATTCCTCAACGCGGTGGCCATGCCGACCAACGCAGCGGGCATCGGCGCGCCTGTAGTCCAGGAGTTCGTGCCAATATCATAGACCCTAGTGGTGTCGGTCGGCTGGAAGGCTGCACCAAAGCCGCCGATGTTATAGATCTTGCCGTTAAAGTATACCGCTTGAGAAACGGAGTGCTGGTCAGGCGATGGCGCCAAGAGTGTCCACGAGTCGCCTACCGGATCGTAACGCTGCAACTCGTTGTGGGTAGTACCAAACGAATCGAAGCCACCTCCGGCATAGACAAAGGTGCCGTCGCTGGTGGCAAAGACGCCCGCCGCATTATAAGGCATGGGCGCCCGCTCCACCCATGAGGGCGTACCGCATTGGGGCGTCGGCGCAGGCGTTGGTGTGCTGCCGGTTACAGCGGCAAGTATATCAATTCGGCCCCATCCATAGACGTTGTTCGGCGGTCCTGCTTCGCCACATTGGGTGGAAGCGATGTGCACGGCGGCATTATTCAGGGCCGCGCGACTCGCGTCGATCTGGTTCTGCAGCTCCGGATGGGCCGACCAGAGCAAGGCCATGGCGCCAGCGATATGCGGAGTCGCCGCGGATGTGCCGCTTCCACTCACATACGCACTATCGGAGGCGTTGGTAGCCGAGAGGATGCCAACGCCTGGAGCAGTGATATCGGGTTTTATCCGGTTGCTTCCGTCCGCAGTGACCGGTCCCCGGCTGCTAAAACAAGCAATGGTATCACTGCCAGTAATCAGCGCCCCAACTGAGTAGGATGCCTCGTAAATTCCCGGCGGATGTTGCACCGTAGAGCAATTGGGGCCCTCATTACCTGCGCCCACTACCATCATGATGCCAGCCGCTGCTTGGGCTTCCACAGCGGCTTGCAAGGTGTCAAGCGAACAGCCTTCTTCCGGCGAACAGAACCAGGAATTGTTCGTAATATCAGGAGCTTTGGTCGGGTCGCCTTGTCCACCACCTATGGGGTAAGGCGCCAGGAACCATTCCATGCACTCGATGTATCTGGCAGGTGAGCCAAACCCGTGGTCCAGGTTTCGGCAACCAATCCACTTTGCACCGGGAGCCATCCCAATCTGGCTGCCGGCACCATCGTCACCGATCGCGGTGCCAGTGGTCCAAGTCCCGTGGAAAAGGTCATCGCAAGGCTCCGGCGAATCGTTACCACAGGGGTTGCCTACGCTGTCGTGGATGGAGTCGTGCCAGTTGTAGTTGTGGTCGGCGGTCACTCCGTCCCAGCCGCGATAGTGAGGTTTGAGAGCATTATGCGTCCAGCGAACGCCAGTATCAGCGCTTCCAATCACGATTCCTTGGCCAGTGTAACCAAGCGCCCAGACTTGAGGCGCATGCGTGTAATTGATACCCGGCTGGGTTGTCGCCGGAGTCTGAGGTTGCGAAGGCCGCTCTACAGCCGGGCCCGGTTGAGGAAGCGAATTCTTGATGCGCGGGTTGCCTTCGACGCGCGCCACATCCGGGCGACTAGCCAATGCCTTCGCGACCTCGCGGCTGCCTTTCACTAGAATCGCGTTGACGATGTAGTAGGAGCGATGCTCGATTCCGCGTTCCCGAAGCCATTGCAGGATTGGTCCTTGGGTGGCCTGACTCTTGTTCCGCAAGGTATCGTAAACGTAGCTGCCCTTTTCATTCTTTGTGCGCATCGTGGCAGCCCCGCTCAGGTCCGCTTGATCACCTAGCACCACCATGAATTCAGCCTGCTGCCCGCTGGCGGTGTGCTCGACCACCCACGGCGCGATCTTGCTTGCCGCAGCGCCCGGGCTACTCGGATCCCGCTGACCGGCGACGGCCATTATTGCAGCTGCCGCAATAAGCGTGGCTGCGGTCGCGATGGGCACGATAGGGAAGAAACGAGTTCGATTAAAACCGACGACGATAGCGACTAGCAGCGTTGGCGTGTTTCTTGTTTTCATGGGTTGCTCCTCTGTCTTGTTTTTCTCTAGTTAGTTTGGCTGTCTTTGATTTCTCGTCATTGAGAACTGATTTCTTGCCATTCACAGGTGTACTACTGGAAAACCGGCGCGAGGTTACGCGGAAGGTTTGGGAAGACCGCGGATGACAAGGATGTCGCGGAGGGGTTCCTGGCTAGCGTCCGCCGCGGCGGACGCCCTACAATCGGATGGCTCGATTGGGCACAGCCGGGTCCGGCAGCCACCGAACGCGCTACCCTTTTCTATCCGTGTTATCCGGGTAATCCGTGGTTAAATTGACTTCGGTGCTCGGCGAAAAAGTTGCGCGGATTCACGGCTGCTTATCTTTGCAAAGCCCTTGAAATTGCGGATGGCCGCGTAGCGGGTCGAACATGGGATCGAGCCGAAGCACGGCAGGCGTGATCGGGGTGATTTCGGCCAGCGCACCACAGGCGGGTATCGAGAGCAGTTTCTGTAAAGCCGTAATAGCGCGGTCGGGCTCTTCCATCTGCGCAGCCACCCGGGCGAGGATCTCGATTGACCTAGCACCAAACAGAGCGTCTTTTTCGATCGGATTCGCAGCTATCGCCCGCTCGGCCAAAGCGAACGCGGCGGCCTTGTCACCGAGACTCATACTGGTCAGCGCAAGATCGCCCATCAGCTGATAATTTTCTGGCTGTTCTTTGAGGAATGGTTCCTGTTCGCTGCGTGCTTGTCGCCAACTTTCCTGGGCCGCGGCATGGTCGCCAGCGACTTTTTGCGCCCAGCCTAACCAAAAGCGCAGTTCGCCGTTGAAATAACCTAACGCCGGATCAGGCCTGGCAAGTATTTCCTTTAACCGGGGAATAATTGCTGCGGGGCGGCGCTCCAGGATAGCTTGGTAAACTTGTGTTTCCAAAGCCTGGTTTAGGTCAGCGCCTGGACGGAGTGGAGCTAGAAGCGCAGCAGCACGCGGCAGATCACCTTCGGCTTGTGCAATACTCGCCTTTTCCGCGAGAGTATCAACATCGTCCGGCGTGATATTAAGAACTTGATCAAGCTTCCGCAGCGCTTCGGGGAAACGACGAAGATGCATATAGGACTCTGCATGCTGGTTGAACACGTTAGCGTTGCGCGGGTCCAGCCGCTCGGCTTCGTTGAAGTACGCCTCGCTGAGGTCGTACTGGCCCCGCCTTCTTGCGACATAAGCCAACAATTCAGCAATCTGGCTGCTGTTCGGCAGGAACTGACGTGCTTGCTCGATGTAACGCACGGCGGTGTCGTAATCCCTCAGACACGCGTAGTGGTAATGACCCTTGGCCAAGATGGCCTCGCCGAGACTGGGCTGAAGCATGAGCGCGGCCTCGGCTCCCTGCCGCGCCTCTTCACGGAGGGCGAGTGTTGGCTGAAGCGTCTCTGTGATGTAACCGCGCGCATCCACGTATGTCAGCAGGGCCCAAGCAAGGGCGAATTTCGGGTCCAACCGCACCGCTTCTCTGAGATATTTCTGCGCGCTAAGCGACCTGGCGGGTGTAACGCTGCCACCCTTCAGACTGTAGGCCAGGCCACGTAGGTAGGCATCATAAGCCTCCAAATTATCAGTCGGTTTGTCGGCGATGACTTGCTCTTCTAGACCGGTGAGTTTCGCGCGCAGTTGGTCGGCAATGGCTTTGGCTACCTCACTCTCGACCGAGAAGATGTCAGTCAATTTACGATCAAAGGTCTCAGCCCAAAGATGGGAATCATTGGCTGCTTTGATCAGCTGCACGTTGACCCGCACGGCGTCGCCGCTCTTCTGGACGCTCCCTTCCAAAATGTGCGCGACGCCAAGTTGCTTCGCGATCTCGGGCAGGTTTTTAGGAGCGCTTTTATAATGTTGCGTCGAGGTGCGCGAGATGACCTTCAGATCGGCGATTTTGGATAAACGGCTCAGAATCTCGTCTTGGATGCCGTCAGCGAAGTAGGCGTTCGTCTCTTGCTTGCTTAAGTTTTCAAACGGCAGGACCGCAATGCTTTTCTCCGGTGCTGGCGGCAACATCTTGGCGAGCTCGCCGCGGAAGAACCAAATTGCAGCGGCCCCCACAAGGAGACAGGCAGCGCCCGTTGCCACCAACTTCCGATTCCGTCGCAGCCATTTCTCACCGCGAGTGACGATTCCGGTATGCCGGGCCCGAATCGGTTCGTGCCGCAACCAGTGCTCAAGATCTTCGGCCAGCACGAGAGCGGACGAGTAACGACGCTGCGGATCTTTCTCCAAACACTTCAGACAGATTGTGGAAAGCTCGCGATCTATCTTCGGATTCCACAGACGCGGTTGCCGAGGCTCGGTTTCTAACACCAGCCGAACGGTTTCGTAGGTTGTTCCGCCGGCAAAGGGTGGATGACCGGTAAGCAGTTGATAAAACACCGCCCCGAGTCCGTAAACGTCTGTCGTACTTGTTAACTGCTCGTTATGACCGCTGGCTTGTTCAGGCGCCATGTAACTCGGCGTTCCCAACACGTCCATCGTGTGAGTGACAGTGCTTTTCGTTTCTAGCAGTCGGGCCAATCCGAAATCGGTGAGATGCGGTTCGCCTTTGGCATCGAGGAGAATGTTGCCCGGCTTGATGTCGCGGTGCAGGATGCCGTGCTCATGCGCGTAGTGAACCGTACGCGCCAGTTTCGCAATGAGTTCCGCTGCATTTCGAATCGAGATCGGCGTGCGCCTTGCCACTTCATCGAGTTGTCCGCCGTCGATGAACTTCATGCTGAAGTAGCAGGAACCCTCGCGTTCGCCCACGTCGTAAATGGGAACGATGCATGGATGATCCAGGTTGGCTGCCGACTCGGCTTCCCGACGAAACCGCTTGAGATGCGCTTGGGTGGCCCATTGGCCAAGGCCGATGACTTTTAACGCGACTGTTCGGTTGAGACTTTTCTGGCGCGCGCGATAAACAACTCCCTGGCCGCCTCGACCGATTTCCTCGAGCAATTCGTAGTCACCGAAGTCGGTCACCATTCGTGTCGAGCGAGCAGCGCTACTGCCGCGTGACGCTACTTGCGGCTCGGTCGCCCCGTCAGGTTCCTCGTGCAGGAGCAGGTCGAGAGCTGTCTCTACAAGGCATGCTGGACAAGATCCTCGCGGCGCATCAGCGAGGATTTTTGCTCCGCACTTTCCGCAAACGCTAGACACGATTTTCACGAACTCACTCCAGTACCAGACACGAATTTCACTAATTCACACCAATCGAGACACTAATTTCACGAATTTACACCAAGGCTCCAACGGTTGACTGAAACAATCTGAAATTGGTGACAATTCGTGTAATTCGTGTGTTTACCCTCGTGCAATTCGTGTCTTTACGCCCTCAAAACCGCAATTAAATGCCGCAGCTCGTCCTCAATGTCGCCCGGCACGGCTACAGTATGAGCAATCGCCTCTCGAAACAGCGATCGATACCGTTGTCGAAACCGATGGAAGGCCTGTTTTACAGCGTTCTCAGTCATTCCTAATTGAGTGGCAATGTCCGCCTGCGACAGGTGGCCAGGTTCGTCCGCAAGCAATTTCTCAAATCGCTCAAACACCTGCCCCCTATTCGCCCTGCGGTATTCTTCCTCCAAACGCGAGAGCACCTGTTCCAGCACTGTTAATGCCCAACGCCGTTCGTAAATTTGATCGGCTGTCAACGTGTCAGCAGGTTCCACATTGACGCCCTCTTTGTCGCGCAGCTGTTCCAAAGATACCACTCGCTGGCCACGACCTCGCTTAATGGCCATCGCACGGCTTCGCTCATCAGCGAGAAAGTTTTTGAGCGAAACCAGCAGATACGAACGCAGCCGCCCTTTTTCCTTGCGAACCCTATACAAACCTTTGCGCTCCAGCAGCAGCGCGAAAAAACCTTGAGTGAGATCCTCCGCTTCCTCTGGCCCCACGCCTTGCTGCCTGACAAAGCTGTAAATGGGTCGCCAGTAAGTGCGGCAGAGTATTTCGAGTGCTTTCTGTGCAGCAGGCGTTTCGCCTTGCGCCTCCAATACTACACTCCAGTGAGTGGTGGTGAATGCCATCGCACCACCATTGGCGCTTTGGAGAGCGGGTGAACCGTTCATGAGCTGGTGCTCCACACTTTGGTAGCGTTCTGCCTAAGAACGACTGCGTCGGCATTCTGCCAAAAAAAGCGCAGAAAAAACAAGCAATTTAAGGAGAAAAGCGAGAGTCGCTGTTGAAAGCTGCTGTCGATTGCAAACCGGTTATCGCGCGTGTGCGCAGTGCCGCGCGATTACACCTTTGCTTTCTGTTGCGATCCCTTGCTGCGGCCCCGTTTCCTAGGCTCTCCTGACGCTAGCGCAATGGCGAAATCCACCTGCCGCTTGAAGAGGTCAACACGCGCAACAAACACCGACAGGCCATCGCCAACGCTAAACCTTTTGCGTGATCGTCTGCCAATGAGTTGGCGTCTCGCCGGCTCAAACACATAGAAGTCGTCTGTGAGCGATGAGACATGGATAAGGCCCGTGAGGAGAGCGTCGGGTAATTCGACCATCACTCCGTAATTGCGGATGTCTACAACGGTCGCTGAAAACATCTGTGGCTTACGGTCAGCGAGTTGCTGTTGGAAAAACTCGAGCTTTTTCATCTGCGTTGCGTCGATCTCGGCATCGGCCGCATTTCGCTCCGTTGCTGAAATGTGTTCGGCCATAGAAGCGATTTCCGCCATGCCCATATGGTAGGGCGTGTCACTCCGTGACCGCCGTTCGGTAGTTGAGGCGGCGGACGGCAACGGAGTGCCGTCCCTACCTAACGCTCGGTGCACAACCAGATCGGCATAACGCCGGATCGGACTGGTGAAATGCAGGTAATTGGTCTTTGCCAAGCCGTAATGCCCGAGCGGCTGAGGATCGTAGCGCGCGCGTTTAAGACTTTTCAGCAGACCGACCTTCAGCGCCTGCTCTTCGGGTTTTCCGCGGATTTCGGCAAGCAATCGCTGTAATTCAGCGCGATGCGTCAGATCTCCAACTTTGTAGCCGAAACTCAGCGCGAACTCACGGTACTCTGCCAGCTTTTCCGGATCTGGATTTTCGTGAACGCGGTAGATTGTTGGAATTGCACGCTTTTTCAGTTCCCGCGCCACCGCTTCGTTTGCCGCCAGCATGAATTCTTCGATCAACTGATGCGATTCATCGTTCTCGACGCGCTCCAATCGAACTGGTTTGCCATGTGCATCGACCCGGACTTTTACCTCTGGAAAATCAAGGTCCAGCGCGCCGCGTTCGAATCGTTTTCGCCGCAATAACGCAGCAAGTTCCCAGGCAAGATGAAGCCGTTCGCCCAATCCGCCCTGGGGCGACGACGTTAGAATCGCGTATGCTTCCTTGTACGTAAGCCGGTGCGCACTGCGAATCACGGTCCGCGCAAAGCGCGCGCTCTTGGCCACACCACGTTTGTCGAACTGAATAAAAACCGAGTGCGTGAGCCGATCGACTTCTGACTTGAGGCTGCAAACACCGTTGCTCAACCGCTCCGGCAGCATCGGGATGACGCGGTCGGGTAAATAAACGCTGTTGCCGCGCCACCGCGCCTCGCGGTCTAACGCGCTGCCTGGCTCCACGTATGCTGCGACATCTGCGATGTGCACGCCAAGCTGCCAACCCCCAGTTGCAAGCTTCTCCACGTTAATGGCGTCGTCGAAATCCCGCGCGTCGTCGGGGTCGATGGTGACGATGAATTGGTTACGCAAATCTTCGCGTCGGGCGATTTGCTGCCCATCAACACTTTCCGGAATACGCTCCGCCTGCTCCAACACGTCTGACGGAAATTCCGTCGGCAGATGATACTTCCGAATAATCGAAAGCAAGTCCACGCCTGGCGCCGACGCGGGTCCGAGCACTTCGATGATTTCGCCCTCGGGATTCACGTGGCGCGATTGCCAGTCGTCGAGGCGCACCACGACTTTGTCACCAACTGTTGCGGCGGTCTCCGACCGCCGATCTTGCGGCGCTGCCGCTACGGGGCGCACGTAAATATCGTGCACGAAGCGCGGATCATCCGGCACCACATAGTAAAAATTCCGTGACCGCTGTAGCGTCCCTACGACGGTATCGTGAGCACGTTCAAGGATTCGAATCACACGCCCTTCGCGCCTTCCTTTTGTCCGGCCGGCAGGGGGTTCAGGCGATATGCGCGCAACGACACGATCTCCGTGCATCGCTGTGCCGACATTTTCTGCCGCAATGAAAACGTCGGACTCGCCCGACTTTTCGGACGTGAGAAAACCGTAGCCAGCTGGATGAACCGATAACTTCCCGGTTACCAAGTCAGCTTCAGCCGGCAAGACATATCGATCCTTCCGGATGCGCGCGATCTCACCAGCGCGTTCGAGGTCGCGCAACGTTTTGCGCAATGCGACTCGTGCGCTGCCGCTCACGCCAAGTTTCCGAGCGATCTCGATCTTGTTCAGCGGGCGGTAATCTTTTCGCGCCAGAAGCGCTAGGACTTGTTCTCGAATCTTACGTCCGTCCTTGGTCATTTGGCGAAAAGGTAGCGCGAGCCTCTGGCTTGCGCGGACAATGGCGCAAGCGGGGACGCATGCGCTACCTTAAGCAGCGCCAGGACCTGTTCTCGAATCTTACGTCCGTTTAGAGCCATGTGCGCGAAACAATATGGTCAGGTCTCGACTTAACGCGATTTCAACCGGAGGTCTAACTATGCGAAAGGCGATTATTGCTGCTGCGTCAGCGATTTTACTCGCGGTGATCGCTTCATTCGCGGCAGAAGGAGCAAGGATGAAGGTCACAAGTTCTGCTTTTCAAGAAGGTGGGAACATTCCATCAAAGTTCACATGTGACGGCGGCGACACCAGTCCGCCCTTGCAGATTGCAGAGGTTCCTTCTGGCGCGAAAAGCCTTGTCTTGGTTGCCGATGATCCGGATGCGCCGAGCGGAGTGTTTACCCATTGGCTGGTTTGGAACATCCCGCCGCAGACCAATTCCATCGCGGAAGGGAGCGGGCCAAAAGGCGTGCACGGCACAAACGATTTCGGGAAATCCGGCTATGGGTCACCGTGTCCGCCGTCAGGCGCGCATCGCTACTATTTCAGGGTTTTCGCGCTCGATCGCGAACTCGCTTTGCCTGCTGGCGCGAAGCGGAACCAAGTGGATGCCGCGATGAAAGGTCATGTCATCGCGCAAGGCGAGCTGGTCGGACGCTACGCAAGAAAAAAATAACTGTAGCGACGGTCTCCGGCCGCTGAAACGTAGTTCACCGCTGTCCTCACACGGCGCCGCTACAAGGAGTTCGAATAATCGCGAGTCTGAGTTAGTCTGACTCGTAATGCGCGAGAGGATCTGGAAAATCGGTGAGCGCGTCTTCGACGTCTCGCGCCGCGGGCTCATCATGGGGGTGCTAAACGTCACTCCGGATTCATTCTCGGATCACGGTGAATTCTTTTCAGCAGGCAAAGCAATAGAGCACGGCTTACAAATGGCAACGGAAGGCGCTCACATCATCGACGTCGGCGGCGAATCGACACGTCCCGGCTCGGAACCTGTCACTGTTGCAGAGGAACTGCGGCGCGTGATTCCAGTGATAGAAAACTTACGCCGAAAACTTGATGTCCCCATTTCAATCGACACGTCGAAAGCAGAGGTGGCACGCGCCGCGATCGAGGCGGGCGCTTCTATTGTGAACGACGTCACGGGCGGCCAAGGAGATGACCACATGCTGCCGGTCGTTGCCGAAACCAAATCGGCGTTCATCATCATGCACATGCAAGGAACACCCCGGACGATGCAGATCCAGCCGCGCTACACAGACGTCGTTGCAGAAATTTCGGAATTTTTTCGACAACAATATGCCCGCGCCATAGGTTTAAACATTGATCCCATGGCGATTGCGTTTGATCCGGGCATTGGTTTCGGGAAAACGCTCGAACACAACCTCGAATTGCTCGCGCAGTTAGAGCAGCTGCGCTCGCATGATCGAGCCTTGGTGGTGGGCGTTTCGCGCAAATCGTTCCTCAGCAAGTTGATCGGGTCGCCGGAGATCAGCGACCGGCTCGTACCCGGTCTCGCACTAAGTGCGCTGTTGCGCGAGCGGGGCGCGGACGTGTTCCGCGTTCATGATGTGAAGGAGAATGTTCATGCGTTGCGGGTAAGTGAAGCGATTCTGCAGAGGGCAAAATGATTCACCAACTCATTGATCTCTGGCTCAGAGGCTGGCGCAGCCTGGTGGAAATCCTTCTGCTGTGGGTGGCTATCTATTACGGCTATCTCTATTTCCGCGGAACGCGCGGGGCGAAAGTGTTGACGGGATTGGCGATTGTTTTTCTCACGCTGACCCTGATCTCCACGCTGCTTAATTTGGTTGTAATTGGCTGGATCATTCGGAGTTTCTCTGTCTTCCTCGCCATCGCGTTGGTCGTGATTTTTCAGCCGGAGCTGCGACGTGGCTTGGCTGCATTGGGCGGACACCCAATTTTCTCGCTGACGAGTGAAAGACGAGAAACCGTTCATGATCTGGCAGAAGCGGTAACGCAGTTGGCAAACAAACAGTACGGCGCACTGATCGCGATCGAGCGCGACACGTCGATTCGCGTTTACGAGGAAACAGGCGTAATCATCGATGGCGAGTTTTCTGTCGAACTGATTCTGACCATCTTTCATCCAAAGGCCGCACTGCATGACGGCGGAGTGATTATTCGGAACGGACGAATCGCAGCCGCGGCATGCATCTTTCCCGTGAGCCAGCGGGAAACATTGGACCGCAGCCTGGGATTACGTCACCGCGCAGGACTCGGAATCACCGAGGAATCGGATGCCGTCGCTGTCGTTGTCTCCGAAGAGACAGGCGCTATTTCCATTTGTCACCGGCGCCGAATCGAGCGCAATTTCACTCCAGAAACCTTCCGTCAGCGCATTGCCGAAATTTTGTTGCACAGCAAGTATGAAGAGACTGATTCTGAAAAACTGGCACGCGAAGTTGATCTCGCTCCTCCTGGCGACGACGCTTTGGTTCCTAATCAAAAAGAACGTAGCGACGACGCCATCGCCGTCTGAAAGGCCCTCCCGGCCCCAAGTAACGGAAACGCGGTAAGACTTCTCCCGCCACAGCCCTGTGGCATGGCTTCAAGGAGAAGGTAAACGGAAAGATCAACCGGCCACGGGCCGATGGCTACAACTCGACGGCGCTGGGTTTAGCGCAAGAATCGCGACAGATTCTCGTCTTCCCAGCGGCGTGCTCGCCGATAACCGGGAAATTCGCGCTCGCGACGATTGAATTCTTCCGTGTGAACACACCGGCGATTTCGCGAGAGCGTTTCGTCCGGAACAACTGAATGCAGCATCTCGTGATAAAGCACGTATCGCAAAAACCACAGCGGCACGAACGGCTGGTCCAGCGCAGGATTGATCCGAATCACCCGATCTTCTTCCTGGATTGTGCCAAAAACGAACTGTTCTCTCGGTCGATGTTTTCGCCGGCGTCCCCAGACCACTTTGTAGCCGCGAAGACGCTTGCGAAAGTGCCGCTGGTTTAAATCATTAAAAATCTCGCGCAGATCGAAATGCGTCCCTTCGTGGCGCAAGTTTAACTGCTGCTGCATCGGCAATGTCGGGTGCGCCAGTTTTCGTTTGGTTGTTTTCTTTCTCCTACCCATTGCCATGCTCCAAAAGTAAACGCGACAGACTAATGTAGTGGCGTCTAAATCTAGTGACAAGCGAAGCGCCAATTTTGACGCGAAATTGTTGTAAACCACTGGTGTTCAATTTGTTGAATTGCGCCGACCGAGCAAAGCGCCGAACCAGCTCGGCGCTGTTCACCAAACCTTGAACTACCGACGAATTTTACCTCTCCCGCGATTGGTTGCGCGGGTCTTGCGCCTCCTTAAGAGTCAACGTTTTGCGGCAAACGCAATCTGCGTATAATCGTTCTAGGTTTCCAGAAAGATCACCGAACCGAAAGCGATCAAGGACAGTAGATGACCCCTTTTCTTCGAAAATTGCTTGGCCAAAACTGGCTTCTATTAGTGGTGATGCTGGCCCTCGCCGTTTTTGGCGTCGTGGCAATCTACAGCGCGACGTCCACGCGCAGCGATCCGTATGCCGCCGACTTCTGGCGAAAACAAGCAAACTGGGTGGTCGTCGGTGTCTTCGCGTTCATGCTGACCAGTTTGGTCCATTACCGGTGGGTTCGCTGGGGCGCGCTGCCGATGTACCTGGCCGGGATTGTGTTTCTGATCATGACGAAGTTTATCGGGGTCAAAGTTTACGGGGCACGCAGTTGGCTGCATCTCGGACCAATCAATTTTCAGCCCGCGCAGCTTGCGGTTGTCGCAGGGATTATGGTGTTGGCGCTGTTCCTCACCCAGTTTCGCCAGATGCATCCGGCACTGCGATTACTGCTTTCGGGAGCGATTGCGGGCGCTCCTTGTCTTTTGATCCTGATGCAACCGGACTTGGGCGAGACGATTATCTGGGTGCCTGTGATGCTTGCGTTGTGGTTCGTTGCCGGTCTGCCGCTGCGGTATTTGCTTTGCATCATTCTGATCGGCATCGCGTTCATCCCGATTGCCATTAATTTCGGTCTAAAACCGTACCAGCAACAGCGGATCACCGCCTTTACCCATCCAGACATCGACAAGCAGGGTTCGGCATGGGCGATTAACCAATCGCTGATTGCAATTGGCTCGGGCGGCTGGTCTGGAAAAGGGTTCAAGGCACCGAATACCCAGATCGAGCTTGGCTTTCTGCCGGCGACAGCTGTGCATAATGACTACATTTTTTCGGCTGTCGCCGAGCAATGGGGATTTGTCGGCGGAATAGTTCTGATCGGCGCCTTTGCCTTGCTCCTGCTAACGTGTCTTTTCGTCGCTTTTTTTGCAGGAGACCAATTGGGTCTTCTTCTCGTCGTAGGCGTCACTGCGCTTATCTTCACGCACATCTTTCAAAACGTGGGAATGACGATCGCAATGCTGCCAATCACCGGCGTGCCATTGCCACTGATCAGCTATAGCGGCTCGTTCGTGCTCATGATCATGTTCGGCCTGGGCTTGGTGAACAGCGTCTGGATCCATCGCAACGTTCCCGCGTAACGAGTCCGATTAAAGGTGCGACCGTTCGGCTGCTTTGTGTTGGCGGCCTAGTCGTGCTGAAACGATTTACTTTGGCTCGTGCTTGCCTATAGAGTCGGGCGCGCAGAAATGGACGCCGATTATAAGGTTAAGCTCGAGGTCTTCGAAGGGCCGCTCGATCTGTTGCTATACCTGATCAAACGGGACGAGATCGACATCTACGATATTTCGCTCGAGCGGATCACCAGCCAGTATCTTGAGTATCTCCAAGCGTTCAAAGAGCTGAACATTGAGCTGGCGGGCGAATTCATCGTGATGGCAGCCAACCTCATTTATCTAAAGAGCCGAAGCCTGCTGCCGCGCGATCAACAGCCTCCCGAAGAGGATGCCGCGGAGGATGACCCTCGCTGGGAATTAATTCGGCAACTGATCGAGTATAAAAAATTCAAGGAGGCCGCCGCACACCTCAATCTACGTGCGCTGGAACAAGAAAGGATTTTCATCCGGGAAGCTGGATCGTCGCCAGAGCTGCAGGAACCGTTGCGCCTAGGCGAAGTCGGAATTTTCCAGCTGATCAGTGCATTCCAAACCGTGATGAAACGAATGGAAGGGCGCCAGGACGTGCAGGAAATCTTCAGTGAACGTTTTAGCGTGTCGGAAAAGATCGATTCGATTTTGCAGCGCGTCGCGACCGCCACTCGCTTCCGCTTTTCTGATTTGTTTAGCGGTGCTGCATCCAGAATCGAAGTGGTTGTCACCTTCCTCGCGCTCCTTGAACTAATCAGGCTGAAACAAGTCCGGGCCCTTCAGAAAAACGTGTTTGACGAGATTGAAATCACGGCCGCCTAAGAGCACAGCCATCTTGGCTGTGGGGCCGGCGGGCATCTTGTCCGCCACAGGACGGATTCGACGTGGCGAACCTGCCCAAATTTACCTGGCGATGTTCTAAACCATGCCGCGAATTTTGATCGCAGGATGTGGTTACGTCGGAGAGGCGACAGCTGATCTCTTTCATTCCGCCGGCTGGGACGTCGAAGGTTGGGTGCACTCGAAACAATCCGCAGCGCAGCTTTCAGTAAAGCCGTATTCCATCCGCGTGATTGATCTCTCACAACGCGGTGATGTTGCCAGACGCGCAGCAGCATTCGATGCCGTGATCCATTGCGCCAGTTCGCACGGCGGTAATGCGGAAGTCTATCGTCAGATTTATTTCAACGGCGCGCGCCATCTCCTCGAAACCTTTCCCGAGGCGAAAATTCTGTTTACAAGCAGCACCAGCGTTTATGCGCAGCGCGATGGTTCGAGCGTAACGGAAGAAAGCGAGACAAAACCACTCCGGGAGACCAGCCGGATCCTGTTGGAGGTGGAAAAGTTAATCCTCGAGAAAGGCGGGATCGTAGCGCGCCTCGCCGGGATTTACGGGCCGCGACGTTCGGCGCTGTTGAGCAAATTCCTAAAGGGCACCGCTACCGTTGACCCGCAAAACGACCGCTTTGTTAATCAAGTACATCGGGATGATATCGCGTCCGCGCTCTTTCTTTTGTTAAACCGGGAAGTACGGATGTCCGCACAGATTTACAACGTCGTTGACGACCAACCGCTTTTGCAAAGCGAATGCTACTGCTGGCTTGCCCAGAGGCTGAATCGGCCTGTGCCGCCGATCAGAAAATCCGAGCAACCCCGCAAACGCGGCGACACCAACAAACGTGTAAGCAACGCCAAGCTACATCGCTTGGGATGGACTCCGCACTATCCGACGTTCGCCGACGCGATGGAAAAGAGCATTTTGCCGAGCTTTGCTGATGTTGTTCGTGACCTGTCATGTTGAGCGAAGCGCTGCAACGAAATGCGAAGCATGAGGCCGGGCTTTCAAACATCTCTGGATGTTGGGCAGATCGTCGCGTCCAAAGAAATGATCTGAGATTGAAAGCCTGGCTTCGCGGACTTCGTCCGCTGCGTTGCAGCTTCGCTCCGCTCAGATGACAAGCGGTGCCGGCGTAGCTAACTGACAGGTGCAGCTTCCGCGGCAATTACACCAGATCCAGGACGATCTTCGTGTGTTTCACCGAACAACTGGCGGATCACGTCTTCTACCGGCACTTCTTGCACATTTATGTCGCTGACGTCGCAGGCCTTGAGAAGTTGCCGGCAGGTTTCCGTAACCTTCGCGCGTGGAACCTTCAATTGCACAGAGACAGGTGTTTGTTCGGTGATTTCGCCAAATGCGGACAGATCGCGTATTCCTTCGGTTTCAAAAGTAAGACTCAGAATCTTATAGCGTGAAAAACGATCAACGATCGCTGCCAGCGGGCCGTCGAAAAAGATTTTGCCGTGATCGATTACCAACACCCGATGACACAACTCTTCGATGTCCTGCATGTAATGGCTGGTGAGCAGCGTGACGATGCGATGCTCCTTATTGTAGATGCGCAAAAATTCGCGCACTCGTTTTTGGCTAACCACGTCCAGACCGATTGTAGGCTCATCAAGAAATAGCACACGCGGCTCGTGAATGAGCGCTGCTATCAGCTCCATTTTCATTCGTTCGCCTAACGAAAGCTCGCGCACCATCACGTTCATTTTGTCGCGCACCTCCAGAAGTTCCGATAATCCGTCCACGACTTTCTTAAACCGCTCACGGTCGATTCCATAGATCGCGCGGTTCAGCTCGAGCGATTCCTGCGCTGGAAGATCCCACCAGAGCGCATTCTTTTGTCCCATCAGCAGACTGAACTGTCGTTTCATTTCGTTACGTCTTTCCCAGGGAACAAAGCCGAGCACGCGCGCGTCGCCTGAAGTCGGGTTCAGCAAACCGGAAAGCATTTTGAGCACAGTCGTTTTCCCGGCGCCGTTCGGGCCCAGGAATCCGACAAACTCGCCTTCCTCGATTTGAAATGTGACCTGATCAGCCGCTCGCGTTTCGTCGTACCGCCGCCACCCGAGACCTTTCACCGCGCCCCAGAGACCGCGTTCTTTGCGGTAAGTGCGATAGACTTTCGTCAGTTTGGACGCTTCAATTGCCGGCATACGGAGCTTTGGAGAGGAAGCTATTAGCTTCTCCTACAAAACATCGTCGAGGCACGCCAGCAAATGCGAAACAGTTTGCTCTGTCTCGTCTCCCATGTTCGACAGGCGAAAGGTTTGGCCGCGAATCTTGCCGTAACCGGGATCAATCACCAAATGATGTCTTCCCCGCAGCTTTCTCGCTAACTCCAGCACGTCGATTCCTTTGTTGTTTTTTACGCAGGTGAGCGTCTTGGTGCGGAATCCTTCCTCGGCAAAAAAATCGAATCCCGCACGGCGCACCCAATCGTGCACGAGCGCATTTGTGCGTGCGTGACGAGCGTAACGCGCCTCGAGACCTTCCTCGAAAATTTCGTCCAGCTTGTACTGGAGCGCGTGAACGTGTCCGATGCTCGGCGTGCTCGGCGTCATCCATTGCGCCTGCTCTTTCTTGAACTCCAGAAAATCGAAATAAAATCCGCGATTCGCAACTTTGTCGGCCCGTTCGAACGCTTTCTCCGAAACTGAGAACAAGGAAAAGCCCGGCGGCAGCGCGAGTGCTTTTTGCGCTCCGGTGAGCATCACGTCGATCCCGAGCGCGTCCATCTCGATTTTCACACCAGAGAATGACGACACGGTATCAACGATGAGCGCGACATCGGGATATTTGGCTAGGACGCAGCAAATCTCGGGGAGCGGATTCATCACGCCGGTCGAGGTTTCACTGTGGGTCAACGTGACGCTATCGAATTTTCCAGTGGCCAGTTGCCGATCGAGATCCTTCTGGTTGATATGCTTTCCCCATTCCACCTGAAGCGGTTCTGCGTTTTTCCCGCATCGCTTCGCGACATCGAACCATTTGTCCGAAAACGCGCCGCACATGCAGCAAAGCACGCCGCGATCGACTACGTTCCGAATAGATGCTTCCATCACTCCCCACGCCGACGATGTAGAAAGAAACACCGGCTGCTTTGTGGCGAACAACGTCTGAAGCTTTGGATGAATCTCGCGGTAAAGATTCCGAAAATCTTCGCTGCGATGTCCAATCAATGGGCGCGAAAACGCCGCCCAGGTTTTTTCAGAAACTTCGACTGGACCCGGAATGAAAAGCTTATCGTGCGGATGCATGAACCGAACGTCCAACGCTTGTCAAAACCAAGCAAGCAAGCAGTTGTAGCCGGGATCGGTGATCCCGGTCGGGAAGCAGGCTACACCATTAGCGATTCGATCTCGCCTTGGAATGGCCAGTCATCAAACTTCTTAACCAATCGAGCACGCACTGGATTCTCTTTTACGTATTCCCATTTCTGGCTGTAGCTCTCTGACGAGCGCAAAACATGATCAAAAAATTCTTCCTGCCAAACCCTTCTGCGCTGTTTCAGACCCGGATCACCGATGCCCATGAGAGCAATCTCTCGCGTGATTCGTTTACTGGTCCATTGCTTCCATTTCTGCATGAAGATTGGCAGCCGTTTAGCATCTAGCTCCGCACGACAGAAGAAATGCACGTGGTCCGGCATGATGACATAGCGCCCAATTGCCCAGCCATGGCGATCGTGCGCATTGCGCCATTCCGCGACTAGTATCGCTGCAATGTCGTTCGATACTAGCATCGCTCGCCGTCCCAAGGTGCATGTCGTAATGAAATAAATCGGCGAATCGACCCACACACATTCGAGCCGGCGCAGATGCTTATGCACTCGTTCCATTTGTAGCCAGAATCAGTAAGCCGACCAGATCGAATGTGTAGTCCAGCCCGGCGCGGGCCGGGATCACCGATCCCGGCTACAACATCAATGCGAAAGCGGTTGCTTCGCCCGCAATTGAGACGTACGCGTCACCCATATGCATCGCCTGTTTGTCTCTTGGGTGCTTTGGGTTCTTCTCGCCACTGCGACGCGCGCTGAACCCCCGAGCTATCTCGTTTTCGTAAGCAACGAACGCTCAGGCGATGTCACGGTGATTGATGGAGCTACAGATAGCGTTGTCGAAACTTTTCCGGTGGGCAAACGGCCGCGCGGCATTCACGCGACGCCCGATGGGCGGCGAGTCTTTGTTACGTTGAGCGGTTCGCCGCGAATGGCGCCCGGCCTGGATGAAAATCGCGCGCCCGCGGACAAACGTGCCGACGGTCTCGGAGTGATCGATCCATCGGCGCGCAAATTGATCGATCGCTGGCATGTAGGGTCGGACCCTGAGCAATTCGCGATTAGCAAAGGCGGAAGATTCGCCTTCATCGCGAACGAAGACGACGCCAGCGTTTCGATTATCGATCTCGATTCAGGACAATTGCGCGGGAGAATAAAAGTCTCGGAAGAGCCGGAAGGCGTCGGCGTAAATCTGAGCACGGGCGAAGTCTATGTGACCTGCGAAGAAAAGGGCGAAGTGTTCGCCATCGACCCTGATCAACAGCGTGTGATCGCAATCATTGAAACGGGCGGTCGTCCGCGTTCGGTTTCATTTTCACGTGACGGCTCGCGCGCGTATGTCGCTTGTGAGAACGGCGGCTATGTCGCGGTGGTCGACGCGCGAGAACACAAACTATTGGCAAAGATTCAACTGCCAACAGGCTCGCTTCCAATGGGCACCGTCGTTTCGGCTGATGGAAAAGAGCTTTACGTTTCAACTGGCCGCGGCAACGCAATAGCGATCATCGATACGCAGAGTAATCAGATGGCGACAACGATTCCCGTGGGAAATCGCGTCTGGGGAATCGCGCTCGATCCCAGCGGGACAAAAATCTACACCGCCAACGGCGCATCAAACGACGTCTCCGTTGTCGATCTAAAATCGCGTAAGGAACTGAAGCGCATCAAAGTCGGCGACGGTCCCTGGGGCATCGCGTCCGTTCCCAAGGAATAACGATTGAGGCCATAGTGGAAGGCTGCCCAAGCCATCCTTCGTTGTTCACCCGCTGACGTAATTCGGATAACGTTCGCGCAGCTCGCGCGACAGGCGGTCTGCTTCCTCGATGGCTGGATCGTCATAAAGCAGGGCAACTCCCTTAAAAGCTTTGCCGGCGTCATCGAAGTTCCCGCGCTCTAGCTGGACTTCGCCTGCGAGGAGGCGCGCCTCCGCGTTTACCCGGCCCTCGGGTTGGAGCGCCATGATTTCTTCGGCGATCTTCTGCGCCTCATCGGGTTTATGAGCGCTGATCTTAACTGCACCGAGCGTCAGTAATACTTTCGCTTTGCCCGCCGGATCCTTGGCAGTCTGCAGATACTTTGTGAAAGCTTGCTCGGCTTCAGGCACATTTTTCAGCTTCGTAGCCGCGTCGCCGAGATAAAAAAGGTAATCGGGTTTAACCTTGCCTGCGTTGTCCGTTTTTCGAAGAACGCTGAGATATTTTTCCGCGGCTTGAAAGTTTCTCTCGTTGTAATACTCAATTCCGAGCCACTCCAAAACCTCCGGCGGCACATTGGCGTTTGGACTGTCCGTGATGAAATTGTTCACTTCTTTGCTGAGCGCAGGCCGATCTCTCAAATAAAACTGGCAAAGAATGATCCGAACCGACGCCAGATTGTAGTACTGCTCCTTGTTCAGTTGGCGGGCAGTATTCAGCGCGGTCAACGCCGCCTTATAATCCTTCGCCTCGAACGCGGTTTTCCCGATGTAGTATTGCGCCTGCGCCGCGACAGAACTCTTGGGGAATTCCTTCAGGAGCTGTCGAAAAGTGTCGACCATCCCTTTGGTATTGTCCTGTTGCCCGAGAATCAAAGCCTTTAACTGCAATGCCGCCTCGCGCTCGTACGCCCTCGGGTATTTGGCTAGGATAATGTTTAGATCTGTAACCGCGGCGGTGTAGTTTTTGCTCTGCTCGTAAGCCAAAGCGCGCTGAGCCAGGGCGGCCGGAATTTGCGGAGTGTCGGGAAATGTCTGCAGGTAATACGTGAAAGCTTCGATGACGCCGGGAATGTTTTTCGTCTGGACATGGCACAACCCAAGTTTGTACGCCGCCTCGGCGCGCAGCCGCGGAGAAAGCTCAGACGCGCGCAGTTCGCCATACAATGACGCTGCATCTGTGTAACTCCGTTGTTTGTAAAGCGCCTCGGCTTTTAACAATTTGGCTTGATCGGCGCGCTCGTTTGTGGGGTTTGTTGCGAGGAATTGATCCACCGCCGCCGAAAGCGCCGACGGATCTGAGTTATAGACGTTGATCAGTTGCTGGTAAGCGGCGTCCTTTGCTTCCTCGCGATCCGGGTACTTTGTGGTGACCTGGTGATATAGCGTCTCGGCTTCCTTCGGATGGCCAAGTTGGCGTTCACTGTTTGCGGCGAGCAACAATACTTCCGCCTGCGCGGCCTCAGGGAGCTTGTCCAATTCCTTTCTATAGTCGGCCAACAATTGCGCATACTGACCAGTCTGATATTGCAATCGGCGAAAACCGACTTGCGCGATCGCACGGAATTTTCCCGCGTCAGGCAGGGTGCGCCCCTTTTGAAACAATGCGGCGGCTCGATCCGCCATGGCCTTGTCCATCTTGCCCTTGTCTGCTTGAACAAGTTCGAGCGCGATCAATCCTCCACGCACCGCACACTCTGCTTTCAACGCCGGTTTCTGTGCTTCGTTAGCCAGCGCTTCGTACTGCTTCAGCGCATCGAGCTTTTTTCCCCGTGCGGCGAAGATGGATGCCGCCGTCACTCGTGCATCTTCGCGATACGGATTTGGATTCGCCGCCTCGGCGACCTGCGCGTAAATATCGGCGGCTTCATCTTTCTTGCCGAGAGCTTCAAGGCAGCGCGCTTCGAAATAGCGCGCCGAAAGCGCCACCGCCGGTTCCTTCGATTTGGCCGCGGAACGATGAAAAAGCGGGAGCGCCGTGGCGTAGTCTTTATCTGTGAACGCCATCTCCGCGAGCGCGAATGCCGCTGGCCCGGCGAATTCGCTGTCGCCGTACTCGGTGAGCACTTTCTGTAGATTGGTGCGAGCATTCGAATCGCGATGGAGGTTTCGATAACATTCGCCAAGAGAGAAATAAGCATTCGCCCGGCCAGCGCGTCCCGGGTAGTCCTCGAGATATTTTTGATATTCCGGAATCGCCAAGTCGTACAATTTGCGAGTGAACAAGCCGTTGGCGTACTCGAGTTGACGCTGATCCGCCCCTTCAGTTTCACGCGACGATGGTTCCGAAACCTCGTCCTTTAAAGAGCGCAGAACTTTGTCGATTGATTCGTCTGCCGGGACCGCGCGCCGAACAGGCGGTTCATCTACCGGACGAGCCCGGCGCACTTCCGGCTCCGATTGAGCAATGGCGCTGCTCGCGGTCCAAAGCAGCATCGCCAGTCCAAAAAGACTGGCCGGGCCGCGCGTGATGTTCATCTTGCGGTGGCGAAAGCTACGTTAGTTATCCCTGCTTCGGTGCAGATGTTCAGCACCTCGATGATGTTTTTGTAGGCGCCGGCTTCGTCGCCGCGAATCACCACCGCTTGTTCGGGATTCAGTTGAACCATGCTTTTCAGTAATTCCTGGAGCTCGGGACTGGTCAACGTCCGGCGGTTCACAACCACATTGCCATCCGCCTTAACATTGACGATCACATCCCCGATCGGCGCCGTCTTCTCCTTCGCGGCCGACGCTTTTGGCACTTTCACGTCGAGCTCGTTTTCGGTGCGCGCCGCATTCCATGTGAGCAGGAAAAAAATTAGAAGAAGCAGCAACACATCGACCAGCGGCGCAAGCTGAATGCCGGGATGATGCATGGGCGCGCGACCACGAAGGTTCATGAGAGCAGCCGAGTTAGAGCTCGTCCTCGATCAGAGCAGGCATTCGTTCCGCGCGTCTGCCGTATTGCAATGAAAGCAACGCCAGCACGTGCGTCGAAGCAGCCTCGAGCTCCGAGATCAACTTCTGCGATCTGCCACGAAAGAAGGCGTAAAAAATCATGGCCGGAATACCGATCGCCAAACCCGCAGCGGTGTTGACGAGCGCTTCACTAATCCCGCGCGAGAGCGCTATATAACGCGCTGACCCAATATCAGCACCTAACGCACCGAAGGAACGAATGATTCCAAAAACCGTGCCCAGCAAACCCAGCAGTGGTGCGATCATCCCGATATCTGCAAGGTAAATTACCCGGTTGTTCAAACTCGCAGCGACGCGTGTTCCCTCTGTCTCGGCGATTTCGCGGACCTGCTGCAAATCCGCGTGCGGATTTTTGGTGGTGAAATCCAGCATTTTTTGTACGACGCGCGCGATCGCTTCCCCATGCCGGTTGGAAACGGCTAGCAAACCGAGATAATCGCGTTTACGCAGGAGCGCATCCGCGGTTGCCATGTAACCGCTTGAAACAACGGCCCCGCGTCGAATGGTCAAAAAGTAAACAACCACAAGCGCGACGAAAAAAATCGACAATAAAAACAGCGGAATCATCACCGGACCCGCTTTGACGAGCGTCTCCAGCACCGTCTGCGAATGCTGGGGCACCAGCGGCGGCGTGGGTTCCTGCGCGAGCAGAGGCGACGCGCTCCCCAGCGCGGCAAAGAACACAACCCAAATCTTCATGCCTGAAATTTTGTAATGATATGCGGAGCGAAACATCGATGCAAATGGGTCTCAGGGCCAGCGTTGAGGATTAGAGGCACATTTTCAGCAAATTGTTCATACATTCGCTTTGTTAGTTGTCTCTCCGTGGGTCGGTGAGGGTTGACTTCGCTATGAACTCGTCACCGGCGGTGGACGAGAAAAATGTGTGCGGGTTGAATTTCGGGGTCCAGTTCAACGTAATTTTGTCGTCCACGCCAGGTGTAACGCGCACCGTTCAACAAATCATACACCTGATACTCATCGCTTCCCATCTGCCCAAATTCCTCAATCGGCACATGGACAAACGAATTTTGCTTGCGAAACGGGTCAAGATTCACCACCACGAGAATGATGTTGTCCCGCGCGGGGGTCATCTTGCCGTAGAACAAGATCGCGTCGTTATCGGCGGGATAGAAACGCAGGTTCGTGTACATCTGAAGCGCGCGATTCTGCTTCCGAATTCGGTTTATGCGCGCAATCCAGTCCTTGATGTTTCCGGGGGCATTCCAATCGCGCTCCTTGAATTGGTACTTCTCGGAATCAAGATACTCCTCACGACCTGGCAACGCCTCATTCTCGCACAGCTCGTATCCGCTGTAGATTCCGTAGAGGGGCGAAAGCGTCGCTGCCATAAGCACGCGACTCATGAACGCAGGGCGGCCCCCGTCTTGAAGCGCAAACGGCAGGATGTCGGGCGTATTCGGCCAGAGGTTAGGTCGAAAATATTCGCTCATCTCGGTCTGCGTAAGCTCGGTGAAATAGTCGATCAACTCCTGCTTCGAATTTCGCCACGTGAAATAGGTGTAGCTCTGGTTAAACCCTGCTCTGGCCAGCGCTTTCATCATCTTTGGCTTGGTGAACGCTTCGGAGAGAAAAATCGCCTCAGGATATTTTTCGCGAACGCCTTCGATCAAATACTCCCAGAAGGCGACCGGCTTGGTGTGGGGATTGTCTACGCGAAAGATCCGCACACCGTGCTCAGCCCAAAACAGCACGATGCTCTTCATCTCAGCCCAGAGTTCGCGCCAGTTTTCGCATCGAAAGTTTATCGGATAAATGTCTTCGTATTTTTTCGGCGGGTTCTCCGCGTATTTAATCGTGCCGTCCGGCCGTTTGTAGAACCACTCGGGATGTTCTTTGACGTATGGATGATCAGGCGAGCAATTAATCGCGAAATCGAGGGCGATTTCCATTCCGCGTTTGCGCACTTCCTTTTGCAGCCAATCAAAATCCTCGAGCGTGCCTAACGAAGCTTCCACCGCCTTGTGTCCGCCGGCCTCGCTGCCAATCGCCCACGGCACTCCCGGATCGCCTGGTTTGCAAGTGACCGCGTTATTCCGACCCTTGCGATTAGTCCCACCGATCGGATGAATCGGCGGAAAATAAAGGACGTCGAACCCCATTGCTTTTGCGTCGTCCACGCGCGGCAAGCACTCCCGGAAGGTCGATCCGCGATCCCCGTGGCCCTCTGCCGAGCGCGGGAAAAATTCATACCACGCGCCGAACAATGCCACCGGACGATCCACTACGATTTGGGGAATCGGGTCGTGTTGCGTGGCATCCGCGCGATCCGGGTAGGTTGCCATTAGCACGTCCAATTCGCCTGACTGCGCGATGGCGTAAATTTCTGCATTCGCGCCGATGGCGATTTGCTCGGCAAATTCGCGCAGCCGCACGGAGTCCGCTCGGTCACGCGCACGGCTTGCGGCCCCTTTCACAATTGCCGCGCCTTCCAACGCTTCGCTGCGCAGATCGGAGATCCCGCCCTCAAATTTCTTTGCGAACTCCTGCTGCCAACTGCGGAATGTGTCTGTCCATGCTTCGATTGTGTATTCATGAATGGCCTGATCGTAGAGAGTGCACACGCCGCGCCAGCGATCGTTATCAACAAAAATCATCGGCGTTTCCCGCCACGCCCGCTTGCCAACAACACGCCACTTCAGAACCGCCGCAACCACGTCGTGGCCATCCTTATAAATGTCGGCTTCGACAACCAAATCTTCGCCCACGATGCGCTTGATCGGGGAACGGCCGCAATCAATCAACGGCTGCACGTTGTCGATTACCACCGATGGAAACGCCCGGGCCATGCGCCACCAATCAACCGAGATTCACATCGAGCGAAAGGATAAATCCGATTGTTCGCCGATGGTGCGGCGATGTAATGCGCGACCGCGCAGTGTTCAGACTGAAAGCCTAAGCTATTGCCGCGACTTAGTTCACGCGGAGAAGTAAAACGCGCACTCGTACAGACCTGAGTTGCGATTCACTTCGCGACGGACACGCGTCCCTAACACGGCTTCGAACATGTCCTGCTCGAACCGGCCCATGATCGGGTACTGCTCCAGCACGTTGAGAAGCGGGGAATGACACTCAAGAATTTGAGGGCCGCCGTCTTTCTCGTTGGTGATGAACGCAGCCATATAGCCTTCGCTATCGCGTACGTGCGCAAGCCATTTCGCGCGTTCTGCAACGGTCTCTCCCTTCGCCTTGGCTTTCAGCGCCGCGGTCTTCTTTTTGAAAACGCTGTAAAGTAACTTCTCCGGCGCGTTCGGTCCGTAGATGTCCTCGGCCGCTTTTAGTAGGTCCAGCGTGAACTGATGGCTGTCGGCATGGAAAAGGTCGTGCGTGCGACGCGTAAGGCGATAGACCATCTCCGGTCTGCCCATTTTTTGCGGCCGCCGCCAGGTATCCAGATAGCCGTCGCGATGCAGGGTAATGCAATGCTGTTTGATGCCCATATAGCTCATGCCCATTTTTTCCACGAGCTCGTTGACAGACATGCCCTTGGTGCGCTTGAGGGAGTTAATAATGTCAAGCCGTTGGGTGCGGCCAATTTCCGAAATTAAACGTTGATTCATACAGCTGAAATGGTTGGGAGTGGAACGAAGTGCGGGACTTTACACGCCACGATCTTTAATACGCAAGCGTAAAGTTTACACAACAGTCGAAAGAAGCGTCCTGTGACGAGCCGGCGCAAAGAGCAGCTATAGGAAAGGCGAGATGCGCTTTTGCCAGGAATTCAGAGATTGCTCGGAATGGCACCTACGAGTAGAGATACTCGTCGTGGTACTCGCGCTGCGGCGCGAACTGCAGGTTCTCGTTCCCGGTCTCGGGGTACTCGAAGATTTTACCTTCGTAATTCCGGATCACGATTTTTTCGTTGTCGTGATAAAGAATGTAACCGGGATTGATCGGCACTTTCCCGCCGCCGCCGGGAGCATCGATGACGAATTGGGGCACAGCGTAACCTGTGGTGTGGCCGCGCAGCCCCTCAATGATCTCGATGCCTTTGGCAACCGACGTGCGCAGATGCGACGAGCCATTGATCAGGTCGCACTGGTAAATGTAATAGGGGCGAACGCGGCACATCAGCAGCTTGTGCACGAGAGTTTTCATGGTCTCAATGTCATCATTGACGCCCGCGAGTAACACACTCTGGTTGCCCAGCGGAATGCCGGCGTTGGCGAGACGCTCCAACGCGTGTTTTACCTCGATGGTGAGCTCGCGCGGATGATTCACGTGCACGCTCATCCAGAGCGGATGATATTTCGCCAGCATTGCACACAACTCGGGCGTGATTCGTTGTGGTAGGAAAATCGGCACCCGCGTGCCGATCCGCAGAAATTCGATGTGCCGTATACTACGCAACCGTAACAACAGCTTCTCGAGCCTGTCATCGCTGAAAATCAAAGCGTCCCCACCACTCAGAAGCACGTCGCGTACTTCGGTGTGTGCTTCGAGATAACGGAATACCTCCTCGAAATTCGTGTGCAATTCCTGTTCGCCAACTCCGCTAACCACTCGACTCCGGGTACAGTAGCGGCAGTAACTCGCACAACGATCCGTCACCAGGAATAGGACACGATCCGGATACCGGTGAACTAAACCGGGCACCGGCATGTGTGAATCTTCGCCGCAGGGGTCGGCCATGTCGTAAGGCGACGCCCACGTTTCCTCGATTCGCGGAACAACCTGACGCCTGATCGGGTCATCCGGATTGTTTGCGGGCAGCAGGTTAAAAAAGTGCGGGGTAACGGCCAGCGCGAGTTTGTCCCCGGACAGCAAAACGCCGCTGCGCTCCTCGGCGCTCAGTTCCAGATCTTTCTCGAGTTGCGCGAGGGTTGTAACTCTGTTTTTGAGCTGCCATTTCCAATCGTTCCAGAGTTCCGGCGCCACGTCGGACCAATACCCAGGCGCGTGTGAGACGAAGTCTTTTCCGTCCCCATTCTCAGAGGCAAAAGTGTTCATTTTTGTGGTGGACGAAAAAGTTAAGACCCTCAAATATCGTGTCAATGTAGGCACCTGGTTGTGCGCTACGCACGTGAATGAACGGTCTGGGAAAGGCGATGTGACGGTGCCGTCTACAAGTCGTTCAGCACAGACTTGTTTCTCGATCAACACTCTTCGCCACTTCCAACAAGAGCGAATCCTGTCCGTGCCTCGCGAGTAGCGATAACCCCACTGGTACCCCGTCGGCGTCGGCTATTGGGAGCGACACTTGCGGCAGGCGGCCCATCCCCGCAACGCTCGTCAGCGATAATGTGCGAGGATAATAGCCGCTCCCACTTGAACTGCGTCCGGGTGGATCACCCTTGCGAGGAGCGAGCGCGGGTGTTGTTGGGATGCACAGGAGATCGTCTGGTCCGAGAAACTCGTGCAAACTTCGAAAATATTGTTCGCGCCGTTGCACCGCCTCCGCGACGCGTCGCCGGTCGAGTTGGTTCATCAGTTGAAAGCTCGCAGCTATTTCGGGGCCAAACTCCGGCCTGGCGTTAGCGATCCACGCGCCAAGGCAGCTCTCGATCTCCGCCCATTGGATCACGCAAAAGCTGTCGGCCCATGTCGCGAAGCTATGTCCAGCGTCGTCAGCGACCAGCTCTTGCAGCGATGACTGCCGCACGGCGCCGCAGAATATTTCGCTTAGCCGCTGCAGCGGCTCCGATAAAGCTTCCTGAACGTCGGCATCGGCAAGATCGAAAGCCTCTTGGATCAAATGAATCGTCGTGGGTTTATTTGGAGACACCGGCGCGGCGGCCAACAAAACGAGTGCCACCTTTGCCAGTACATCGGCGTTCTGCGCGAGGATGCCGACGGTGTCGAACGATGGCGCTAGCGGATTCACGCCAGCAACCGATACGAAGCCGTGCGACGGACGGAAGCCCCAGATTCCGCAATTGCTCGCCGGAACGCGGGTAGAGCCGCCCGTATCCGTTCCCAACGCAAAATCCACTAACCCGCACGCAACGGCGGAAGCCGATCCGCTAGACGATCCACCCGGCACACGATCCGGCGCGTGCGCGTTCAGAGGCGTGCCGTAAAAGTGATTCTCACCTAGCAGACTGAAAGCCAACTCGTCCGAAATGGTTTTCCCAACGCAACGGGCACCCGCACCCAAAAGTTGCTCTACACACACAGCGTGGACTACCGCGGCGGGATGGGAATCGCGCCACGTCGGATTACCGCAACCGGTTTTGAAACCGGCTACATCGATTGTGTCTTTAACAGCAAAGCGCAGTCCATCCAGTGGACCGCTACCGGTCGGCGACAGATCGAAAGTCGTTACAAGGGCGTTACTCTGAGCAACGGTGATCGCGGAGCTGTTCATTCGCTGGCTTTAATGCAACGTGAGCAATCCGCGATCACTCTTCAAGCAATGACGACTTCCAAAGCCGCCGGAAAAGAAAATGGCGGCTGGGAAGCCGTCACTCGTTCGAGCACCTATTTTCTGGCGAGCACGCTTAGCTCCCAGCGGTAGCCATCGGGATCATGGAACCACAGGCCCATGTTTTTCGAGCCCGGGGCTTCCGGACCGATTTCGTCGCCAGGATCTTCAATATCGACGCCGACCTTCTTCAAATGAGCGAGCGCCTTTCGCAGCGTCGCCATGTTGGGTAGATGAAATGAAATGTGATCAATCGTTTCCGGCGACGGCTTTCCTTTAAACAACGCGATCGTGACGGAGTCGTTTCCGACAGCCACGCCGTTTTCGAATTCGAATTCTTTCCGCAAACCCAAAGCCCGCTCGAACCACCTCGCGCTCTTCTTCGGATCGCGCACAGCCAGGCCAAAGTGCCCGACTTCTCCAAGTGTAAATGGAACCTTCATCTGGATCGCGAGCTTCGGTGATCGGTCAAATGTTGTAGCGGCGTCTGTGTCAGACGCCAAGTCTGCCCGGGCTTCAGTCGCGACCCCAGAGCATGGCGACCGAAGTCGTTAGGCTACCACCCATGTTGAACGTGAGAAACCGCTTCGCGTTCTCGATCTGGCGCGCGCCGGCTTGTTCGGTCAGCTGTTGATAGGCTTCGACCACCTGGCGAACGCCGGTCGCGCCGACAGGATGACCGTCACCGATCAGACCGCCGCCCGCGTTCACCGGAATTTGGAACGGCGCTTTGGATCTTTCTGGACGCACCGCCGGCAGCGTTGTCGCCCCGCTTTTCACAAGGTCGACGCCCTTGCCCGGCTCGGCGAGCCCGAGAATTTCGTAGGCGACAATTTCTGTGATGGAAAAACAATCGTGAACGTCGGCGCCGTGGAGATCGCGCGGCGTCAGGTTCGCCATTCGGAAAGCTTTCTCCGCAGCTTTGCGCGCCGTCGAAAACGTTGGCGCATCCTTCTTGTCGAGCGGTAGATAATCAGTCGTATGACCGTAGCCAAACAGCCGGACAGTTTTGTTTTTGTCGCGGCCGATTTTGTCCAGATATCTCCCGGAAACGAGGACAACCGACGCCGCGCCATCGGTGATCTGCGAGCAATCGGAAACTTTAAGCGGCGGCGCCACGTGCGGGTTTTTATCCGAAACTTGCGACGCGGAATCGAGAGTGAGATCGGCATCGCGCATTTGTGCGAGTGGATTCAATTTCGCGTGGGCATAATTTTTCCATGCCACAAGTGCCAGGTCCGCTTCGGTCGCGCCATATTTCTCGATATAAATCTGCGCGATGCGCCCGAACAACTTCGGGAACATGAAATCGCCGTACTCCGGTTTTTCATTGTGATAGTCCGCAGCCGCGCCGAGCACATCAGAACCATCGAGCGCCGACATCGTTTTTTGCTGTTCCGCGCCGACGACCAGCACAACGTCATGAAATCCACCTATGATCCATTCCGCGCCTAACAACACCGACAGCGCGCCAGACGCGCAGGCCGCTTCGGTGTGCATTGTGGGGATGCCGCGCAATTTCGGATCGATCTCCAGAATAAACGCGCCGAGCTGCAATTGTTTCGTGAACTGAATTTCGCCGGGATCGATCTTCGCATCATCGATGGCTTTTTTACCGGCCTCTATAATGATGTGCCGGATCGTTTTACCTTCCTTCTTCAGATTGCGCTTAAAATCCGTGCGCCCGCCCCCGAGAATGTAAACTGACTCGCTCATGTTTTACCTTAATCAATTTCTTGAGCGAGTCATCCTGAGCCGAAGTTGGAGCGGGATATTTCGAATTCGCAGATGTACTTCGCCAGCGTTAAAAACTTGTACGTGTGTTGCACACATTGCGCGTTCGCTCTGGCTAAAAAAATCGCGGAGTTTTTTAAATAAGTTTAGAACTCTAAAACAATGGCGACTTAAAGAGGTTCTTGAAAGCCCCTAAAAAAACCCGAGTTTTTTGTTGACATATCAATATAACTACTTTATACTGAGAGTGTTATGAACGAAAACAATATGAAAACCAGAATCCAAAACCACAGAATAAAAACACACAACAAAATCGCCCATCGCAACGTCGTGATTGGTACATTCGAGCGCTTGGTTAGTCCAAAAGGGGAATACGCACTCGTCTGCCACACCGACCGTGGCGTCATAGTCGATTCCGACCGTGTCGGCCGTCGCGCTTTCTTTTTGAAATGGGTCGATGCGCCTCGCTCAAGAACGAAAGGACGTTTCATCTACAAGGTCCAGTTCAAAAAGGAGGATGTTGAAGCACTTGTTGGGCAATACGACCATCTCGTTATTTTTCTTGGCGGGGCGGACTACAATTACTGCGTAGTAACCCGAGAGCAATTTCTAAAAATGGGAGTCTCGGTCGGCGGCTGTATTGAGGTCGTATATCAACGCGGGAACCGAAAGTTCAGGGTCGCTGGCGGCACCGTCCAAGCTGACCAGCCGATGTTAATCCAGGTCAGACGATTCTGGCATTCTCCGCAAGCGGACGACACGGTGTTCGCAAATGCCGCTTGAATTACACGACAGAACCCATGGAAAAATAAGACACTAAGACGCTTGTATGAACCAAGATTCAAACATCGTTCCGGAATCTGTCGTAAGAACTCTCACCGAATTTAGTTGCGGCGGATTCATCCTATTTACGTTTGATGCGGAGGGATGCCCGAGTGTGCTATTTAAGTTCGAGAATGCCGCGGCAGCTCTCGCACTTCAAAGCTATATGCATTATACGGCCTCAGCCTTCGAACATGTTAATCGCGACTTTGCGTACCGAGCCATTATCCAGGAACCGCCCGAAAGCTCGAAATGAGGCAATTCACCCGCCAAAGGCATTCAACCCCGTTATATCGCGTCCGATGATCAAGGTGTGAATGTCGTGTGTGCCTTCGTACGTGAAGACGCTCTCTAGATTCATGACGTGTCGGATCACGGAATGTTGATCGGTGATGCCCGCAGCGCCAAGAATGTCCCGCGCCTTCCGCGCACATTGTAGCGCCATCCAGACATTGTTGCGTTTCGCCATCGAGATCTGCGCAGGATGCGATTTGCCTGCCTCCATCAGACGAGTAAGACGGAGCGCCAATAACTGCGCCTTGGTTATTTCCTGTGCCATCCAGACAAGTTTTTGTTGCACGAGTTGGAAGCTGCCAATTGGGCGGCCGAATTGTTCGCGCGCTTTGGCGTACGCCAGCGCTGTTTGGTAGCAATCAATCGCCGCGCCAATGACACCCCACGCGATGCCGACAC
>WNGB01008651.1_pt1 | contig 32787 bp, 32 predicted proteins | sample 5400681 | NCBI WGS metagenome assembly WNGB01 (sample SAMN13153367, study PRJNA577476) | soil metagenome | isolation source: 115 cm soil or saprolite under grassland replicate 2 | place: USA:California | collected 2016-06-15
AGGTCCGGACGCTCGAGGACGTGGACGTCGAGGCCGCGCTCGACCTGTTCGCGGCGGTCGCCGGCGAGGGGCTGTGGCTCGCGACGGAGGGCCCGCTCGACCGGCGCGAGGTGCGGGCGCGCTGGAAGGATCTCCTCGACACGGGCGACGGGACGATCCTCCTCGCGAAGGACGCGGGCGCGCTGGTCGGCCTCGCCGCGATGGTGGGGCGCAGCGAGCCCGAGCTCGGCATGCTCGTTCGCGCCGACCGTCGCCGCCAGGGCATCGGCGCCGCGCTCGTCGAGGCGTGCGCGGCGTGGGCGCAGGGCCGCGGGGCACGCTGCGTGGTCCTCCACGTCTTCCCCCACAACGCGGCGGCCATCGCGCTCTACGAGAAGCACGGGTTCGTCGCGCGCGGGTTCCTGCGGCGCGGCTACCCGCGCAGGAACGGCGAGCGCTGGGACGCGATCCGCATGGAGAGGGAGCTGGCCCCGACTTGATTGGGCGGATATGGCAGTCGGGCCGTTGAGCGGCGAGTCGCAGGTTCAAATCGCGGGCCCGATCTGGTCGAAAGCGGACCTCCTCCCCTTCGCACCGACGGTGTAGTCTCTCGAACATGGACGGGTCCGCGCTTGACCTCCCCCTCGTGTTCCAGCAGTTCGAGGACTTCCTCGCGCCACGCCTCGACACCTACGAGCAGGCCGTCTACCTCTACTGCCTCCGGCACACCCGGTTCATCGGCAAGAACGAGGCCGTGATCGGCTTCAAGTCCGCCCGGAAGCGTATGGCGATGGGCATCGGCGAGGCGGGCAAGCCGATGTCGGAGGCGACCTGCTACAAGAAGCTCCAGGCGCTCGCGGCCAAGGGGTGCATCAACGTCGTGGATAGCACGCGCGATGGCACACGGCTGCGCCTGCACCTCCCAGCGGAGATCCCTGGGGTCGTGCTAGCGCCGGAGCCGACGTCGCCAACCGATCTCGACGAGCTCGACTTCTTCGAGGACCCGAAGAACCGCGAGGCGATCCGGCGACGCGAGCAGGTCCGATGCTTCTACTGCCTGCGAGCCCTCGACGCCTCGAACTGGCTGATCGAGCACGTCAGGTCACGCCCCGACGGCGACAACTCCTACAAGAACGTCGTGGCGGGTTGCCGCGCCTGCAACAATCGAAAGGGATCCACGGACGCGCGCGAGTTCCTGCGCAGCCTCTACCGCGCGGGCGTTCTGTCGCAGGAAGACCTGGAAGGCCGCCTCCAGGCACTCAGCCGTCTGGAGTGTGGGGAACTGAAGCCCGAGATCGAGCCGCGATGAGCCTTCGCCGGCCATCACTCTCGGTTACTCCTCCCCTGGTTACACTTGTCGCAGAGAGTGCGGAGGTTCTCCTCGACCGTCTTCCCGCCCTTGCTGAACGGGATGATGTGATCGACCTGTAGCTCGCATCCGTGCTCGGTCGCGGGGCTTCGGCCGCAGAGCACGCACCGGAAGTTGTCGCGCTTCAGTACGCGATACCTGAGCGACAACGCGATTTCGTGGCGATCCTCCGGCCGAACCTTGGCCCGAGTCCCCGGTGCCGGCGGTGGCGAGGGAGTAGCCGCCGCGTCACCCTCCCCGCCCTCGACACGGGCGGCGAACGCGGCGAGCGCCTTGCGCCAACTGCCCCATCGCTTCACGTAGGGTTTGGGCCCGACGGTTGACGGCAGCTGCCCCATCTCCCGGTGTTGCGGCGCGCGCCCGTAGTGCGTCCACACGGCGAGGAGGTTCTGGAAGCACTCCTCGTCGGTGTAACGCCGCCCGTGCGCTCCCACGTCATGACCAGCTGCGCGGACGGCATCTCGCCAACGACCGAACCGGGCGCGCACGGCGTCCGCACCGATGAAGGAGTGGGAGTTGAACGACTCCACGGTAAGGGTCTCCGGGGCGACCAACGCCGCGACGCGACGCAGCTCCTGGACCACGTCGTCCCGCGACAGGGCACGCGCGGCCGTCCTCGACTTGCGGGCCCCCGGCCGAGGAACGTAGACGTGCTCCACGCCGGCGGCCTTGAGCGCGCCGGGCCAACTCCCGAAACGACGCCGCAGGGTGTTGGGCGAGACGCGCGAGTCCTTCTTGAAGCGCGCCAGCGTCAGGCCGCCGGAGCCCGCGAGTTCTGCGACCCGCCGGATCTCCTCGATGATCGCCTGGTGGGAGTAGTCGGCGAGGTGCTTCAACTCGAACGTCGGCATCCGTGGTCCCCCGAGGCGCATCCGCACGCTCATCGTATGCCAGCACGGCTCGAACACCGAGGCGACACCGGCGGCGACAACTGCATGTTCGTGCGCTACGGTCTCCGCGTGCCGCCACGCTCGTTCAAGCTCACCCGCGTCCAGGGCGCACCCGTCACCGACGAGCAGTTGATCGAGGACCTCCGGAGGGTCGCTACCGACCTCGGAAAGCCGACCGTCGGACAGAAGGAGTACCGGCGGCTCGGCACCTACGACGACTCGACGGTGAGTAGACGGTTCGGGTCGTGGAACATGGCCCTTCAAGGGGCGGGCCTCGCGTTCGCGAATCGGGTCGACCTGAGCGACGAGCAGCTCTTCGAGAACATTCTCACGCTCTGGGCCCACTACGGCCGGCAGCCCCGCCGCCGCGAGCTGGCGCTGCCGCCGTCCCGCGTATCGCAGTCCCCGTACTCGCGCCGGTTCGGGTCGTGGAGCACGGCCCTCGCCGCGTTCGTGGTCTTCGCCAAGGTGGAAGACGCGGCACTTGCGGCAGCGGCGAGCTCGTCACCGGCGAAGCGGACGCCGAGGGACCCGTCTCTGCGTCTGCGGTTCCGGGTGATGCAGCGCGACCACTTCACCTGCCGTTCGTGCGGCGCGAGCCCCGCCAAGAACCCCGACGTCGAGCTCCACGTCGACCACGTAGTCGCATGGAGCGCCGGCGGCGAGACCATCCTCGAGAACCTCCAGACGTTGTGCGACCGCTGCAACCTCGGGAAGAGCGACCTTCCCGCTCTGCCGTAGGCGCAGCAGGAGCGCGAACGTGCGGGGCGGGTCTGCCCCGAGGGTCCTCCGTCCACCGATTGCACCGGGACCGGGGTCCCGGTCAGTCGTCGGTCATCCACCCTGTCCGCCCCCAGCGACTGATGACATCCCGCCGACGAAGCCCTCGAGAGCTTGTGTCCCGGCCACCCCTTCTCCTCGAACCACCACGTCATCAACCCCGTACCCCCTCCGGCCCCACCACCTCATCTACAACCTCCCAACCACTTCCACCAACCTCAACACCCCCCTCACAGCTTTTTCCTTCTCCCTTTCTTCTCAATTCCTTTTTCCTCTCTCTGTTAACGTCTTTCTCCCTGTCCTTGCCCCACCCCCTTCTTCTCCTTCAACTTCTGGTCCCAGTTTCCAGACCCCTCTTCCCAGTCGTCGGGGGAGAGGGGTCGGGAATCTGGGACCGCCTCAAGAGCCTCGATCACGACTCGCCTGCGGGTGGGGTAAGGCCCGGCATCCTCGCGAGTTGAGTCACTCAGGGTGGCGACTCGGGTGCCAACCCGGGTGCCTTCGCGAATGCCGAACCGACATGGCACTCCAGTAGGCACCCTGGGCCTGGGTGCCTAACACTACTGCGTCAGCCGGCCTGAAAACCTCGATCATTCCGATCACTTGCGAATAAGGCTGATCGAGAAGTTGCCCGGACGATCTCGGCGTGATCTGAAGAGGTTCCATGATCTTCATGGACGCCGCCGGGGTTCGTCGGATCGAGGGCTACTTGGCGCGGATCGGCGAGGTGCTCGGCAACGCCAAACGCCGCGCCTCGTTCGCGGTCTACGCCATGGGCCTGCTCGGCAGCGCGGAGCGCAAGAGCGTCGAGCCCATGGCCGCCCTGGTGTGTCGAAATCCGAAGAAGATGGATGCCGCCCATCAGCGGCTCCTCCACTTCGTCAGTTCCGCCCCATGGGACGACCGGGCCGTGCGCAGGGTGGCGGCGCATTACGCGATCGATGCCATGGTCCAGCGCGAGCCCGTCGAAGCCTGGATCCTCGACGACACCGGCTTCCTCAAGCAGGGCACTCACTCCGTCGGCGTTCAGCGTCAGTACACCGGGTCGGCAGGAAAGATCACCAACTGCCAGATCGGCGTCAGCCTCAGCGTCGCGACGCGCACCGAGCATGTGCCCGTCGACTTCGAGCTCTACCTGCCCGAGAGCTGGACCGAGGATCCGGCACGGCGGAAAGAGGCACGCATCCCAGACTCGATCCAGTTCCAGACCAAGCCGCAACTCGGAATCGCCATGGTCCGGCGCGCCATCGCCGACGGTCTGCCGCGCGGCGTCGTCCTGGCGGACTCGGCCTACGGTTCGTCGAGCGAGTTCAGGCAGGAGCTGCGCGAGCTGGGTCTCGACTACGCCGTCGGCGTGGCGCCCCAAACTGCCGTCTGGCTCCTCGACGCGCAATCGCGTTGCCGAGGCGACCCGGTAAGCGTTCGTGAACTCGCACAGCGGATTGAAGCCCGCGGTGGCTTCCGCCGGTGCACCTGGCGCAAGGGGACCAAGCAGAATCTCACTGCGCGCTTTGCTCTCCGGCGGGTCACGCCGTCCGGCGTCCATGCGGAGCGGGACGCCCAATGGCTTCTCGTCGAGTGGCGCGACGGCGAGAGTGAGCCGGCCAACTACTTCCTCGCGACATTGCCCGCGGACATCACCAAGCGGCAGCTCATACGGCTCGTCATGCAGCGATGGCGCACCGAGCGCGTCTACGAGGACCTGAAGGGAGAGCTCGGGCTCGACCACTTCGAAGGCAGACGCTTCCCTGGCTGGCATCACCACGTCTCCGTCGCCCTCTGCTGCTACGCGTTCATCGTCGCTGAACGCGTGCGGCGTTTTCCCCCCTCGGCCAGAGGGTCGATGGAAGACGACCCGGAGTCCCTCGCGGCCCGAGAGGCACTTCTCCGACAGTTTCATCACCGTTCGGCTCTCAATCGCGCGAAGCGTCGCTTCATGGCTCCCTCGGTGTCCCGTCTGTCACCGGCCAAGGAACTTGTGACGCAGTAGTGCTAACAGGTGCCGAACGCCTTTGAACCCGCGCACGGTCGCACGAACGCGACGGGCACCGACGCCGCCCCACCGCGGTCGACCAGCGACGTCACCGGTGACGTTTTACTCATAGACAAGCCGACGCGTCACTCGAGCAGCGCTCGGACCGCCTTCTCGACCTCGTCGATCTGCGTCGTCGCTGTGTCCCAGACGACCTTCAGCGAGACGCCGAAGTACGCGTGGGCGAGCACGTTCCGCATGTCGCAGATCAGGCGCCACGGGATCTGCGGCGCCCTCGCCGTGACCTCCTCCGGCAGGTTCCCGGCGGCCTCGCCGATGATCTCGAGGTTCCGGATCACCGCGTCACGCGTGCGCTCGTCCGCCGCGAACGTGTCGTAGGTCATCCCGGCCACGAAGCGGCGAACCTTCCCGCACGCCTCGATGATGTCGTCGGCGTAAAGACGCCAGTCGCGCTCAACCTTGGGCGACATCGACCGCCTCGCGCTCGACGATGGGGCGCATCCGCGGCTTCAGGGCGTCAGGAGTGACGAGGTCGACCTTGCGACCAAGGTGGTCCTCGAGGAACGCCTTGAGACCCATGAACGAGAGGAACGTCGGGTCCTTATCGAAGTCCACGAGGATATCGATGTCGCTGTCCTCGCGAGCGTCGCCGCGCGCGATGGACCCGAACAGGGCGATGCGACGTACACCGAACGCGCGCCGGATTTCCGGCAAGTAGGCGCGCAAGGCCGAGATCGCTTCTTCACGACGCATCGGCAGGATTATAGGGGCGGCACGTAGCGGTGCCCATCTGACGTCGCATGCGTCGCGAAAGGCGGCGTCCGCCTATGGCCCGTGATGGAACCCGAAGATCGCCCACGCGGCCGGAATCAACACCGCGGGCAAGAGCGCCGCGCCACCTTCCGTTTGGCTCCGGAACTTCCGGTTGCTGGACGCGCGGCCGCGTGGATCTCGAGACTCACGAACCGCGAGCGCGAAGCAGTGACGGTCACGGGCTCCTCGCGCAACGGAAGCCGAGGTGGTTGACCCGACTCGTCGCCTCCCCCACCTACTCGAGCAAACACCCTCGCCGCGCGTCCACGAGCCGCGCCCGCGCCTTCCAGAACAGGAGCGCCCGCGAGGTCACCGCCTTCGCGCCGGCGTCGATCTCGACGCTCGCGACGGCCGGGCTGGCGGCGGTCCAGGCTCGGCAGTACGCCTCGTCACGCTCGAGCACGAACAGGCACGAGCAGGTCTCCTTCGCGCGGTACGACACCGCGAGCTCCGGGTCGCCGTTGGCGTAGCGCCCCTTCACCCCCGGGACCGAGCCGAGCGCGGCGACGCCACCCGCCACCAGCAGCGCGACGAGCGCAGCGGCGCCGCCGGCGAGGGCTCCCGCACGCCGGCGCCTCACGGCAGCCTCCCTGCCGCGATCGCGAGCCGGACCAGGTGCGCCTGAACGAGCGCGTCCTCCTCCCGGTCGTCGCCGGCCCGGACGATCACCATCTCGAGCGAGGGGATCACCACCAGGAGCTGGCCCCAGTGGCCCTGCGCGTAGAAGGCGTCCTCCGGAACGTCCGGCCAGGGCGCGCCCACGCCCAGCTCCGGGACGGCGCGGTTCAGCCACCAGCCCCACCCCGTCACGTCGGGCGGCTTGCGGAACGGAGAGCCTCGCCGGAGCGGCGCGGAGACGGCGGTGGAGGAGGCGATCCAGCCTTCCGGCAGGATCCGCGCGCCGGCCCAGCAGCCGTCGCTCAGGTACAGCCAGCCGACGCGGGCGAGGTCGCGCGGGGTCGCGTAGAGGTGCGACGAGCCCACGTACGTGCCGGCTGGGTCGCGCTCGAAGGCGGCGCTCGTCATCCCGATCCGATCGAAGAGGAGCTTCCACGGCCAGTCATCGCCGAACCGCGGCGCCGACGCCGCGCCGAGGACCGCGGAGAGGATCGCGGCGTCGCCGGACGAGTAGGCCCACTGCGCACCCGGCGCGGCGCGCGCGTCGTGGCCGAGCGCGAAGGCGGCCATGTCCCGCCGGCCGACGCCGTAGAGCATCGCGAGCACGGAGGACGCCTGGTGGGCGCGGTGCTCGTAGGACTCCGTCCAGTCGAGGCCGGAGGCGTACTCGAGCAGGTGCTGGACCGTGATGCCGCAATGGCGGCGCGGAGCGTTCGAGACATGGACGCAGATCGAGTCGCCCGGCGCGACCGCTCCCTCGAGCGCCACCGCGCCGGCGAGCGCGCTCGTCACGCTCTTCGTGACCGACCACGCGAGGTGGCGCGTCCCCGGGCCGAACCCGCGACCGTAGCGCTCGTAGGTGACCTGGCCCCGGTGGACGATGACGAGCCCATCGGTGCGGATCCCGCGCCGGGCTGAGTCCGGCTCGGCGAGCGTGAAGGCGTAGCGCTCGAGCGCGGCGATCTCGGGGCCGCGCGCGCTGCGAACCTCTGCGACGACGTTCGGCCAATCGGAGGCCGGGAAGCCGCCGTGATCCGGGGCGCAAGCCCCAGGCTGCGCCCGAGGCGCAGCAGCGGCGGCGAGCGCGAGCGCGAGCGCCCCGAGGGTCATCACCGCGGAACGCTAGCACGGGCCGCCGGCGGGGGGTCGGCGGAGCGAGGGGGAGGACCTGGCGCGCGACCGCCCGGCCGCGCGCCGCCTTGGCGCGAGGCTCCCGGTTGCCCAGGTTAGCGTGCGCGAAAGAGGAGGCAGCCATGGTTGGCCCCGACCGAGAGTAATCGGGCTCGAAGCAGCGTACTGCCGCGACTGCGCGCGGCGCGAGCACCCGGAGTACTTGATCGGGCACGACGGGCACGATGGGCCCGCAGCAGTCGGCGAGGCGGCGCCCAAAGGCACGAAGCCCCCCCCGAGCGCAGGCCGAGGGCGTTGCTGTTTCGCGGTTCCCTGCGACGCGTGGGGAGCCTCGTCAGGGCTGGGGCGGCAAGGCGTAGACGCGGAGGACGAGGACCGCAGCGCGCTCCGCAGCCGTCCACGGGTCCGTGCCGTCCCCGATAAAGAGCCGGGCCAGTCGCTCAGCGTCTCGTAGATCGCCTCGAGCAGCATCTCGCCGGGGGCAGTCGGGGATCGGTTGTTCGGCAGCATGGTCCTCACCTCAGTGGTAATCGACGATCTGGACGTCGCGCGCGTCGCTTCGCTCGACTTCCGGCCGACACCGGCGTCGTCACCCGCCCGGCGAAGACCGCATGGACACCGGGCGGCGCCGGCCCTAGATCCGCGCCATGTGCCGCAACATCCGGGTGCTCTACCACATCGACCCGCCGACGACGGACGACGAGATCCGCGGCGCGGCGCTTCAGTACGTGCGCAAGGTCAGCGGCCTCCGACATCCGCCCGCCACTGACGTCGAGACGTTCGACCGCGCGATCGAGGAGGTCGCCGCGACGACACGGCGGCTCCTCGCCTCGCTCCGCGCGCCTCGCTCCGCGCGCGCACCGCGCTCCGGACGCGCGAGCAGGAGCGCGAGAAGGCGCGGGCTCGAGGCGCGCGGCGCGCTCGAGCCGCAGCGATATCGAGCCCCGACTGATTTTGCACTGTAAGTGACGGGCAGGTGCAGCACTGTCGCACTCCCTCGGCGTCCCGGTCGCCGAGCCGCGCGACGAAGTCGCAGGCCTCGTGGCGCTGCTTCATGCAGGCGCGGTCGAAGTCGTCCATGCCGGCGCCCGCCAGCCCTTGAACCAGTCGTCGTGGCAGGCGGTCTCGAGGCACCACACGCCGGGCGGTGGATGCTCGCGCCGGAAACATGGACGTGTACGCCTCGAAGCTCGCCTTCTCCCCGCTGGACCCGTGCGCGACGCTCGGCGGCGACGCGGACCACGACGGCGTCTGCCAGCAGGTCGACAACTGCCCGGGGATCGCGATCCCCGATCATCTCGACAGCGACGGCGACGGCGTCGGCGAGCCTGCGCGGCCCCCGTCCTGGCCTGCTTCCCGCAGACGCCCGCGCCGGTGATCGCCTACGCCGGCATGGAGCAGTACGTGGACGGGCTCGGGAACCCGTGCGAACGGTTCCGCCTCCCGGTGCAGAACTGGACCGCGTACGATCCCGCGCTGTTCGCCTCGACACCGGACTTCGGGTCCTGCGGCCTCAACGCGTCTCCGTCGCGAGCCTGGGTAGACGTCCGGGACGCCGCGACGAACAACCCCATCTATGGATTCTGCGCGCTGGACTCGCCGGCGTCGCTCACCGAGCTCTGGTTCGCGACCTGCAATGGCGCGAAGCAGGCGGGGAGCGTTTACGTCACCATCACAGACCGGGGTTGCAACACGACGTGGACCTCGGCGCCCGTCGCCGTGAACACCCCGCCCCGCGCCGAAGCCGGCCCCGACCAGTCGGTAGTCACCCTCGGCACGAGCGTGACGCTCGTGGGCAGCGCGATCGACGACGAGGGGGACGCCCTCAGCTACGCGTGGAGCTTCCTCGCCCACCCAGGCCCGTCCGCGCCGACCCTGTCGGGCGCGACCAGCGCAACGCCGAGCTTCGTCGCCGCCGAGCATGGAGACTACGTGCTGCAGCTCACCGTCGCGGAGGGGGTAGCCGGTGATCCCGGCTACTCCCCTCCCACACCACCGGACGTGCGGGTCCGCATCCGGCGGTTCGAGTCGTTGAGATCGCTCCTCACGCGCGCGGGAGTCTTCGCGCTCCTCACGCGCGCGCCGTAGGCGCGCTCCAGCCACACGGACCGCCGGGCGGGGGCCCGGCGGTCGCGTTTCCAGCCCTCGTCGTTCGGGCAACCCCGATGCACGATCGACACCGAGCGCGATGCGGCGCGGAGAGGCGAGCATGGAGGACGAAGTTCCGTCGAGTGAACCTCGACGCAAGAGCACGTCGGACGCGAGCTCACGCGCGACGGCTATCGCCTGCGCAGTATTGCGCGGCCCGCGATGATGATCACGGACCACGCCCCCATCAGAATGAGGGTCGTCTCCACGACCATGGCCACGAAGTAGGCCGGGCCGTTGATCTGCGCGTGGTTGCGCGACACCCAGATGCCGATCCCCAACGCCGGGAGATAGGCCATCCCGAGCGCACCGTTGAGCGCGGAACGCAACCACCCGGTGGAGAGCGACCACGTCCCCACGAACAGGACGGCGATCACGAGCGAGCAGAACGCTCTCACGGCCCATTTGCCGGACCTCTTCATCGTCGCTGCCGCCGAGGTCGCCGCGCCTCCCCATGCTCGCTTGCGCGCGAAATCGACCCTGCCGAACATCATGCCTGAACGGGAGCCCTCCGGCGAGATGCGGCTGATCCCCGCTTTCCTCCAAGCTCCTCCGCGTCGCGGTCCGAGTTCCGCGCACTCGCCCTCGCCTTGCCCGCGCGGCGAGTGGCTCGACACGTACCGGCGCGATCCGGACGGCCCGAAGGAGCTTCGCCGGCAGGCGGCGTGCCGCACGCGACGTCCGCAGGACTGAGCGCGCAGACATCTCTTGGTCGCGCCCACGCCTCCACGGAGCGCACGCGTCGGCAGGTCCTCCGTTCTCCAGCCGCACGGTCGGCGCGTGCCGCCGCCGAGGCCAAGCTTGGGGCGCGTCGGGGAGCAGGGATGCCTCTGCCCTTGGCGCTGAGGCTCCCGGTTGCTCAGGTTAAGCGTGCGCGGACGGGAGGAAGCCATGGTCCACATCGGAGACCTGAGCGAGAACATGAGGGTGCGCACCCGGGAAGGCGACGAGGTCGGGACGATCATCCGCCTCGAGCCGGGGGGCATCCTCGTGGAGAAGGGAGTCTTCTTCCTGAAGGACTACCTCATCCCCATCTCGCTCGTGAGCGAGGTGCGCGAAGGAGAAGTCTACCTCTCCCTCACGCGCGAGGAGCTTCACCGCGAGCGCGAGGCCGGCACGGCGGGCTGGAGGATCGCCGACCGCAGCATCCGTGACGAGAGCGCGGACTTCGCTCACGAGGGGGCGGAGCTTGGCGTCGGCGCGATCCGCACCCCTGACAACCTCAGGGAGGGGGACACGCCCGGGCCTGCTTCGCACGGGTAGAGCCATTCGGCAGGGTGTTCTCCGGCGCAGGGATGTCGTGCTACGGGACGGTCGCCGATGGATCTCCCCGACACGACCGGCCACCCCTTCCGCACCCTCGCGCCCGGCGACGCGGCGGCCGCGGTCGGGGCGACGGATCTCGTCCTCGAGAGCAGCGCCTTCGGCGGCGGCACCCACCCGACCACCGTCAGCTGCCTCGAGGTGCTCGCCGCGCTCGCGCCGCTGGGCGGGCTGCGCCTGCTCGATCTCGGCAGCGGCACCGGCATCCTCGCCATCGCCGCGCTGCGCCTCGGCGCGGCGGCCGCCGTGTGCGTGGACGTGAATCCGGACGCGGTCGCGAGCGCGCGCCGCAACGGCATCGCGAACCGCGTGGACGATCGGCTCGAGCACCGGTGCGGAACCGCCGACGATCTCGCCGGTGAGCGCTTCGACCTCGTCGTCGCGAACATCGGGGGCGAGCTCCTCGTGGACGAGGCGGAGAGGATCGTCGCTCTCGCCCGCCCCGGCGGACGGCTCCTGCTCTCCGGGCTGCTCCGCGGGTACGCCGGCGAGCTGGAGGCGACCTACGCCCGCCACGGCTGCGGCGTCCTCGCCCGCCGCTTCCCGGCCGAGTTCTGCACCCTGCTCCTGCGGCGCGGGTGAGCCCCGGCCAGCGCAGGAGGCCGCGCCATCCGTCGCACCCTTTCCATGTCTCGATGAACGTCGTGGTTCGGGCCCGCGTCTCGGGCGATGTGCGACCGCGTCGATCCGCGCGGGGTCTTTCGCAACGATCACGTGCGCCGCGCCGTCTTCGGCGTCACTTCCGCCGCGGGCGCCGTGCCCTGAGCCGGGGCCGGGCGCCCCGCCGAGACGATCTCATTCAGCTCGTCGAGCGGAGCGGGCTTCCCGAGGTGCGCCTCGAAGCCGGCCTCCCGGGCGCGCTCCCGATCCTCCGGCTGCGCGTATCCGCTCAGGGCGATGAGGCGCGTCGAGCGGAGCGCCGCGTCCTTGCGCAGCTCGCGTGCGACCTCGTACCCGTCCACGTCGGGCAGGCCGATGTCGCAGACGACGACCTCGGGCTTGAGCTCGCGAGCCCGCGTGATCCCCGAGAGGCCGTCGGTCGCGATGTGGACGCGATGGCCCTCCATGCGCAGCACCTCGGCGATGGTCTCGGCCGCGTCCACGTTGTCCTCGATGACGAGGATCTCGATCGAGCGCGTCGCGGCGCGGGCCGTGGAAGCAGGGACGGAGGGCCGAGCCTCACGGGCCGAGGGGAGCGTGATGACGAGCTCCGACCCGCGCCCGGTGCCCTCGCTCGAGGCGCGCACCGAGCCCCCGTGCAGCTCGACGATCCCCTTCACGATGGCGAGCCCGAGGCCGAGCCCGCCCTTGGTTCGCGCGAGGCCGCTGGCGGCCTGGACGAACGGCTCGAAGATGCGCGGCAGGAGATCGGCGGGGATGCCCATGCCGTCGTCGCGCACGCGAAGCTCGGCGTCGCCGTTCACGAGGCAGAGGCCGACCGTCACCGTCCCGCCCTCGCGAGAGAACTTGGCCGCGTTCTGGAGCAGGTTTCCGACGATCTGCGCGATGCGCGTGGCGTCCGCGTCGATCCACACCGGGCCGCACTGCTCGAGGCGCAGCTCGATCCCCCGCCCCTCGAACAGGCCGCGGTGGTCGTCGCAGGTCCGCGCCACGATCTCGCGAAGATCGATCCCCTCCCGCTCGAGCTCGATCTTCCCCCGAGAGATGCGCGTCACGTCGAGGAGGTCGTCCACCAGCCGCGTGAGGTGGGATGGACATCGTCGGCCTCCGCGGAGGGAGCGCGGCGGCGATGCGTCACCGCGCGCTGCTCCAGCCGCCGGGGCCGGAGCCTGCGACGGGTGTACCGAGCGTCGGGCGCGGTTGCTCGGAAACGAGGCGGGTCGCCGCGGGCGCGCGGCGCCTCACCGGGCCGAGGCGCGCGGCGAGGTGCGGGCCCTTCGGATGCTCACCGGGGACACGGGCCTTCGCCTCGCCGGTCGGCTCCGAGATGACGCGCCCGGTGGGAACGGGCGATTGGACCAGGCCGCCTCGCCGAAGCGCGGGATGCTGCGGCTCGGGCCAATCCGGCGGCCTCGGTAACCGTCCGATCACGTATACTCCTCCTTGCGCGGATCGCGTAGCGGGCTGTCGTCATGAAACCCGCTCCTGACAGTCGAATCACGCATCGCTGACGATCCACATCCAACGCAAACAGGAGTAAGGTCCGGGTGAAGGTCGCGATCTACGGAGCCGGCGCGGTCGGCGGCTTCATCGCCGCGCAGGTCGCGGCGGCGGGGCACGAGGTGAGCGCGATCGCGCGCGGCGCGACGCTCGAGGCGCTCCGCGCCCACGGCGTGCGGGTCGAGTCGGACGCGGGCGTCGCCGCCGCGCGCGTCTCAGCGACGGAAGACCCCGCCGCGCTCGGCCCTCAGGACCTCGTCGTCGTCGCGGTGAAGGCGCCCGCGCTCCGCGACGTCGCGCGCCGGATCGGACCGCTCATCAGGCCGGACACCATCGTGATGACCGCCATGAACGGCGTTCCCTGGTGGTTCTTCGACGGGTTCGGCGGGAATTACGCCGGAACGCGCCTCGCGTCCGTGGACCCTGACGGCTCCATCGCCGCGGCGATCGTCACGCGCCACGTCGTAGGCTGCGTCGTCCACGGCGCCTGGACCGCGCCTTCGCCGGGCGTCGTGCGCCACGTCACGGGCCGGCGGCTCATCATCGGCGAGCCGGACGGCAGGGACTCCCCTCGGCTCCGCCGGCTCGCGGAGACCCTGCGCGCCGCGGGGTTCGAGGTGGAGGCGTCGCCGAGGATCCAGGCGGACGTCTGGTACAAGCTTTGGGGCAACATGACGATGAACCCCGTGTCCGCCATCACGGGCGCGACCTGCGACCGTATCCTCGACGACCCGCTCGTGAACCGCTTCTGCCTGGGCGTCATGGCGGAGGCGGCGCGCATCGGCGCCCGGATCGGCTGCCCGATCTCCCAGAGCGGCGAGGACCGGAACGCGATCACGCGCAAGCTCGGCGCCTTCAAGACGTCCATGCTCCAGGACGTCGAGGCGGGGAAGCCGGTCGAGCTCGACGCGCTCGTCACGGTCGTCCGCGAGATCGGCCAGCTCGTCGGCGAGCCGACCCCCGCCGTCGACGCGCTGCTCGGCCTCGCGCGGCTGCACGCGCGCGTGCGGGGACTGTACCCGTAGCTGCGGGACGCTCTCAGGGCGGCGGAAGCACCGCGGGCCGCGGCTCCAGCCCGCGCAGGCCCCGCGCTCACTTCCACGCGCGCAGCTGCTCGTCGAGCCGCTGCAGCATCGCGCGGATGCCGCGCTCGGTGGACTCGACGAGGGCCGGCTGGATCGTGGCGGGCGACACCTTCTTCGATGGGGAGGCGATGGTGTGCTCGGACAGCACCGTCGCGAAGTCGGTCCAGATGACCATCACCGTCACCCGTCCGGCGAGCTGCCCGCCGCCCACGCTCGTGTACGTGTGGTGGAGGTTCACAATGACCGCGGCGCCGGCGCCGGTGGCGCGCGCGAGCCGCGCCGCCACCGCCTCGTCGAAGATGAGCTTGTACCCGCGCGCCGGGACGAACTTCGCGCCGCCGAAGAACTCTCCGTTGTGGGCCGGCGCGGATGCGTACGCCGCGGTCGAGAGCACCTCCTCCTCGGGCAGGAGGCGGAAGCGGTGGCTCCGCGAGAGCGCGCGCACGGCGGCCGCCTTCGTCTCCGGGAAGATCCCCGCGGCCGGTCCGGCGTCGAACCCGGTGCTGCTCATGTCCATCCCGCCCCCGGGGGCGCGCACCATCGTCGGCTCCGTGTAGGAGACGCGCTCGGCGGTGTTGACGTTCACGATCGCGAACGACGGCGCGCGCCGGAACGCCTCCGGCGACACGCTGCGCCCAAACGAGCACGCGCTCTGGGCGAGCGCGAAGACGGCGACGAGCGCGATCAGCGGCCTCATGCTGCTCCCCTCCCGCGAACGACGACGTCTGCTTTCGGTTCGCGCGAGCCCCCGCTCGCGACCCCACATCTTGTCACGCCGAGCGGAACGGAGAAACAGCGACCCTAGCGGCGCCGCGCCCGGAGCGCGGCGACCCCGCTCGAGGCGGCGCAGGCGACGAGGACGACGACGAGGCTTGCCAGCCACATCGCGTGCAGGACGACCACGCCGCCCTGGTGCATCAGGATGGCCGCCGAGAGCAACGTCCACGGCAGGAACACGACCAGCGCTGCGACGGAGCGGCCCCACGAGCGGCGGTACGACCACGGCCGCAGGATCAGCATGACGACCCCGAACTCGATGAGCGTCACGGGGAGCACCTGGAGGAGCGCGCCCTCGTGATTGTGGCCGTACGCGGCCGTTCCTTGCCGGGCCGCGACGAATGGATCTCGGAGCGCGTCGCCCACCATCGCCCACGCGGTGAGGACCCAGAGCGCCGGCAATCCGGCAACCCGGAGCCCCGTCCGGATCCTGTCGCGGCGGCTCACGGCGAGCACCATCCCACATCACGGCGCCGGAGGGGTCCCTGGTCCGCCTCGACGCGCCGACCCTCGCGCCTCGAGCACGAGCCGCGTGCGCAGGTCGTGCAGCCCCCGCTCGAGGCCGACCGGGAAGCGGTGCGGATTCAGGAACCTCTTCACGCCCGCGTGGAAGCCCGCGAGCTGGGCCTTCGCATGCGCCCGCGCCTCGGCGAGCGGCGGCGGCGCGTAGACCTTTCGCCCGCCGCGGAACACCGGTACGAGGAGATCCTCGAAGGCCGCCTCTGCCGGGATCTCCCGGCGGCGCGTCGCGTCCGCCGGATCCACGATCACGCATGGCGAGGGCACCCCGAGCGCCTCCTCCCAGATCGCGTCGCAGAGGAGCTCCCCGCGATGAGTGAAGCGGCGGACCTGGAGCACGCCGGGGATGGTGGTCTTCTCGATCTGGTCGGACACCTTCACGCGCGGCTCCCACGGCGCCGCGCGCGATGGCCGCACCGCGCCAAGCTTGTAGACGCCGCCGAGCGCGGCGTCGGGGTGGCCGGTGACGAGCCGCGTCCCGACCCCCCACACCGCGATGGCCGCGCCCTGCTCCTTCAGGCTGTCGATCACGTGCTCGTCGAGCTCGTTCGATCCCAGGATCGCGGCCTTCGGGAAGCCCGCGCCGTCGAGCATGCGCCGCGCCTGCTGCGAGAGCCAGGCGAGGTCGCCCGAGTCGAGCCGGATCCCGACCAGCTCCTTCCCCTGCGCGCGGAGCCATCGACCCGCGTCGATCGCGTGCGCGACGCCCTCGAGCGTCGCGTAGGTGTCGACGAGGAAGACGCAGTTTCCGGGGAGCGCCCGCGCGTACGCGACGAACGCCTCGCGCTCCGTCTCGTGGAGCATCACCCAGCTGTGCGCGTGCGTGCCGCGCACCGGGATCCCATACAAGCGCGCGGCGAGGGTGTTGGAGGTCCCCTCGCAGCCGCCCACGTACGCGGCGCGGCTCGCGGCGAGCCCGCCGTCGATCCCCTGGGCGCGCCGCATCCCGAACTCGACCACCGGCTCCCCGCGGGCGGCGAGGCAGACGCGGGCGGCCTTCGTCGCGACGAGCGTCTGGAAGTTCAGGACCGCGAGGAGCGCCGATTCGAGCAGCATGCAGGGGACGACCGGCCCGGAGACCCGCACGAGCGGCTCGTGCGGAAACACGACCGTGCCTTCGGGCACCGCGTCCACGTCCACCTCGAGCGCGAGCCCGCCGAGCGCGGCGAGAAAGCCCGCCTCGAAGAGCGGCGCGCCGTCCGCCCCGCGCTGGGCGGCGAGGAACGCGAGGTCCTCCTCACCGTAGCGCCAGTGCTCGACGAGGTCCATCGCGTGCTCGAGCCCGGCGGCGACGGTGAAGCCGCCGCCGAAGGGGTTTCTCCGGAACGAGAGGACGAACGACGCCTCTCGCCCTCCGGCGCCCTCCTTCCAGGCGGCGCAGGCCATCGTCAGCTCGTAGAAGTCGGTGAGGAGCCCGAGCGGTGGGCGGTAGATCTGCGATGGGACCGGCATGCGGACCGCTGCCCTCCGCGGATCGTCTACCTTGGCGCCCCTCCCGACGCTTGCACCGGGGGGACCGGCCGGTAAACCGGACGGTAAGTAGGTTTCGTTCGGGAGGATGCGATGGCGGACCCGCTCGGCGCAACGAGGACGTTCGACATCTCCCCCGGCCGGTCGGGGCGGCTCGTCTCGCTGCCCGCCCTCGAGGAGCAGGGCTTCGGCCCGGTGTCGCGCCTCCCCGTCTCGCTCCGCATCGTCCTCGAGTCGCTCGCCCGCAACGTGGACGGGCAGCGCGTCACGGAGGACGACGTGCGCGCGCTCGCTCGCTGGCAGCCGCGGGCGGAGCGCCTCCGCGAGATCCCCTTCGTCGTCGCCCGGGTCCTCCTCCAGGACTTCACCGGCGTGCCGCTGCTCGTCGACCTCGCCGCGATGCGCTCGGCGGTCGCACGGCTCGGAAAGGATCCCCTCGTCGTCGAGCCGCTCGTCCCCGTGGACCTCGTCGTGGATCACTCGGTGCAGGTGGACGCGTTCGCCTCGCCCGACTCGCTCCGCGTCAACATGGAGCTCGAGTTCGACCGGAACCGCGAGCGCTACGAGTTCCTGAAGTGGGGCACGCAGGCGTTCGACCGGCTGCGGATCGTCCCGCCGGGCATGGGGATCTGCCACCAGGTGAACCTCGAGTACCTCGCCCGCGGCGTCGTCGAGAAGGACGGCGCGTGGTTCCCCGACACGCTCGTCGGCACGGATTCGCATACGCCCATGGTGAATGGCCTCGGGCTCCTCGCGTGGGGCGTCGGGGGCATCGAGGCGGAGGCCGCGATGCTCGGGCAGCCCACCTACTTCCTCACCCCGGACGTGGTCGGCGTGCACATGACCGGCGCGCTGCGCGAGGGGGTCACCGGGACCGACCTCGTGCTGCGCGTCACCGAGCTCCTCCGCAAGCAGAAGGTGGTCGGGAAGTTCGTCGAGTTCTTCGGGGAGGGCGCGGCGACGCTCCCCGTCCCCGAGCGCGCGACGATCTCCAACATGGCGCCCGAGTACGGCGCCACCATCGGCTTCTTCCCGCCGGACGAGCAGTCGGTCCGCTACCTCGAGACGACCGGGCGCCCGAAGGAGCTCGTCGCGGCGTTCGGCGCCTACTACCGGGCGCAGGGGCTCCTCCGGATCCCGCGGCGAGGCGAGGTGGACTACAGCGAGCTGGTAGAGCTCGACCTCGCGTCGGTGCGGACGGCGGTCGCGGGCCCGAAGCGGCCGCAGGACCGGATCGACCTCGCCGCGCTGAAGGCGTCGTTCCGCGAGACGTTCGCGCGCAAGGACGCCTCCGGCTACGGGAAGCCCGCGGAGGAGCTCCCGCAGCGCTGGCGCTTCACCTCGAACGGCGCGCCGTCGCCGGGCGGAGGCCTGCAGGACTCCGACTGGGTGCCGGACGGCGCCCGCAATAACACGAGCACGCTCACCGAGTACGAGATGGTGAACAACCGGCCGGCGCCGGACCTGCGCCACACCACGCGCCTGCCCGCGCCGGACGAGGCGATGGAGGTGGGGCACGGCGACGTCGTCATCGCCGCGATCACCTCCTGCACGAACACCTCGAACCCGAGCGTGATGCTCGCGGCCGGGCTCCTCGCGCGGAAGGCGGTCGCGCGCGGGCTGCGCGTTCGTCCCACGGTGAAGACGTCGCTCGCGCCCGGCTCGCGCGTCGTGTCGCGCTACCTCGAACGGACCGGGCTCCAGCGCGACCTCGACGCGCTCGGGTTCCGGACGGTGGGCTACGGCTGCACGACCTGCATCGGCAACTCCGGGCCGCTCGACGATCGCCTCGAGAAGCTCCTCGGCGACCACGACGTCGTCGCGGCCTCGGTCCTCTCGGGCAACCGGAACTTCGAGGCGCGCATCCACCAGAGCGTGAAGGCCAACTTCCTCATGAGCCCGCCGCTCGTCGTCGCCTTCGCGATCGCCGGCCGCGTCGACGTGGACCTCGACAACGAGCCGCTCGGGACGGGGAACGACGGCCGGCCGGTGTTCCTGCGCGAGGTCTGGCCGACCTTCGCGGAGGTCGACGCGCTCCGCGGCGCCGCGACCGATCCCAGCACCTACCGCGCAAACTACGGCGGCGGGTTCACCGAGAACGCCCGGTGGAACTCCCTGCCGGTGCGCGGCGGCAAGCTCTACGAGTGGGACCCCGCCTCGACGTACATCCAGGAGCCGCCCTACTTCACGCCGTTCTCGACCGGGCCCGGCACACCGGGCGAGGTGACCGGCGCGCGCGCCCTCGCGATCTTCGGCGACTCGGTCACGACGGACCACATCAGCCCGGCGGGCTCCATCAAGCCGAGCTCGCCGGCGGGGCAGTACCTCGTCGCGCTGGGGGTCCCCGTGGCGGGCTTCAACTCCTACGGCGCGCGGCGCGGAAACCACCACGTCATGGTGCGCGGCACGTTCGCGAACGTCCGCATCAAGAACCTCATGGTGCCGGGGGTGGAGGGGGGCGTCACCGTGCACCAGCCCACCTCGCGCCGGATGTCCATCCACGACGCCGCGATGGAGTACGCGCGCGACGGCATCCCGCTGTGCATCGTCGCGGGGAGCGAGTACGGGACGGGATCCTCGCGCGACTGGGCGGCGAAGGGATCCGCCCTCCTCGGCGTGCGCTTCGTCGTGGCCCGCTCGTACGAGCGGATCCACCGCTCGAACCTCGTCGGGATGGGGATCCTGCCCTGCCAGCTCCCGGAGGGCGTCTCCGCGCAGACGCTCGCGCTCGACGGGACCGAGAGCTACGACCTGCTCGGCGTCGCGGGGAAGCTCGCGCCGCGGCAGCAGGCACGCTTCGTCGTGCACCGCCGCGACCGCCGGACCGAGGAGATCGCGGTGACGGTGCGGATCGACACGCCCATCGAGGCCGAGTACCACCGGCACGGCGGGATCATGCCGTACGTGCTGCGACAGCTGCTGGCGCGAGGCTGACCCGAGTCGTGAACGTGCCCGTGAACGCGACCGCGACCGCGACCGCGACCCCGACCCCCGACCCTTGCCCAGCGGCGCGCGACGTCGTACGAAGCGTGCACCATGACCCTGCACGTCGCCCTCGCCGTCTCGGCGCTCGCCGCGTCGGCAATGCTCTTCTTCTCCGGCGTGGTCCGCCCGCTGGCCGCCGTCGCGCTCCTCGCGAGCGGGCTCGAGGTGGCGATGGCGTTCGGGCTCCTGCGGCTGCACGTCGCGGGAGTTCCGCTCGGCCTCGTCCTCGGGCTCTGCCTCGCGGTCCCCGGCCTCGTCGCGTGGCTGCGCGCAGCGTCGAAGCCCGCCGTCTCCGCCGCGGCTCTCGTCGCGTTCACGGGCGTGCTCCAGACGCTCGTCTCGTTGAACGCGCGGCTGTAGCGCGCTGCGACACGCCGTCGCGACGTCTCGGGCCGGTCCGACCGCTCGGCCGCGCGCCCCCTTCCCCACACGGGCGGCCGCCGTCCATCGACGCGCTCACGCGCCGCTTCGGCGGCGACTACCGCATCGCGCCCTACCTGTCGGCGCGCGCCGCGCTGGATGCGCTCGGGGATATGAAGAACGTCGCTCGTCGATCCCACGAACGCCGAGATCATGGACGCGCTCGGGGCGAAGGGGCCCGACGACCTCTCGTGCGACCTCGCGATCGCCGGCGCGGGGCCCGCCGGCCTCGCCGCCGCGGTGTGCGCCGCCTCCGAAGGGCTCGACACGATCGTGGTCGAGCGCGAGGTCATCGGCGGCCAGGCCGGCGCGAGCGCGCTCATCCGGAACTATCTCCCGCGCGGGATCTCGGCGCGTGCACAAATTCGCAACGCGGATCTCACTCCGCGGGTAGGAACTCCAAACGGTGATTCGCGACCGATAATCCGCATCCTGTGAACAGCCCCCCGCTCGCCCCCCCCACGCGGAGTCGAAGCGTGCCAGAGGCCGCCCGACCCGACAAGGTCGTTCGGGACGTTGCGAGGCAGGCCGAGGACGCGGCCGTCCACCGCCGCGAGGGCGCGCTGACTCACTCGGGATAGATGGGGTCCGCGCCGCCGTAGCTTGGGCCGAGATCGACCTGCTCCGGCGGCGGCGCAGCTCGGGCTACCGGCGGCCCGGTCGAGTCGAGGCCGAGGTGGTCGAGGATCCGCTTCGCGACCGTCGCCTGGACGATGAAGGCGATGAGCCGCAGCCCGGCCGTTGCAGTCCGGACAGGCGAACACGTCGATCGCGAAGACCTTCTGGAGCAGATCGGCCCAGGGAACGCGGTACTTGCGTGCGATCTTCGCCGGCTTCGCCCGCAGCGGCTTCTCCGTCATCCTCGCCGGAGTCTCCGGCGCCGCCGGGACGGGGTCCGGCGCGGCCGGCACGACCCTTCTCCTCACCTTGGAGTTCGGCGCGAACACGCCGTCGGTACCAGCGTCGCGAGCCGGGCCAGGAGCTCGTCGGCCCTGAGGAGGAGGAACAGCGATCCGCCGCGCGGACGCTTCATCCTGTAGACGAGCCGGCCCTCCTCGCCCTGCGAGAGCCGCTGCAGCGAGAGCGGCGGTCGCAGGAGGTAGCGGCAGAGCCTCTCGCGCCCGTCACGATCGTTGCCGTGGATCCGGACGCCGGCGTGCAGCGAGAAGCCATCGAGAAAGGCGCCGTGGCGGCTGTGGCGAAACTCGTCGGGGAACCGCAGCCGCCGGTCCACCTCGGCGGCCTGGAGGGCGGCCAGGGCGTCAGCCTCGGAGTTCCACCTCCTCGTCGAAGCCGACCAGGACCTTGGCGGTCCGGCGGACCACGCGCTCCAGGATGCCGGCCACGTCCTCGTCGCTCGGCGGCGGAGTCGCGACGAAGCTGGGCGGAGCGTCGCCGTCGAGGATGAAGACTCCGTCTGGCACGAGGGTGTGGAAGTGGACGTTCAGATTCAACGCTCCCCCGAACCTCTGCACCGCGGTGACGCCCCCGGTCCGTGGATCGGCCGCCCCCAGCCGCCGCGCGGACCTTCGCTGCCAGGCGAAGACGGCGCGGGTGAAGACGTCGAGCAGACGCGAGGCGAGGGCCGGGTGGCGGGCGGCGAGAAAGCGAACGCGCCGGGGGAAGGAGAGGACCCACTGCCGCACCGGCACCTGGGGCAGGACGTTCCGGACGAGGTGTTCCGCCCCGTCCTCCATCCGGCGGGCGGCGCAGGAGGGGCAGACCGCGGCCTTGCACGAGAAGGCCACCAGCCGCTCGAAACCGCAGTCGGGACAGCGAACTCGCGCGAAGCCGTGTGCCAGAATTCCACAGGCGAGGTAGGCGCGCAGGTCGCGTTCCACGAAGGCGGGCAGGCCGCGGCCGTGGGCGCTCCGGTCGCGAGGAACGTCTCGAGCCGCTCGCGGACCACCTGGTGGAGGAGCGTCTTCTCGGGCTCCCGCCGCCGGTATCCGCCGAGGGGCGCGCACGCCGCGCCGGCGTGGCGCTCCCAGGTCTCGGGGGCGTCGCGAGGGGCGGGCACGGCCGCCCGCGTCGCAAGGGCCGGGCCTCAGCGGGACGACCATCACGTGCCCGCGCGCGGCCGGGTGCCGGTCGAGGAACGCGACGGCCCCACGGCTCTCGAAGACCACCTCGGCCTTCGCGGCGCCGGAGGCGATCCCGCAGAAGTCAGCAACGCTCCCGCGTCGATCGTCTGCTCGCACCAGCTGCAGCGGCCGAGCTGGCCGCGGCCGGTAAGCCACGCCAGGAGATCCTTCGAGAGGAATGGGGTCATGCTTGTCCTTCCGTCGGGGTTCGCAGAGTGGCGCCGATTCTCGACCGGTGCTAGCTTACGGAGTGCGCGAGCAAGTTCCTTATTTTGTTACCATAATGCGGATTATCGGACGGCCGGGCACTTTCGCGGGGGTAGCGTGATCTCAGCAGTACACCCGCGCTCCTGAGTTCCCATCGGAATCGCTCGTCTACTGTGTCCGCGTGAACCGAACGAAGTCATCGTGAGCCCCGGTCAGCGGTCCGACTTCCGCGAGAACCCCCGCAGCTCCTCGGAAGCCGACGACGGCTCGACGTCCGCGAGGAGCGCGCCTGCGAGCCGGCGCAGCATCTGCATCCGCGCGCGGTACACGGTGAAGAGAGGGATGAAGAGCTTCTCCCGCCGCCACTCCTTCAGGACCTCGAGGACGATCCTGAACGCGCGCTCCTCGTCGCGGTAGCGCGCGAGGGCCTGCTGGGCGCGCGATGCAGGCAAGCGAACGAGCTTCGCCACTGTACGGGTTCCCTCCCTCCGTCTGCCGAGAAGGTGGACCTCGCGCGCGCGACACGAATCACCCCGAGGGGTCGGCGGGCTTCCCGGGACCACGGGGCGGTATCATGGCCGCGTGACCCTCGAGGCATGCCCCGCGGTCCCGGTGCCGCGCGCGATCGCGGGCGGGCGGGCGGCGCGCGATCCGGCTTGCGCCGGGTGCTCGCAGCTGAGCCTCTTCCGCGCCCTTCGTCGCGCGGGCCTCGCGATCCAGGGCGCGTCCGGATGTGACGACCCGGCGACGCCGCCGTTTGCCGCGGCGCAAGGGGCGTGGGCGGCCGTCGCGGGGGCGCGGGCGGTCCTCCTCGCGGGTCCGCGGCGCATCCTGTCGGAGACCGCCGCCGCCGGCGCGCGGCTCCTCGTGCTGGTCGATCGCGACGGCACCGAGGCGAGGGCCGCGGCGCAGGCGCTCGGGGCATGCGCACCCCGCCACCCTGCGCGTACGGAGGCGGCCGCGCAGGCCGCGCCAGCAGGCTCCGCGCTCGTCGCGCTGTCCCCCTGCGCCCGGCGCGTCCGGCACGGCCCGCCCCTCGCGGTCGCGCCGGCGCGGTGCAACCGCTGCGGCGCGTGCCTCTCGTTCGGATGCCCCGCGATCGCCGATCCCGGCGGAGAGGCGATGTCGGTCGACGCCGCGGTGTGCAGCGGCTGCGGCCTGTGCGCGCCGCTCTGCCGCGCTCGCGCGCTCGCGTCCATTACGCCTCACCGCCTCGCCATGGCGTCCGGATGAGCCGCCCGACGAGGTCGATTCCGCCGGCGCAGCGCAGAGCGCACCCGCCTGGGCATGGGGCGCGCCCCTCGAGCGTGGAGCTGGCGCTCGAGTTGCTCCTGATCGCGGGCGCAACTGTGCTGGTCTACTCGAACACGTTCGACGCCTCGTTTCACTTCGACGACGTCCAGAACATCGTTCAGAACGAGCGCGTGCACGACCTGGGCAAGTTGTGGCCGCCGTCCGGCGCGCGCTGGCTCGGCGAGCTCTCGTTCGCGCTCAATTACCGCTTCGGCGGGCTGCACGTGATCGGCTACCACGCGGTCAATCTGCTGATCCACATCTGCAACGGCCTGCTCGTCTTCGCGCTCGCGAAGAGCACGCTCCGGACGCCCTCGCTGCGCGACGCGTCGCTCTCTCCGCTCGTGCGCCGGTACGTGCCCCTCGCCTCGGGCCTGCTGTTCGCGCTTCACCCCGTTCAGACCCAGGCCGTCACCTACGTCGTCCAGCGCTTCGCGTCGCTCGCGACGTTCTTCTATCTCCTGTCCGTCGTCCTGTACGTGCGATCGAGGCTTTCGCTCGAGACCGAGCGCGCACCGAAGGGGATCGCCGCCTGCGCGTACGCACTCTCGATCGTGGCCGCGGCCGCCGCGATGAAGACCAAGGAGATCAGCTTCACGCTGCCGATCACGGTGGCGGGATACGAGCTGCTGCTGTTCGGCACGCGACGCCGTCTCCGGCTCGTCCTGCCGTTCGCGGCGACCGCCCTCCTCGTCGCCCCGAGCCTCGCGCCCGCACGCCCGGACGCGCTCGGCGTCACCGGTCACTTCGCTGCGGAGACGGCGGAGATCTCGAGGTGGACGTACCTCCTGACGCAGTCGCGCGTGCTCGTCACGTACGTGCGATTGCTGTTCTTCCCCGTCGGGCAGAACCTCGACTACGACTTTCGCCTCTCCTCGTCCGTGACGGACCCGGACGTACTTCTCGCCGCCTCGAGCCTCCTCGTGATGGCCGGATTCGCGGTCGTCGTGCTGATCCGGGCGCGCAGGTCGAATCGCGCCGACGGCGTCCTCGCCTTCTTCGGGATCGCCTGGTTCTTCTTGACGTCGTCCGTCGAGTCGTCGGTCATCCCGATCCGCGACGTCATCTACGAGCACCGCATGTATCTCCCGAGCGCCGGCGCCGCCGTCGCATTGGGAACGGGTCTTCTCGCCGGCGTCGACGCCCTCCGCTTCCGGTCCCCGGTCGGTCTGCGAGTCTCCGTCGCGCTCCTGATCGCGACTGGGCCGCTCGGCATCGCCACCTACGCGCGCAACTTCGTCTGGAGAGACGAGGCCTCGCTGTGGAGCGACGTCGCCGCGAAGAGCCCGAACAAGGCGCGCGTGCGCTACAACCTCGGACACGTCTTTCAGGATCTCGAGCGGCTCGACGACGCGGTGCGCGAGTACCGGCAGGCGATTCGACTCGACCCCGGATTCCCGGATCCGCACACAAACCTGTGCAATCTCCTTCAGGACATCCGCCGGTGGGACGAGGCCGTCGGCGAGTGCCTGGCCGCGATCCGGCTCGCACCGCAACTACCGAACCCGCACTACAACCTCGGCAATGTCCATCGCGCCACGGGCCGGCTCGAAGACGCGGCGAGCGAGTATCGCGAGGCGATCCGCCTCGACCCTTCGATGGCAGTCGCTCACAACAACCTGGGTGGAGTGTACGAGCTTACGCGCGACTTCGATCGAGCGCTACTGGAATACCGTGAAGCGGCCCGTCTCGCGCCCGATTCCGCGGACGCCCACTACAATCTCGCCTACGCCTACCAGGTGCACGGTGATCTGGATGGTGCGGAGAGGGAATACCGCGAGACCCTGCGACTCGATCCGATGCGCGCGAACGCGCACGCCGATCTCGGAAACGTCTACCGGCTGAAGGGACGACTCGACGACGCGGCTCGCGAGCACCACGACGCCTCCCGGCTGCGATGGTGACACGTAGCGTCACCGGACCAGGTCCGTCCGTCGGGGCGATCGCGGCCAGAGGCCGCGCGGCAGGGACGCCGAGCGACGTCCCGCCGCGTCGAGGCCCGTCGCGTCTTAGTGATTCGGAACGGGATTGAACGAACCATCCCACGAGTTGACGATCTTGTAGTTCGTCCCCCCGGCGAGGTCGAGCGTGCCGCCCAGTCGCGATCCTGCGGAGTAGAATGATTGCGTGCCATCCGCGAATTGGATGGCGATCGGCGTATCGATCCGCGATCCTTCGACCGTCGCCGAGGCGTTTCCGGCGAGGCTGATCCCGGTCGTGGGCGTCGAGGGCGGCGGCGCGGGCAGGGTCGAGCCGATGAGATTCGCAGTGGCCGGTCCACTCGTTCCGTTGATCGCCATCGCGACGAACCCGGGTCCTTCGGTGCTCTTGATGATCGTGTTCCGCAGCGTGATGCTCGCATCGGTGACGCTCACCCCGGTCGGAGTGAATGGGTAGTGCAGCTCCGAGACGATCGTCGCGTTCTCGACGACGGGGCTCGCGCCGGCGGTGACCTCGAACGTGGTGAACGCCGACGACCCGACGCCGGCAAAGATGGTCACGTTCCGAAAAGTCGGACTGGTCCCGGCGCACCGGACGAACGCCAGGTAGAAATTCGCGGACATCAGCGTCATGTCCTCGATCGTCGCGTTGTTCGCGCCAAGGACGTTGCCGATGACGGAGAGCGTGACGGCCTCTCGCGCGAGACCCCGGATCGAGACGTACGGCTTCATGTAGATCGTACCGGTCTGGTAGTAGCCCGGCATCACCCAGACCACGTACTGAGCGCCGCCCGACGTGTCCGGGATCGAGGCGATCGCCTGACCGAGGTCCGCGAAGGTGTGGACGTAGTCCGGGGTCGTCCCTTGCTGGACGATCCGGACGTTCGACGGTACGGGCCACGTGTACGGCGTGCTCTGCGCGGCCGAGGCCGGCGCGGCGTTCAACGCGAGCACCGCAACGCAGCAGACGAGGATGGCGCTTCGGTGGAGATGGGCCGCCCGGTTCGCGGACGGTGAATACCACGGCGACACAACGGCGTTTCGAGGAGCCCGCATTGTGATCCCCTCCTGAGATGACGAGCCGATAACCCACACTTACAGTTTACCTGACGTTCCGCGATATCACACGGGAGATCGGTCCACAACGCAGAAATGGGAATCTCTTCCTCGCGAGTCACGGCGAGGAGGGCCGTGCTCGCGCGCGGACGCGCTGATCGCACCTCGTCGTGTGCGAAGTGCTTCCCGACCGCCCGCGCGATCCGCGCGCCTGGCTCAGGAAGGCGCGCCGAACCGAGACAGCGCGGCCTCGACGAACCGCAAGCGCACGTCACTCGCGCACGGCGCCGTCCGTGGGACCCTTCGCCTTGTACGCCTCGCCGAGGGGGGTGCGAGTCTGCGCCAGGCCCGGATCGAGCCGGAGGGCGCCTCGATGCTCGCGTGCGGCGTCGTCGAACTCGCCCTTGGAACGATACGCGTTCGCCAGATCATCGTGGAGCTTCGCGTTGCGAGGGTCGAGCCGGATCGCCTCTTGGAGCTCGCGCACGGCATCGTCGAGCTGTCCCTTCGCCACATACGCGTTCCCGAGCTGAGCGTGGGCTTCCGTGAGCGCCGGCTTGAGTCGAATCGCCTCCCGGAGCTCGCGGACCGCATCCTCGATCCGCCTTTTTCCCGCGTACGCGGTCCCGAGATTGACGCGGGCTTCCGGTAGCGCCGGATCGAGTCGGATCGCCTCCTGGCATTCGCGCATCGCGGCGTCGAACTGCCCCGTCGCGTTCCACACGTCGGCCAGGTTGCTGTGGGCCTCCGCCTGACGAGGCTGGAGCCTGATCGCCTCGCGGTATTCGCGCACCGCTTCTTCGATCCGACCCTTCGCCTGATACACGACCCCAAGGTTGTTGCGGGCATACGAGTCTCTCGGGTCGAGGCGGATTGCCTCGAGGCTCTCGCGCAGTGCATCGTCGAGCTTGCCGTTTGCCGTGTACACGAGGCTGAGGATCGTGCGAGGGCGCGCCTTCCTCGGGCTCTTGGAGACGACGTTGTTCCAGAGTGTGATCTCGTCCTTCCAGACGAGGTTCCGCGCGTACGTGGCGATCCCCAGGGGCCCGGCGGTAAGGAGCAGCGCCATTGTCAGCTGGAGCTCCGGCGCGAGCCGCAGGCGCAACCGCTCGACGATGGAGAGGAGGCCCGTCGAGAGGGCGATCGCGGCTCCGACGGTCGGGAGGTACATCCGGTGCTCGAAGCGGGTAGGAACTACGTCGATCGCGAAGACCTTCTGGAGCAGATCGGCCCAGGGGAACGCGGTACTTTGCGTGCGATCTTCGCCGGCTTCGCCCGCAGCGGCTTCTCCGTCATCCTCGCCGGAGTCTCCGGCGCCGCCGGGACGGGGTCCGGCGCGGCCGGCACGACCCTTCTCCTCACCTTGGAGTTCGGCGCGAACACGCCGTAGCGTCGCGAGCCGGGCCAGGAGCTCGTCGGGCCTGAGGAGGAGGAACAGCGATCCCCCGCGCGGACGCTTCATCCTGTAGACGAGCCGGTCTAGGAACGCGGCGGCCCCACGGCTCTCGAAGACCACCTCGGCCTTCGCGGCGCCGGAGGCGATCCCGCAGAAGATGCAGTCGCTCATCCCTCTCCTCCTCCGCCGATCATATGCTGACGGCGTGCTCCCGGCCGCGACCGCCCGCGCGATCCTCGCCGCGTTCCGTGCGCTCGGCCTCGACGCCGACGCCATCCGCGCCTCGGCCGGGATCGATCCCGAGGCGATCGAGCCTCTCGACGGTGCGCTGCCGGACGACGCCTTCGGGCGCCTCTGGGAGCAGGCCTTCTGCCGTTCACCCCGCGAGGAGCTGCCGGCCGAGGTCGGCCTCGCCGTCCCGTTCGGCGCGTTCGGCGCACTCGACTACCTCGCAGCGAGCGCCGCCACCGTCGAGGCGGCGTTCGGGGATCTGGCGAGCCACTTCCGCCAGGCCGCCGCCGGATTCCGGCTCGAGGTCGCACGCACCCCAGACGGCGGCGAGGTCCGGCTCGTGCCCTGCGGTCCGACCGCGCCCGGAGACCGCGCCCGCGAGGTGAGCGACGAGTTCACGCTCGCCGTCTTCGTGGGGCGTTTCCGGACGCGCGGCGTCGTCCCGCCGTTCCGCGCGGCCGCGGTGCGGCTCACCCGCCCGCCGCCGGCGCGCCCGACGCGCCACGAGGCGCTGTTCGGCGCGCCGGTCATGTTCGGCTGCGCCGTCGCGGCCATCGATCTGCACAGGCCGGTGTGGGCGGCGAGGCTCCCAGGCGCCGATCCCGGCCTGCAGGCCACGCTCCGCCAGCTCGCGGACCGGATCGGGCTCGGGGCGGCGGCGAGCGATCTCGAGGCGTCGATCCGGGCGCGGCTCCGGTCGCTCCTGCCCGCGGGCGTGGCGGATGCGGTCGCGGTGGGGCGCTCGCTCGGGATGTCGGAGCGCACGCTCCATCGCCGGCTGCAGGCACAGGGGCGGAGCTTCCGCGGCGTGCTCGAGGCGTTCCGCGAGGCCGAGGCGGAGCGCCTCCTCTCGGCCGGCGCGCTGACGCTCCCGGAGGTGGCCCTGAAGCTCGGCTTCTCCGACCAGACCGCCTGGAACCGAGCCTTCAGGCGCTGGAAGGGGATGGCGCCGCGGGCGTGGCTCGCGTCGCGCGCGCCTCGAGCTGCGCCGACTCCCGCCGCACCCGCCCGAACAGCCCCGGCCCGACGATCGCCGCGGCGGCCATCAGGCCGCTCATCGCCGCGCCGGTGACCCCGAGCGACAGCGCGTCCGCGCCGGTGAGGAAGAGCCCGTCCACGGGGGTCCGAGGCTGAAGGAAATCCATGTCGAACCGCGCGGGCGTCCAAGGGATTCCGTAGATCTCGCCGCCGGCGTGGCCGGTGAACTTCTCGGTCGTGAGCGGGGTGGACAGCTCGCGGTAGGCGACGTGCGCGCGGAAGCCGGGGAGGCGCCGCTCGACGAGCGCGAGCATCGCGTCGGCGATCCGGTCCTTCAGCGCGTCGTACTCCGCGCCGCGCCGCTTCCATTCCGAGCCCGCCCAGCGCGCGAAGTCGGCGGCGTCCACCGCGGTGACGATCTCGGCGGTGTGGGCGCGCGCCTCCGGGTCCTTCATGGACGGGAAGGAGAGGTACACGTGCGAAACGTCGCCGGACACGACGCCGGCGCGCCTCTCGAACGCCGCGTCCTGATCGAGGCCGTCGTGGATCCAGAAGTTCTCGCCGCGGACGCCGAGCCGCTCGGGCGACGCGGAGAGGCCGACCTACAGCGAGACGTGCGCCATCCCTCGCTCGGCGGAGCGGAGCGCGTCGCGGAAGGGGATCGGGACCTCCTCGGGGACGAGCCGGAGGAAGGTCGCGCGCGCGCCGGCGTCGGAGACGACCACCGGCGTCCTGATCTCCTCGCCGCCGGCGAGCCGGACCCCCAGCGCGCGGCCTCGCTCGACCAGGATCCGCGACACCTCCGCACGGACGCGCACCGCTCCGCCCGCCTCCTCGATGACGCGCTGCGCGCCTTCGGCGATGCGCGCGGCCGAGCCGACCGGGTAGTACCCGCCGTCGAGGTAGTGGCTGGTGATCACGGCGTGCATCAGGAACGCGCTCCTCGACGGCGGAAGCCCGTGATCGCCCCAGCGGGCGCCGAGCACCGAGCGGAGCCGCTCGTCGCGGACGTGCGATGCGATCACCTCGCGGGTGGTGCGCCGCGCGAGGCGCAGCCGGGGGGCGAAGAGGGCGCGCGCGATCGCCGTCGCGGCCCGCGGCGCGCTGCTCCGCATCGCGAGCGGCACCATCGCCGTCGTGGCGCGGTGGACGTCGCGGAGGTACGCGCGGATCCCCTTCGCCTCGGCGGGGAACGTCCGCGCGAGGTCGTCCGCGAAGCGCTCCGCGCCGCCGCCGTGGAGCCGGATTCTTGGCATGGTCGGCGCGGCATTTTGCCGTTTGCGCCACCGCCGCGGCAGGACATCCACCCGACCGCCCCGATGCGCGATGATCTCACGCCGTGCCGCCGGGGTCCCATCGGGCCGCGCCGCGCTGGCGCCGGGAGCCTTACCGGATCCTCTTTCCGGAGGGCGCCGCGCTCGCGATCGCCGCGGTGCTGCCGTTCCCGCTGCGAGGCGCCGACATCGCAGGGCGTGAGGATGCGGTGTTCGTGGCCGGCGCCGGCCGGCCCTGGCTACCGCATGACCGAACGCCAGGCGCGATGCCGCCCGGCATCTCCGAGCGGAAGGCTACCCTCGGGATCGGCTTGGCCGATCATCTCTGCGCTGAACGCGCGGATCCAGGACGCGTGTCAGACCCCCTCCGTACGGTCCTCCTGCCGCTCGCCCGAGCGGCTCCGACCCGTCCGTCAGGAGGTTCCGAGCGATGGCCGTGAAGGTGATGGTCGCCCCCGCGATCGCAAACGGTGAGATCGACAGACCCGCGCACGCGCGCAGGCGAGAGGCGACGGCTCCCGCGAAGCCGAAGCGGCGCCGCTCGTCCGTCTACGACGCCGAGGGCAACGAGGTGTTCATCACCCTCATGTGCCTGAAGTGCCACAAGATGCGTCCCCTCTCGCAGTTCGGGCTCCGCAAGATGGCGGACGGCGCGATCCGCAACCAGCCCTGGTGCCGCGCCTGCCGCTCGGCGTCGGGCGCGGAGAAGCTGGAGCGCAAGGGGTCTGCAGAAACGATGGAGTCCGTCGTCGCAGCGGTCCCCTCCGCGGACTCCGCTCACCCTGAGCGTAGCGCCGACGCAGTCGGCGCGGAGTCGAAGGGCGCCCCGGCGCCGATCCGCCGGCCCGCCTCCTCGGTCGCCACCGAGGTGGCCGCCGCGCTCGCCGCCGGTCTGCGCCGCTGACGATCGGGCATTCGCCCGCCGAACGCGAACCGAGCGTTCGGGCGCGCCACCGCGATGCGGCGCTGAGTCGCATGAGAGGCCCGAACAGGCCGACGGCGCGGCGGAGCAGCGCGGGCGCGATCGGGTCAGTCGCGGGAAATCGCCCATTCGGCCGGTCCCTGCGCGCGCCCCGGCACCCGGCCGTCCGGCTGATTCTGGCGGGCTCCGCCCGCCGGGCAAGCGTAAATAGACCTGCTGGCTCCACGACTTACGAGCCCGATCTCGTTTGCCCGGAGACGGGTGGGGCGGGTACCATGCGCCCCTCGGTTCACCGCGCTCACCGTACCGCAGCTCAACCTTTCGCAGGCTGAGGAGTGTCCCATGGCTGAGATGCTGAAGAAGACCCTGAAGGAGAAGATCGAGGCATTCCGCCCTCGCACGCAGAAGCTCAACAAGGAGCTCGCCGACGTCGTGATCGACAAGGTCACGATCGGTCAGTGCATCGGCGGCGCGCGCGACATCCGCAGCCTCGTCACGGACATCTCGTACCTCGACCCGCAGGAAGGCATCCGCTTCCGCGGCAAGACCATCCCGGAGACGTTCGCGGCCCTGAAGGCGCACACGGTCGCCGGCGCCGAGATGCCGACGGTGGAGAGCTTCTTCTACTTCCTCCTCACCGGCGAGATCCCGACGAAGGAGCAGGCGCAGGAGGTCTTCGCCGAATTCAAGCAGCGTGAGGCGCTGCCGCAGTACGTGATCGACGTGCTCCGCGCGATGCCGCGCGACTCGCACCCGATGGCGATGTTCTCGGCCGGCATCGTGTCGATGCAGCGCGAGTCCGTCTTCGCGAAGCGCTACGGCGAGGGCAATCTCAAGAAGGTCGACATGTGGGATCCGATGTACGAGGACGCCATGACGCTCATGGCGCGCCTCCCCATCATGGCGGCCTACATCTACCGGATGAAGTACAAGGGCGACACGCACATCCCGTCCGACCCGAAGCTCGACCTCGGCGGCAACTTCG